>JAEEGI010022154.1_pt1 | contig 12572 bp, 9 predicted proteins | sample 8958751 | NCBI WGS metagenome assembly JAEEGI01 (sample SAMN16246545, study PRJNA631951) | gut metagenome | biome: gut microbiome; feature: rumen; material: KS-attached | host: Bos | place: Iran: Karaj | collected 2018-10 | reverse complement strand
AACAAAGTCATCAAGGCAGCGATGAAGCTGCCGGTGGTGACGGTCGATAGGGAGCCTTTCCTTCGGAAGGAGCTAGCTCCGTATCTGGATCGGGAGACAATCGACAAGGTCATTCTTTACGGACCGAAAGGACTGGTCGACAAGAAGTTGATCAATCAGATCGCCAACGGTTGCATACGCTATCAGACGACGGCCGTCTGCTCAGTCTCAGCGCTCGCCGGCCTTCCGGGCGGATGGGCGATGGCAGGAACCATCCCGGCCGATGTCGCCCAGTTCTACGGAAACGCCATCGCCCTGGTCGAAAAGCTGCTGTACTTGTACGGCTGGCCGGATATGCGCGATGATACCGGCGAAATCAACGACCAGACCGCCCACCTGATGATTCTTTGGATTGGTGTAATGATGGGCGCCCAAGGTGCTCAGGCCGCTGTCCGTACGCTGCTCGATGCCCTCCGGGTCCAGGTCGAAAAGCATCTCCTGGAAGCCGCGCTCAACAAGGCTTGGGTTTACAGCATGGTCCAGCAAGTCTGCAAGTGGATCGGCGTAAAACTCTCCGAAGACGGCTTCGCCAAAGCCGTCGGCAAAGTGATCCCGCTGGCCGGTGCACCCATCTCGGCCGGCATCACCTACTTCACCTTCAAACCCATGTGCCGCAAACTCAAGAAAGAACTGGACTATCAATGGGAGGCCGGTGCGTGAAGTGCAGGGAGTAACGCTCAGGGAATCGCAGGAATCCCGCTATTCTATTGCCAAAGCCGGTTTTTCTTCGTATTTTTGCTGGATAAAATCGAAAGAAAATACGATAGATAATTATGCAGAACAAGTTGCAAGAACTGACGGACCGGCTGTATGAGGAAGGTCTGTCGAAAGGCAGGCAGGAAGCCGACCAATTGCTGGCCAAGGCACGGAAGGAGGCGCAGGAGATTGTTGCCAAAGCGCGTGAAGAGGCTGAGGCTATCCACGCTGCCGCCGAGAAAGAGGCGGCTGAGACCCGGACGATGGTGGAAGGAGACCTCAAGATGGCTTCCACGCAGACGATCGCCGCGCTCCGGCAGCAGGTAGAGAACATGGTCCTTACCCAGGCCGTGGCCAAACCCGTCGGCGCCGCCCTGTCGGACGGCAAGTTCGTCCAGGGACTCATCTCCACTGTCGTAAAGGCGTTCAACGCCGCCAACCCCGACGGTGTGGGACTCGACGTCATCCTGCCGGCCGCTAGCCAGAATGAACTGGAACAAGCCTTTACCAACGAAGCGGTCAAACAGCTTTCCAAGGGCATCGAGGTCAAGAACGTAAAAGGCCTGGCCAACGGTTTCAAGATCGGTCCGAAGGACGGCGGTTACCAACTGAGCTTCACGGCCGACGATTTCACCAATCTGGTCGGTGAGTATCTCCGTCCGGCGACCAAGAAGATCCTCTTCGGCAAATAATGGCCAATTATCCGTACATCATTGCCAGTTTCCCCGACCTGCTGCTTGATTTCGAGCAGCATCCGCTTGATGTGGCGGCGACAGTCGCCGAGGTGAAGGGACAGCTTTCCGAAAAAGACGGCAAGCTGGTGGACTGGCTGGAATTCGGCCTCGAAGGAAGCCATCTGACGCCGCACTTCTACCGGGGCGTCCAACAGACCCGCAATCGCTTCCTCATCGGCTGGTTCGACTTCGACCGGAAACTGCGACTGGCCAAAGTCGCCCACCTCGAAGGCATGCCGGTGACAGAAGAGTTTCCGGAACTCGACAAGGCGGAAATCATCTTCAAGGTGGAAGATCTTTTCCAACGCGAGAAACTGCTCGACCGGCTCGTCTGGAACAAGGCGGCCGAGCTGGTGGATTTCGATATTTTTACGATCGACACGATCCTCTCGCTGATCGCCCGGCTCCACATCGTCGCACGCTGGAACCGGCTCGATCCGGAAGCGGGCGCACAGATGTTCCGCCAGCTGGTCAATGAAGTCCGGGGCACATTCCAGGGAATCAACGCTGAACAATTATAACAGACATAACATGAAAGCAACAGGTATAGTTACCGGTATCATCTCCAACCTGGTGACGGTGCGTTTCGAAGGTGATGTGGCGCAGAACGAGATCTGCCACATCGACCTGGGCGGCACGAAAATGATGGCCGAGGTCATCAAGGTGTCGGGACGGAACGCCTTCGTGCAGGTATACGAGAGCACCCGCGGCCTGCGCCAGGGAGACAAGGTCGAATTCGACGGCCACATGCTCGAGGTACAGCTCGGCCCGGGCCTGCTCTCCAGCAGTTACGACGGCCTGCAGAACAACCTCGCCACGATGGAGGACGTTTTCCTCAAGCGCGGGGAATACACCGCGCCGCTGGACCACAATAAGATCTGGCATTTTACCCCGATTGCCAAGCCTGGCGAAACCGTTTTCGCCGCCGACTGGCTGGGCGAGGTGAAAGAAGGCTGGCTGCCGCACAAGATCATGGTCCCCTTCTCTTTCAAAGGCGAATATACGATCAAATCCATCGCGCCGGAAGGCGACTACAAGATCGACGACACCATGGCCGTGCTCACGGACTCGCAGGGCGAGGAGCACAAGGTGACGATGGTCCAGAAATGGCCCGTCAAGGTGGCTGTCGGCGGCTACGTCGAGAAGCCACGCCCCTTCCGTATCATGGAGACGGGCGTCCGCTGCATGGATACGCTCAACCCGATCGCCGAAGGCGGCACCGGTTTCATCCCGGGCCCGTTCGGCTGCGGCAAGACCGTGCTCCAGCATGCCATCGCCAAGCAGGGCGATGCCGAAGTAATCGTGATGGCCGCCTGCGGCGAACGTGCCAACGAGGTGGTGGAGATCTTTGCAGAGTTCCCTGAGTTGATCGACCCGCACACGGGCCGCCACCTGATGGAACGCACGACCATCATCTGCAACACGTCGAACATGCCGGTCGCCGCGCGTGAGGCCTCGGTCTACACGGCGATGACCATCTGTGAATACTACCGGGCCATGGGGCTGAAAGTCCTCCTGCTGGCCGACTCGACGTCCCGCTGGGCCCAGGCCTTGCGCGAGATGTCGAACCGCATGGAAGAGCTGCCGGGCGCCGACGCCTTCCCGGTGGACCTGTCCGCCATCATCTCGAACTTCTATGCCCGCGCAGGCATCGTGAAACTGCGCAACGGCCAGACCGGCGCCGTAACTTTCATCGGCACCGTCTCCCCCGCCGGCGGTAACCTCAAGGAGCCCGTCACCGAATCGACCAAAAAGGCGGCCCGCTGCTTCTACTCGCTGGCCCAGGCCCGCGCCGACAAGAAGCGCTATCCCGCTGTCGATCCGATCGACTCTTACTCCAAATACCTTGAGTACCCTGAGGTTGCAGAATACCTCAAGGAACGCGTCGGCAAGGACTGGGTCGAAAAGGTGAACCGCGCCAAGAACCTGATCCGCCGCGGCAAGGAGATCGCCGAACAGATCAACATCCTCGGCGATGACGGCGTGCCGATCAGTTACCACGAGCAGTTCTGGAAGAGCGAGCTCATCGATTTCGTGATCCTGCAGCAGGATGCTTTCGATCCGATTGACTCTCTCTGCCCGATGGACCGACAGGAATACATGCTCACGCTCGTGCTCAAGGTCTGTGACGTCCCGTTCGAATTCGACGACTATGAGCAGTGCGCAGCCAAGTACAAGGAGATCATCAATATCCTCCGCCAGATGAACTATTCCGCGTTCAAGAGCGAACAGTTCAACAAGTATCTTGAACAGCTTAATACCCTTCTGAACCATGAGTAAAGCATTCCAAAGAACCTACACCCGGCTTGAAGCCATCACCAAGGCGACGGTAACGCTCCGCGCACAGGGCGTCAGCAACGACGAACTGGCTACGGTGGCCGGCCGTCTGGCCCAGGTCGTGAAGATCAAGGGCGACCTGATTACGCTGCAGGTCTTCGCGGGCACGGAGGGTATTCCGACCAATGCCGAAGTGCTCTTCCACGGCGAACCGCCGACGCTCGAAGTGAGTGACGAGCTCTCCGGCCGTTTCTTCAATGCCTACGGCGACCCGATCGACGGCGGCCCGAAGGTGGAAGGCGAACGCCGCCAGATCGGCGGTCCGTCCGTCAACCCCTACAAGCGCAAGCAGCCCTCCCAGCTGATTCCGACCGGTATCGCAGGCATCGACCTGAACAACACCCTGGTCTCCGGTCAGAAGATCCCGTTCTTCGCCGACCCCGACCAGCCCTACAACGCCGTGATGGCCCAGGTGGCCCTCCGCGCCGACGTGGACAAGATTATCCTCGGCGGCATGGGCCTCTCGAACGACGACTACCTCTATTTCCGTCATGAATTCGAGAGCGCCGGCGCCCTCAACAAGATCATCAGCTTCGTCAACACCACCGACCAGCCGCCGGTGGAGCGTCTGCTGATTCCCGACATGGCCCTGACCGCCGCGGAGTATTTCGCCGTGGACAAGAACGAAAAAGTGCTGGTCCTGCTGACCGACATGACCCTCTACGCCGACGCCCTCTCCATCGTGAGCAACCGCATGGACCAGATTCCGTCGAAAGACTCGATGCCGGGCTCGCTCTACTCCGATCTGGCCAAGATCTACGAGAAGGCCGTGCAGCTGCCCAGCGGCGGCTCGATTACCATCATCGCCGTCACCACGCTCAATGACGGCGACATCACCCACGCCATCCCCGACAACACCGGATATATCACTGAAGGTCAGCTCTACCTGCGCGCGGACACCGACACGGGCAAGGTCATCATCGACCCGTTCCGTTCCCTGTCGCGTCTGAAACAGCTCGTGCAGGGCAAACAGACCCGCGAGGACCACTCTCAGGTGATGAACGCCTCTGTGCGCCTCTACGCCGACGCACAGAACGCCAAGACCAAGCTGGAGAACGGTTTCGACCTCTCCGACTACGATCGGCGCTGCCTCGATTATGCCAAGGCGTACGCCATTGAAATTCTCTCGATCGACGTGAACATCGGCCTGACCGAGATGCTCGACACCTGCTGGAAACTTTTCGCACGCTTCTTCAGCCAGGCCGAGACCGGCATCAAGCAGGCGATGATCGACAAATACTGGCCGGCCGCATAACGTATGGCGATCAAATTCCAATATAACAAGACATCCCTGACCAATCTCGGCAAGCAGCTGAAGATCCGCCAGCGGGCTCTCCCGACCCTTAAAAACAAGGAATCGGCGCTGCGCGTGAGCGTGATCGCGGCCAAGGCGGAATCGGAGCGCCTGCAGCGCGAACTTGACGAAGCGCTCAAGACCTACGATTACATGGCCGGCCTCTGGACGGAATTCGAGCCCGGACTGATTTCCGTGAAGGACGTAGTGCTCGACACCGTGAAAGTGGCGGGCGTCCGTACGCCCCAGCTGCGGGAGGTCCTTTACGAGGTCAAGCCATTCAACGCTTTCGCCAAGCCGATGTGGTACGGAGAAGGCGTGGCCATCCTCAAGAAGCTCGCGCAACTCGGTATCGAGAGCGAAGTGATCCTCGAAAAGAGCCGCATCCTGGAGTTCCAGCGCAAGAAGACGACCCAGAAGGTAAACCTCTATGAAAAGGTGCAGATTCCGGGTTATCAGGAAGCCATCCGCAAGATCAAGCGCTTCATGGAGGATGAGGAGAATCTTTCCAAGGCCTCGCAGAAGATTGTCAAGAGCCGGCATCAGGAAGAAGAAGAGGAGGAAGAGGCATGATCACGAAAATGACCAAATACACCTTCCTGCTCCTGAGCAGCGACACGGAGGCTTTTCTGCGCGAAATTCAGGAGCTCGGCGTACTTGACATCACCCGTTCCCGCAAGCCGGTCGATGCGACCTCGGCGCAGCTTTTCCGCGAAGCGGAGGCCCTCCGCCACGAGATCGAAACGGTCGAGAAATGCGACTTCTCGCGCGACGAGCGCCACAGCGCCATTCAGGGCAAACTGGATGCCGCCGAGGCGGCCTATGCCGAGAAAAAGCACTGGGGCGATCTTGACCGCGCCAAGGTGAAAGCCCTGCGAGAGGCAGGCTGTCAACTCCATTTCTATACCCTTCCCCTCAAGAAATTCAATCCCGCCTGGCTGGATGAATATCCCATTGCCGAGATTGAGCGCGACGAGAAATTCATCCGCTTCGTCCTCATCGACCGGGCCTCGGAAGGCGCCAACAATTTCCAGGCGCCCGAGACGCCCGTGGCCGTAGAATCGCTCGAGGAGCTGGCCGGGCAGGTCGCATCGCTGAAAGAGGCACTCTCTGCCCGGGAATCTGAGATGGAATACCGCAAGCAGGACATTCCGACCCTGCAGCAGGCCTACGCACGCAAAGCACAGCACCTGCAGCGCTACCTGGCCGGAAGCAAGGCCGAAAAGGCTGCGGACGACTATATCTCGGTCATTACCGGTTTCGCCCCGACCACCGAGGATACGCGACTGAAGGCGGCGCTGGACAGCAAGGCCATCTACTATGTGAGCGAACCCGCCACGGCCGCCGACAATCCGCCGGTGAAACTCAAGAACAACTGGTTCGCCCGCAATTTCGAGACCCTCACCGGGATGTACGGCATGCCCGTCTACGACGAGTTCGACCCTACCCCGATCCTGGCGCCGTTCTTCCTGCTGTTCTGGTCGTTCTGCATGGGCGACGCAGGTTACGGCCTGATCCTCATTGCCCTGGGCATCCTGCTGCACAAGACCAGCTTCGACCTGCTCGGGCTCAAGAAGCACTGGCGGCTGGTCACTACGCTGGGCGTCGGTACCTTCGTCATCGGCCTCTTCCTGGGCACGTTCTTCGGCGTCAACCTGAAAGAGATTTCCTGGATTCCGGAAGGACTCCGGAAGTTGATGCTGGTGGGCAAACTGGAACTGGGCGGAACGGCCTACGACATCACCATGATTGCGGCCATCGCCATCGGTATCTTCCATATCTGCCTGGCCATGATCATCAAGGCGGTCGGTATCACGAAGCGGGCCGGCTTCAAGCAGGCCATCTCCACCTGGGGATGGGTGACACTTGTGGTCGGCGGTCTCATCGTAGCCGGCCTGGCCCTGACCCATGTGCTCAATGCCACAGCCACGAAGATCGCCATCATCGCAGTCGGCGTGCTTTCGGTCCTGGGTATCTTCATTTTCAACAAGCCGGGACGCAATCCCCTGCTCAACATCGGATCCGGACTCTGGGACACGTATCAAACGGCGACTGGCCTGCTGGGCGACGTCCTGAGCTACATCCGCCTCTACGCCCTCGGCCTGGCCGGCGGTATGCTGGGCGGCGCCTTCAACCAGATCGGCACGATGCTGCTGGGCACCAATCCGACCTGGCAGTGGCTGCCTTTCATCGTGATCGTGGTGTTCGGCCATGCGCTGAACTTCGCGATGAGTTGCCTGGGCGCGTTTGTCCACCCGCTGCGTCTGACCTTCGTGGAATACTTCAAGAACAGCGGCTATGAAGGCAAAGGCATGGACTACAATCCCCTGACCAATGAAATCAAAATAGAAAACAAATAAAAAACAAATTCTTACACTATGTTAACAGTTATTCTCGGTTACATCGGCCTCGCATTTATGTTTGGCCTGTCCGCTATCGGCTCCAGCATCGGAACCACCATCGCCGGCAACGCCGCGGAAGGCGCGTTGAAAAAGAATCCGGAGAAATCGGCGGGTTATATGATTCTGTCCGCCATGCCCGCTACGCAGGGTCTGTACGGTTTCGTCGCATTCCTGGTATGGCCGAAGGCCGCCGAAGCGATGATGGACAAAGGGCTCCTGTACTTCGCCGTCGGTCTTGCCTGTGGTATTGTCTTCCTCTTCTCGGCCATCCGTCAGGGACAGGTTTGCGCCAATGGTATCATCGGCATGAGCCAGGGCCACGACGTCCAGACCAACACCATGATCTACGCCGCCCTTCCTGAGTTCTACGCCATCCTGGCTTTCGCTGCCACCTTCTTTGTATAATTATTACCGGGGCGCTGCCCCGAACCCCGCGCCTCCCGGCCTTAGTACTTTGCTTGTGCTAGGGCCGGTGCGTTTTTCAAACAGATCTAGCAAAGTACCGGCCTCCGGCGGTCCGCTGATGCGGACTATCCATCATCTTACATAAGCCCAAGACGGGCATCTCTTTTTTATTTTGATCAATATTTGTTAACTTTATCGGGTGATTGATAATCGATAGAGTTATGCGACGCTTTTTCTTCACCTTTGTCTTTGCCCTGTCGGTGACGGCGGGCTATGCCTGTACCAACCTGATCGTGACCAAAGGAGCGTCGGTCGACGGCTCCGTGATGGTGACCTATGCGGCCGATTCCTATACCCGATACGGCACCCTGGTCCATTATCCGGCCGGCAAGCACAAGGCCGGTGAAATGCGCCGCATCCTGCAGTGGGGCCAGGACCACTACCTCGGCGAGATCCCCGAAGCGCCCTATACCTACAACGTGATCGGCAATATGAACGAGCACCAGCTCGTCATCGGCGAGACCACATGGGGCGGCCGCCCGGAGCTGCGCGATCCGCAGGGCATCGTGGACTACGGTTCGTTGGAATACATCTGCCTGCAGCGCTGCACGAAGGCCCGCGAGGCCATTGAACTGTTTGTCCAGCTGGCCAACGAATTTGGATACGCCTCCACGGGTGAATCGCTGAGCTTCGCCGACACAGAAGAAGCCTGGATTCTCGAAGTCATCGCCAAGAAGCCCGATGTGGTGGACGGCGTGAACCGCAACAAGGGCGTCGTCTGGGTGGCCGTCCGCATCCCCGACGGATACATCTCTGCCCACGCCAACTGCGCCCGCATCACCACCTTCCCGAAAAACGATCCCGAGAACTGCATCTACGCACCCGACGTGATCTCCCACGCCCGCGAAATCGGCATCTACTCGGGTTCCGATGAGGATTTCAGCTTCGCCGACACCTACTGCCCCCTGGCCTTCGGCCTGATCCGCAACTGCGAATGCCGCGTGTGGAGCTTCTTCAACCGCTGGGGCGACCTCGACATGAACCAGTATCTCGACTTCGTGATGGCCGATAATCCGAAGAACCGGATGCCCCTCTACGTCAAGCCCAAAGCCAAACTCTCGGTGCTCGACCTGGCCACGATGATGCGCGACCACTACGAAGGCACGCCCTTCGACATGACGAAAGATATCGGTGCCGGCAGCAACGAGACGCCCTACCGCTGGAAGCAGAACGACTGGACGGTCGATGGCGTGAAATATTCCAACGCACGTCCCATCTGCACCCAGCAGACCGGCTTCTGGTTCGTGGCCCAGTGCCGCGGCTGGCTGCCCGACGCGGTAGGCGGCCTCTTCTGGTTCGCCGTGGATGACGCCGGTACCTCGGCGCTGACGCCCGTCTATTCAGCATCCCGCGCCGTGTCGTGGCACTATGCCCTCGGCAACGGTTCGATGGTCGAGTACTCGCCTACCTCGATGTTCTGGCTCAACAACCGTATCGCCCAGTTCGCGTACTTGCGCTACAATCCCGTGGGCCTGGAAGTGCAGGAACGGATTGCGGCCCATGAACGTGCGATGGTGGAGAAAGTTGCGGCCTGTGACGCGGCTGCGCTGGCTATCAAGAATCCGAAAAAACAGCTGAAGTATCTCACGCAGTTCTCGGTCGCCGAAGCCGATGCCCTCTTCGAGGAATGGGACAAGCTCGACAAGTATCTGTTGCTCAAATACATGGATGGCACTGTAAAACATCAGAACGAAGACGGTTCCTTCAAGACCAACGGCAGCGTCGACTACATTCCGGTGTCGCCCGACTGGCCGGGTTACAGCGAAAAATTCAAGCGTGCCATCGTGAACGACAACGGGGCTCTGCTGAAAGTACGATAGGATCCGCCGGCCATGAAGCGACTCTTCCTACCGATCTGTCTGCTCTTACTCTGGAGCTGCCACCGACCTGCGCCCGAACTGATTCTCCATTACGACCGGCCCGCCGAATTCTTTGAAGAAGCACTGCCGCTGGGCAACGGACGCCTCGGCGCCATGGTTTACGGCGGCACCACCGAAGAAAAGATCTCGCTCAACGATATCACGCTCTGGACCGGGGAACCGGACCGCGGAGACCTTCATCCTGACATCCAGGCGGGAATCGGATCGGAATCCGCAGCGACCCTCCCGTTGATCCGGGAGGCACTGGATCGAGAAGACTACGCCGAAGCCGACCGGCTGCAACGCAAGATGCAGGGGCATTACAGCGAAACCTACCAGCCGCTCGGTACCCTGACCCTGCAACATCTGGACGATGGCGAAATTACTTCGTACCACCGGCAACTCGATCTCTCCGATGCCATCGCATCGGTATCGTATTCCCGCGGCGGTAAGAAGTACCAGGCGGAGTACTTTGTCTCAGCACCCGATTCCGCTTTGATCATCCATATCCGGGCGGAAGGTGGAACCTCACTGGCCATCTCCTACGACACACCGCTTCCCCACCTGACCGCAGCGACCGACCGGCTCATCGTCACGGACGGCTATGCGGCCTGGCACGGCTATCCGGGATACTACAACACCCAGGAACACTTGCTGTACGACAGTAGGCGTGGGATCCATTTCCGGACCCTGGTGACCGTCCAGGCCGACGGCCGCATGGAAGAAGCGGATGGTTCGTTGAAACTGCAAGACTGCCGGGACATCCTCCTGACCGTGGTCAACGCCACGAGTTTCAACGGATTCGACAAGGATCCGGTCAAGGAAGGACGGGACTATCAGGCCTTGGCCGAAGCCGCAGCGCTGCGCCTGATCGGCCAGGATATCCGTGTCCTCCGCAACCGGCATGTGAAAGACTACCACACGCTGTTCGACGGCGTGGAACTCTATTTGGGAGAGACCGATCCGGCCCTGCGCAAACTGCCCACCGACGAACAGCTCCGCCGTTACACCGACTCGGCGTGCGCCAATCCGGAACTGGAAGCCCTTTATTTCCAATACGGCCGCTATCTGCTCATCGCCTCTTCGCGGACAAGGGGTGTTCCAGCCAATCTGCAGGGTCTCTGGAACGAAAGTGTCGATCCACCGTGGAGCAGCAACTACACCATCAACATCAATTTGGAGGAAAACTACTGGGCGGCCGAAGCGACAGGGCTGGGCAGCCTGCATGAGAACTTGCTCGACTTTATCGGAAACCTTTCTCAGACAGGCCGCCACGCTGCACAGTACTACTATGGGGTGCAGCGAGGCTGGTGCGCCGCCCACAACAGCGACATTTGGGCGATGTCCTGTCCCGTCGGCATGGGAAGCGGCGATCCTTCGTGGGCCAACTGGACAATGGGCGGAGCCTGGCTGTCCACCCATATCTGGGAACACTGGCTGTTCTGCCGCGACAGGGAACGGCTCCGCAAAGACTATCCCGTGCTCAAGGGTGCTGCAGAATTCTGCCTCGACTGGCTGGTCGAAAAAGACGGGGAGTTAATCACATCTCCCTGCACCACTCCGGAAAACATCTATATCACGGACGCTGGTTATATCGGAGAATCGTTCTATGGCGGTACGGCAGACCTGGCCATCATCCGGGAGTGCATCTCCGACGCAGTGGCCGCGGCCCGGGAACTCGGCGTGGATGCCGACTTCATTACCGAAGCCGAAACCAAACTGGCCCGACTGCATCCCTATCAAGTCAGCTCCGCAGGAACGTTGCAGGAATGGTACCACGACTGGAAAGACTACGATCCGCGTCACCGCCACCAGAGTCACCTGATCGGTGTCTATCCGGGGCACCAGATCAAGGACGGTCCGCTGGCGGAAGCTGCCTTGAAGACGCTGGAGACGAAAGGATTTGAAACGACAGGCTGGAGCTGTGGCTGGCGTATCAACTTGTACGCACGACTTGGCGAAGGTGAAAAGGCGTATCAGATGTACCGCCGCCTGCTGCGTTACGTGAGCCCCGACGGCTATCGTGGTGAAGATGCCCGTCGAGGCGGTGGCACCTATCCGAACCTGATGGACGCCCATGCGCCGTTCCAGATTGACGGAAATTTCGGTGGCTGCGCGGGCGTCGTGGAAATGCTTCTCCACTCCAGCGCAGACGGTGGGATTGAAACCCTGCCTGCTCTCCCCTCAGCCTGGTCGAACGGCTATATCAAGGGCCTGCGCACCCGCGCCGGCCGAACCATCGACCTCACCTGGTCCAACAGCCACATCACGAAAATCAAAGTCCGCTAACCGCCCGTTGCAGTCGACCACCTACCGATGGTTAACCTTCGGCGCTTTTGTCTGCCGCTTCAAGGTATATATTTCTGGAAACGTCGCGCAAGCGCGACCCCTCCCACGCCTTAAAGGCGTGGGCCCCTCCCTCTTACACTGCCGAGGGTGGCATGGTTTCCAAAAACATATACCTTTCCGCTCAGACAAAAGCTTTAAGCACATCGCCTACGTTAATGGCGATTTACTCCGCGTAGCGAAGGGGGTTCGGGGGATATGCCCCCGTAGAAACAGGCGGCACAAGCCGCCGCCTTTGAGCCCCATTCAGGGCATAAAAAAAGCCCCAGGCTTTTTTTTTAGCCCGGGGCTCAAAGGTGGCGGCAACCTACTCTCCCACTTGGTGTAGCAGTACCATCGGCGCAAGTGAGCTTAACTTCTCTGTTCGGAATGGGAAGAGGTGGATCCTCACCGCTATAAC
>JAEEGI010022146.1_pt1 | contig 12576 bp, 6 predicted proteins | sample 8958751 | NCBI WGS metagenome assembly JAEEGI01 (sample SAMN16246545, study PRJNA631951) | gut metagenome | biome: gut microbiome; feature: rumen; material: KS-attached | host: Bos | place: Iran: Karaj | collected 2018-10 | reverse complement strand
AATTATTTAAAGATAATAAAAGTATAAAAATAAATGATTTTAATGAAAAGGAGTTTGAAAAGCATTGTTGCAAATAAAAAAAAGCTTTTTTAGATTATATATATAAATAAGATAAAAAATATATAATAAAATTTAATTATTAGGAAAGAAGGAACAGTTGCAAAATTTTGTTCATTATTATTTAATATTCTCTGACCTAAGGATTTAAATACTTATCTTAAATTTACATTTAAATATTATTTATATTTTTTTACATTAGTTTTATTTGAGCTTAAATAATCAGTTATTATTTATTCAAAATAAAATAATATTATTTTATTTTTTAAAATAATTTTAAAAATCCCCAGGTGAAGTACTAATATAATGAATAAAAATTGTTTTTGAATCCAATGATAATTTTATTATTGATTTCATGATTTATATTTAAATCATATTTTCTATTTTTCATTAAAAATTTGAATATTTTTTTTGAATTGATTATTTAACCTCATTGTCTATTTATGATTTAAGTTTGTTTTTTTTCTGTTTCATAAAAATAAAATTAATTGTTTAATTCATTTTATTTTCATAATCTTCTGATTACAATTATTCAAATTAAATTTCATTCTTTATATTTTTTTTTTAAGATTCTATTAATCAACATTTGTTTTAATTAAAAATTGTATTATTTAGTAAAAAAATCATAATTAAAAATAAAATAGCATTGTTGATTAACAAAAAATGAGATAAAAAATTGAATATGAATTCTCTTTTTGGTTTGATTTGAAGGGTTAATGAAAAAATTAACTACAATTTTATAATATTTATCTAAACATAATGTTAGATAAAAGATAAATTTGATTCCATATTATTTAAATATTTTCTAATTGATTTACTCTTTTATAAATAATAAATTACCAATTTTAAAGATATTAATTTAATAAATTTATTAAATCATCAATCCTTAACATTTACTCTTTTATTAATATTTTATCTAAAGACATATCAATAATTACTGGAATAAATTTTTATTTTGATAAATATCTTTTTCTTCAAGAATTTATTTATGAAATTTTTTTAAGAGATAATAAAAAAATATAAAAAATGTTTTTTCAATTAGGGATTGAAATTAATATATATATATTTTTTATTTTATTTTTCAGAGTCCTTGAAAAATGCTGAATAATAATCTTCATTGTCCAATGAAATATCTTTCAATTTTTTAATCATTTCTTCAGAACAATCCTCCATCGTACACCAATTTAAGGATGCTCCACATCCCAAAGGTTGAATTTTTTTCTTCCCTTCTTTTTCTCTTTCTATATTTATATTTTTCTCTTGTTCTGTCAAACCATAAAACTCACAATCATTCTCATATTGAGTGTACTGAGAATCTCGTGTAACAATAGAAATGATTTTATTAATATAACTAACAATATAATTTTTAAATCTTCCAAAACATAAATCTCGGATTCTAGTTCTTTTCCCACATTGCACACTATCACATCCTTTCACTTTAAACCATATTAATCCACAATGAGGACATTTTTTAAATTTGTTATATTCACCATTGTAATTATTTATTTTAATTTCTATTTGACTCTCAATCTTTTTTTTAAAATCTTCGAATTCATTATATATTTTATTACTGAACATAAGAACCTCAGCAATCACATCATCCATCTCCATTTCTTTACCATTTATCTTTTTTTTACATAATTCTTCCTTATAATTTTCTAATAACATTTGTTTAAAATATTTAAAACAAAAATAAATAGCTTTTTTTAAGTCATCGTCTGTTGTTTTATTTATCTCATTTTCAAAAATATCTAATGCATCATCAAATTGTTTTTCATAATTTTCTCTTTCTTTTATTACATCTTTATTATATAAGCTTGGAATAGTTTTTGCAATATCTCTTGTTTTTATTGTTATTTTTTCAATGTTATTCATTTTTAATTGAATTTCATTAAGATCATACAACATTCCATAAAAATTTGTAACTTTAGACGTAAAAAAGATATTATTAATTCCAAATCTATTTTTAAATATTAATTTCAGCTCTTCTTTTCTTATCATTTCCATATTTTCTGTTTTAGTTATTATAATAGAAATATTTGCTATATAATTATAGAAAATTGATAACATTTGAGAAATTTCTCTTTCAAAATCATCATTTCTTGTTGAATTTTCTACAAGAAAACAGATCATTCTAACAGGAATATTTGATATAGAAATTAGTTGTGTTTTAAGATGGTTAACAATATCTTTAGTTGCATTTAGTCCAGGAAAATCTATTATTATCATATTATACAACATAGAAAAAGCATATTGGACTTTTCGAGTGCAAGAATAACCTGAATCTGCCGTTTGATAATTTTGATCACACAATCTATTTAAAAGAGTTGTTTTACCAACTCCCACTCTACCAAATAAAACAATGTTATTTTTAGATTTTTTAATTTCATCAAGATAATCTATAATTTCCTTTTTTGAAAATCTACCACAGCTTAATGACCTACGCAAATTTCTTGACATTAACTATATTTGAAAAAAATTATTGTTTTCTCACTTTAAATGCTTTTATGATTACTGAATTTATTTAATAAAAATATATTGATTTTATTCATAAAAACATTTAAATACTTGTAAAAAAAATATATTTGTTTTTTTTTCATAATTTAACCTAAAATCTTTTGAAAAACTCAAGAAATATGTTTACAATTTCAAAAATTAATATTAAATTATTTATAATCATTATCTATAGTTTATTAAATAGTTAAAGAAAAAGTTTATAAATTAAAACATAAATGATTAATTAAAAATGTCATTAAATAAGTTATTATTAGATAATATTTTTTTTGATTTTAAATTTGAATTAAAATATTGTGGATATTTATCATTTAAAATAGATAAAATATTAATTAATTCTCTATCAATAGAAATTAATTTTCCTCCAACAGTTAAATGTCTTGGATTAGAAATTCCTTTTGAATTTCTCATTATATAAAGAATGCTTGCTAATTTTTGACAATCATTAATGTTATTTTCTCCATCTTTTCTAAATTTAGAACATAAACCTAATGAACAAATAAAATATTCAAATTCTAAATAATCTCCTTTTGTATTATTTTCTTCCTTTGCTATTTTTGATAAACAATAAAATAACTTTTTTGTTTCTATTAATGTTATAATATTTGGAAAAATTTCAAAGTCTTTGAATATTAAAAAGAATTGATTAAAATTTAAAACATTTTTAACAGAATACATTATAAATATTTGATATAAAATATTTTGAAGCATTGCAAAAATTTGTTTTAAATGTTTATTTATTTCATCTTGATTATCATTTCGAAGAATATTTAATAAATATTTCATTTCTTCTAATTCATTATTAATTATATTTTTATAATTTTGAATTTTAATATCAACATTTTTAAATTGTTTAAATGCATCTCCTTTAATTTTTTGAGGATGAATAAAATAACTTATTTCTTGAATAACATTATAAAATTGTTCAAAAGTAATTTTATTATAAATTTCATTGTCTTTATCATTCAAAAAATTATTATCTTCTAAAATATTTTTTTTATAACAAACTTGAAAAAAAATCATTTGAGCATCTTTTTTACTAAATTTTTTTTTTTTAAAAGATCTAAAACTATCAAAAGTATATTCATAATCAGTATGACTTTTATTAATGATTGAAGTTTGTTTAGCTTGAATTTCTTCATCATTATTATCAATGTAAATATTAAAGACTCCTAAATCACTTAAAACTTTTAAAAAACTAGAAATTGACATTTGAGGGGAAATTAATTTATCACCAATTGTTGAATATATATCATATATGTTTTTAAATATTTGTTTATCTTCATCTTCATCATTATCTTCTTCTGTTTTTAATTCTGTTATTTTTGTATATGATTCTACTTTTTCTAATTTTAATATTTCTAAAATTATTGAATTCTCTAATTTTAATTTTTTATCATCTGAAGTTTTTATATTTAATATTTTATTCATATTTTCTTCTCCTTTACTTAATATCATTTTCTTAATTAACAAACTAAATCTTTCCCATAACTTATGAGATTCCATTTTATGTATATTATAAGAAAAAACAAGTAAAAAAAGACAAAATTTATTAAAAGTGAAAATAGTTCCAATATCTTCTTCAAATATTTCATTTAAATTCTTATCTAATAAACAATTATAATATATTGCTAATTTTTCTATTGATATTAAAGAAGGACATATTTCATAATCTTTTGTAAAATTAACTAAACTTTCTAAAGAACTTTTTATTAATGTTTTCACATTCTTATCATTTGAATTTAATTCTTGTTTAAAATAAGATATATAAATCCAATTTAAAGCATCATATAAATAAATTAATAAAATTTCTGAGCCTTTGTCTAAAAATTCATGATTGAAATTATTTATTGAAGATTCAATTATTTTATATTGAAATTTTTCAGTTTTATCATTTTCTATTTTATAATGAATTGGATATAAAAATTTCTCAGTAAAAAGAATAAGAGCATCTTTAGGATTATTTTCAAATTCTTTTGGAAACTTTTTTTTAGACAATAAAGCAATTAAATTTAAAAATTGATTTGATGTGAATTTTGATACTTTTGGTGTAATTCCTTTAATTAAAATTTCTAAATTATTTGAAGTAAAAGAATCTTTCTTTTTATTAAAACAAATATTACTTGAATTAGTAATTAATCTAGAATTATTTTTACTTTGATTAACTGATGAAAATTCCGATTCAATAATATTTGCTTCTTTAAATATTTTAACAAGAGTTTGATAAGATAATAAAAAGTCTTTTTCTTCATAATAAAATTTACTATAATTTAAAAAAATATTTAAACATATTGAATTAATTTCTTCTCTAATTTCATCATTGGTTTTTGGTTCATTTTCTTGTTTATTTTTTGTAATTTGTATATCAGAAATATAAGAATTTGAACTAGTATTATTATCTTCTTTTTTTATTAAAACATCAATTTTATCATTTGTTTTATCCTGAGTTTCTATTTTATTATTATCACAACCATCATCACTAAAAGAATTATCATTTTCTATAATTCTATTACTTTCAGTTGAAGAACATTCATCAGAAAAACTTGTATTTAAATCATTCATTATTTTTTTTAAAAATATTTAATAAAAGGAAATTTAATATAAAAAATATAATTCTAAAAATATTAAAAATATAAATTATTCTTCTTCTTCATCTTTATAATTGGTAAGAATAACCCAATTAGTTAATGTTTCAGTAATAGTACTAATTAATTCATAACTTTCAGTGAAATTTTTAAAGACAGTATCTAATAAATCAATAGCTTTAAATCTTTCATTTTTTAAATATCTGATAGCTCCAACTTTATCTTCTTTAACTTCAAATAAGAAAATAGAATAATGATAATTTCCAGCAAGATAAGCAGGACTCACTAAACAAACATTTCCTTCTTTTAATAATTCAAAATAATCATTATATGCTTTATCAGTTTCTTTTAATAATTCTTCTTTTGTTTCTTGATCTAAAGTAACTTCACATTGATATCTTTTATAATCTGCGTAACAAAATTGTAAAAATGCTTCTATTTCCTTATTTCTACTATGATTTATTATTACTCCTTTACTAATATCATTTGTAAATTTGGCTAAAACTTGAAATAAATCTGAAAAATATTTTGATTTATACTCTTTTATGTATTTCACTCTTTTTTTATGTTCACGTTCTTTTTCTTGACCTTCAATTTCCATTATATCTCTACAATTTTTTCTTATTGGTTTAAATATTTCATATATTTTATCAAAGATATCTATCAATAAAGTCTTATCTACAACTTCATCTTCACATTGTAATATTCTTCCAGCTATATTTAATATATCTTTTGTATCACCTATTTTTACATAAGTTTCATATAATTTAATTAAATATTCAAAATTGCATTGTGCATAAACTTCCTTAATCATATTATAAAAAATAATAAATAAATTATTATTCAAATAAAAAAATCAAAAAATTTTTTTATACTTTTGTTTAAAAAATATTTAGAAAACTTTATATAAATATTGTTTATATTTTTAAAAGAGTTTTCTAAGCATCCTGTTTTTACTATCAAATTATCATCATTTATTTTTTAAATTTTCTTGTTATAAATTACATTTTTTCTTTAATTGGTTATAATAAAACATAATCATGTTTTTAAAACATTGACTAGATATAATTCAGTAAAATTATTTATTTAAATTTTATCTTTTGATAGTGTTTTATATAATTTTAATAAAGATACATTTTGGACATTGATAATAAACATTATTTCTTTATTAATGATTCCATTAAAATAAATTAAAATCTTGAATATAAAAATAATTTTTATTCTCAATTATAAAAAATAACTGAAAAAGCATTTAGAGCAAAAAAATAAAATTAAAATCAAAAATCTTTAAAATTAATATATACAAAAAAAGAAAAATGGACAATCATATTTTATGTGAATATACAATAAAAGAAGAAAACTTAAAATCTCCAGTTCAAATAATAAATTATTTTGATAACGAGAAGAAATATCTTTATGGGAAAGAAAACCAAAAGGAAATAAAAGAATTATGTGAATTATACTTAAATGGAAACAAAATAGATTTTACATTTAAATACAAATTTGATAAAGAGGGAAAATATAGAATAAAAGTAGTATGCAAAAAGCCATTAACAAACACAAGTCATATGTTTTATGATTGTTCATGTTTAACATTTTTAGATTTATCTCATTTCAATTCAAGTAATTTAACAGATACAAATGGAATGTTCCATAATTGTACTTCATTGACTACAATTCTTTTAATGAATTTCAATTCAAACAATGTAAAAACAATGACAAACATGTTTAGAGATTGTACTTCATTAACAGAATTAGATTTATCTTCATTAAATACATCAAATGTAAAAAATATGAATGGAATGTTTAGAGATTGTTCTGCTTTAACTAAATTAGATTTATCTAATTTTACTACGATAAATGTGACTGCCATGAATGGAATGTTTTATAATTGCTCTTCATTAACTGAATTAAAAATTCAAAGTTTTAATACTAGTAAAGTTACTGATATGTCAGGAATTTTTTATAAATGTTCTTCTTTGGTTGAATTAAAATTATCAAATTTCAATACAGATAATATTACTGCAATGAATGGTATGTTTTATAATTGTTCTTCTATTCAAGAATTAGATTTAACTTCTTTTAATACTGAAAATGTGACTGATTTCAATGGAATGTTCTATGGTTGTTCTTCATTAAAAAAATTAAATATTTCTTCTTTTAAAACTAATAATATTACTGATATGAGTGGAATGTTCTATAATTGTTCTTCATTAATTGATATTGATTTATCTAAATTTATTACTAGTAATGTTACAGATATGAATTTCATGTTTAGAGATTGTTCTTCTTTAACTAAATTAAATTTAAAATCATTTAACACTGAAAAAGTTCATGACTTAAGTGGAATGTTTTATGATTGTAAATCACTCACTGAATTAGATTTAACTAATTTTAATACTTCTCAAGTTACTGCAATGAATGGAATGTTTTATAGTTGTATTTCACTGGTTAATTTAAATATTTCTAGTTTTGATACTTCTAATGTTACTAATATGGGAAATATGTTTTATGAATGTGAAAAACTTAAAGAATTAATTTTATCTCATTTTAATACTTCTCAAGTCACTACTATGAATGGAATGTTTTACAATTGCCTTAGTTTAACTAAATTAGATTTAACTAGTTTTGATACTAAAAATGTTACTGATGTAAGCTTTATTTTCACTGGATTAAATAAGGATTGTGAAATTCTTCATAATTCTCAAGAAAATTTAGAAAAAATGTTAAAATTTTAAATATGATATTTAGGGTTGTGTTATATATTTATTATAAGAACATTTTAAAAATATAAGGGAAATTTTAATATTTTATTTTATTTTGATATCCAATTTTTTAAATTTAAATAATTTTTTTAAATTAATATAATAAGTTTAATGTCTTCTATAAATTCGGTAAATACGAAATTAGAAGCATATCTTTTAGTTCATAACCCAAACAAATTATTAAGAATGTTATCTTCAAAATACAGTGATATTGAAGAAGATAGAAACTTTTTTTATATAAATCAAATATTCTATAATAAAAAAAGTGCTTTAAATACTTTATTTAAAGAATATCAATATATTTATAATTGTGATGATTTCTTAAAAAGATTTTATCATCATGATGAAAGCTTAAATCGAATTCCAAAATTAAGTAATTATTATAAAAACTATTATTTATTTTTTTGTAAACCCTTTTTTAGAAATTTAAAAATGACAAAAATTCTTCAAAGTAATGGTAATTTAAAAGCAGAAATATTTTATAAAAATAATTATGAATCTCTAAGTAAAAATGATGATGAGACAGAAAAAATAAAAGAAAATTCTTTAATTTCTTTTGATAATACAACAAATAATAAAACAATATTTGATCAAAAAATAAAAAATGTAATTGAAAATTCTACAAGTAAAATGACTCTTTCTTTAGAAAATTCAGAAATAAATAAAACAAAATATAATTTATTTACAAAAAGAAGTAAAGATGATTCTTTTTCAAAAATTTTAAATGATATATTAAATAATAGAAAAGAACTTAAAGATGGTAATTTAAATAAAAATAATTTATATTTTCCTCAAAAGCAGAAATTTTCATATAAAAATAAAATTAAATCTTCAATTTATAATTTATCGAAAAATTCATATTTAAATAGTTTCAATATAGATAAAAATAAAAAATCATTATCACCGAGTTTTTATCATAATCCAAAAGCAAATTTTGATGAATTTTACAGAATAAATAAAATTCACAAAAAAAATCTTAAAATGAATAAAGCAACAAATAAAAAAAATAATAATTCTAAAAATTTAAATTCAAATTTAAGTAATTTTGAAAAATTATCTTCAACATTAAATAATAATCATAATAATGGAAATATAAGTAAAACAATGAGAAATAATTTAACAAATAAAAATAATAAAATGATATATCATGAAAAAATAAGTTCAAGACAGTTTTTAATTCCAAATACATATTCAACTAATTCGAATTCAAAAAATAAAATTGTGAAAAGTTCAAATGTCACTTTTGAAAAAAATAATAGTCCTAAAAAAACAGAAAAAATTCCAAATTCTAATTTTTTATTATTTAATAGTAATAATAATTCAACAATAAAAACACAAAAAAGAAATTTTGGTTCTAAATTTAATTTAGTTAAAACTTCATTACAAGCAATTCAACCAAATTTTAATAAAGAAACTATATTTAATTCACAAAAAATTTCTAATTTTACTTATAAAAAAAATCAAACTTATTTTTCAAGTAAAACAAATAATAATAGTAATGTTTCATTATCATTAAAAAAAAGTAAAAAAAAAAAAGAAAATACAATAAAAAATGAAAAATTAAATAAAAATCCAATTAAAAGAAGAAACAAATCAAATCTTGAAAATTTAGCTTTTTCAAATAGAAGAAATTTAAAAAATTATATAAATAGTAAAATCTTTTATCCTCCAAATAATAATATTAATAATTATAGAATATATATGAAATTAAATAATATAAATATTTCATCAAGAAATCAAAAAGATTCAATAAGTAATAATCAAACAAATATAAAAAGCTTAAGAAAAGAAAATAAAATAAATACAAATAGTATAGACGAAGATAAATTTATTGTAAAAAATATTCTTTCTAATTTAGAACAAAGAAAATATAAATCTGAAATAAGTCAAAAAATAATTAATCAATTAGATGAATTAATGAATAAAAATAAATTTACTTATTATAATAGATTAAATAATAATACAATGAGTTCACCAAATTTAAATAATGAAAACGCAAATCAAAAAATAAGTGAAAATCATCATAATGGGAAATTTCTTATTATTAAAAAAAATAAACATATGAATCTTAATTTCAATCAAAATTTAAAAGTAGGGAGTAAAGAAAAAAATGAAAAAATTAAAAGAATTTTTTCATCAAAAAAATAACTTGTCTGTTTTTCTAACAATTTTTTCGTTATAAATATAATTATTTATACATAATCATTATTAAAAATAATGTTATTTTTCTTAAGTGATTTTTTTATCTGTATTTTTAAATTTATTTTTTATTTTTTAAGAAAGAAATAATGAATGAAAATATTATTTATAATATAAAATGGGATGTATTAAACCTTCAAGTGTAATTAAAATAAATAATAATCTAAAAGATTCACTTATAAATTATTGTGAAAATTATATTAACAATGAAAATATAAATGATTATTATTATAATAATCAACAAAATGAAAATAATCAAAATGAGAATGATTTAAATTTATTTAAAAATTCTTATGAAATAGATGAAGAATATATTATTTTAGAAAAAATAAATAAAAATTCATTTTCAATTGATTATAAAATTCAAAGTAAAAAAAATCATAAAATTTTTAAAACAATGAAAATTTTTAATAAATCTTTATTAGGAGAAAATTATGATCAAAAATTTTTAAAAGAATTTAAAATTTTAAAAACATTAAATCATGAAAATATAATAAATTTTGAAGAAATTTATATAGATAAATATTATTATTATATAATATTTAATTATTATGAATATGGAACGTTAGAAAAATTTTTTGAAAAAAAAATAAAATTTTCAGAAAATCAATCAAAATTAATTATATGTCAAATAATGTATGCAATAAAATATTTAAATACTGTAAGTTTTATTTACACAGATTTAAAACCAGAAGATATAATAATAACAGATAAATTTGAATATAATGATGAAGAATTCTTTAAAGTAAAATTATTAATAATTGGAACTGAAAATTCACTTGAAAATTTAAATAATAAAATACCATTTTATTTAGCTCCTGAATTAATATTAGATAATAATTATAATTTAAAATGTGATATTTGGTCTTTAGGAGTTATTTTATTTGAATTATTATATGGTTATAAACCTTTTAATGGAAATAATTTAAATGATTATATAAATAATTTACAATATAATAATCTCACCTTCGAAAACCAAAAAAATACAAAAGTATCTTCTGAAGGAAAATTATTTTTAAGAAATTTATTAAAAAAAGATATAAATAAAAGATATGATATTGATCAATGTATTAATGATAAATGGTTGAAAAATTGTGAATTAACAATAATAGAAGAAGAAATTAAATATGAAGAAGAAAGTTTAAATAATTCATTGTTTAAAGCACAATTTAATCAAATTAATAAATTTTATACAGGTTTATATAAAATGGAAAATAATGTGAAAGTCGAACCAAGAAAAATAAAAACTTATCTTGAAAAAAAAGAAGATATTTATTATATTTTTTTAAATTCACTTATAAAATATATTTCATATATTTTTATTGTTAAATATAAAAAAAATGATGAAGATAATTATTTACTTAAATTATATAATGATAATAATAATTTAATAAAAGAAAATATTAAAAATATATATAAATGTGTTTTAAATTATTGTGGTGAATTAACTTTATGTGTTAAAGATATTTCTTTTAAAGAACAAGTAAAAATTGATATTTCATCGAATTTTAATGATGAAAGTTTTATTAGTTTTGGAATTTTTGAAAAATTTTTAATAGAAGAAAAAAAATTATATTTAGAAATGGATTTATCAAATTATTACGAGCATTTTTCAAAAAGAAATAAAGAAGAAATTGAAACAAGTTTAAATTTAGATTTTCCTAAAAAAGAAGAATTTCAAAATTATTTTTCTTTAATAAAAGAACAATTGAAAAATAATCAAAAATATTCTTTTGATGATTTTAAATCAATAATAATAATTTCAATAGACAAAGCAAATGTAAAAAATGATAATAAATCTGTTTCAAATACAATAACAAATTCTAATTTTTATAGTATTAATTTTAGTAATAATGCAACTTTAAATGGAAATTTACAAAATAGTATAATGGATGATGACAATAAAATTGATAAAGAATATACTTTATCTTATAATAAATTATTACTTTCAAATCATAATAATAGTTTAAATTCTTTTTTTATAAATAATAAAAATATTCCTTCTCATCAAAATTCTATTTTTCATGATTTAGATTTGAAAAAAAATAATGGATAATGATAAATTTCTCTTTTTAATAGATAAAATATTTAAATTATAAATATTAATTATAAATGAAATATATTCATTAAAAAAAATATTTTTATCTAAAAATTATAACAAGAATTAATTTGTTAAGTTTTGAAAACACAAAATTGAAATAATTATAAATAAAAACAAATGATAATTAAATAAGTATAAATTAAGATTTATAATAAATTAACTAAATATTTAAATTAATTTCTTCTATAAATAAATTTTTAATCATATCTTTATCTAACTCTTGAACTTCTTTTCTATTATGTTTTACTTCTGCAGATAATAAATTATCTAAATAATTTTTAGCTAAAAAAATATCAAACACTTTATTAGTAAATTCAACATCATAATTATTTCCTTTGTAATTCTTTTTATTTTT
>JAEEGI010022141.1_pt1 | contig 12577 bp, 7 predicted proteins | sample 8958751 | NCBI WGS metagenome assembly JAEEGI01 (sample SAMN16246545, study PRJNA631951) | gut metagenome | biome: gut microbiome; feature: rumen; material: KS-attached | host: Bos | place: Iran: Karaj | collected 2018-10 | reverse complement strand
GCTCCGTGACATTATGACACAACACGGATTCCAACCCGTTCAAGGCGAATGGTGGCATTTCACACTGCGCAACGAACCCTATCCCACCACCTATTTCGATTTTCCCGTGAAAACATACCGGACACAAAAATAAAGCGGACGATTGCCAACCGACAACCGCCCGCATTAAAAGTCCCAAGTTTATTTTATCGTGTCTAAACCAACTTTGCAGTAGCAAAATGCTGATAGAATTGGATTATCGTTTCTATGCCCTTGTAGAAATGATCCAATCTGTAGTTTTCGTTGGGTGAGTGGATAGCATCCTCGCCAAGACCGAATCCCATCAGTATAGACTTGATTCCCAATACTTTCTCAAAGGTGGCGATAATCGGAATACTGCCACCGCTGCGCATCGGAATCGGCAGTTTGCCATAGGTGTCCATATAGGCGGCCTCAGCTGCCTTGTAGGCGGGGTGGTCGGTCGGACAACCGTAGGCCTGACCGCCGTGCAACGAAGTAACCTTCACATCCACATAGTCGGGGGCGTTCTGCTCAAAGTAATTCTTTACCAAATCTGCAATCTTCTCATGGTCCTGGTTCGGCACCAAACGGCATGAAAGTTTTGCGTACGCCTTTGACGGCAACACCGTTTTGGAACCCTCAGCGGTATAGCCACCCCACATTCCACAAAGGTCAAAGGTCGGGCGAATACCCACATGCTCGATTTTGGTGTAACCCTTCTCGCCACGCAACGCCTTCACACCCAATGATTTCTTGTATTCCTCCTCATTATAGGGAGCCATATTGAGCAGTTCGCGCTCACGAGCGGAACATTCCACCACATCATCGTAAAAATGCGGAATGGTGATGTGGTTATTTTCATCCATACATTTGGCAATCATCTCACAAAGCGTGTTCAACGGATTGGCTACGGAGCCACCGAAGATGCCGGAGTGAAGATCGGCATTGGGACCTGTAACCTCAATCTCCCAATAAGATAGGCCACGCAAACCCGTAGTGATAGAGGGCACATCCGTGGCAATCATGCTGGTATCAGACACGAGAATCACATCGGCCTTAACCAATTCCTTGTTCTCCACAATCCACTTCGACAGACTCGGCGAACCGATTTCTTCCTCGCCCTCCAACATGAACTTCACATTGCAGGGCAGCGTGTTCGTCTTCATCATCGTTTCAAATGCTTTGGCGTGCATGAAGGACTGGCCTTTGTCGTCGTCGGCACCGCGACCCCAGATTTTGCCGTCTTTGATGACCGGTTCAAAAGGTTCTGTGTTCCAAAGCTCCACGGGATCCACCGGCATCACATCGTAGTGACCGTAAACCAGCACGGTTTTGGCATTGGGGTTTATGATTTTCTCACCATAAACAATGGGATTGCCTTCGGCGGGCATAACCTCGCACTTGTCAGCGCCGGCCTCCAAAATGAGCTCGCGCCAGCGCTCGGCACAGCGTATCATGTCCGGTTTATGCTCGCTCTCCGAACTGATGGACGGAATGCGCAAAAGGGTGAACAATTCGTCTAAAAATCGTTTCTGATTCTCTTCAATGTATTGTTTCGATTCCATAACTATTTAATTTATAGGTTATTATTGAAGACAACCACATAGGGCCGCCTTTACTCTCTTCATCTTCTACTTTTTTACTCTTTTACTTTCCTCATCTTTTCCTCTTCTACTCTTCTCCTCCCAAAACTCCGCATTCTCAATCCCTAATTTTTCAGGATCGAAGACGGGGTCCTTGCCTTCTTTCTCCTGTTTTTCGTAGTCCTTCAAGGTTCGGAAGGCCTTCGGTGACAATAACGCTATGGCTACGATATTGATCCATGCCATGGTGCCCACCCCAATATCTCCGGCATTCCAAGCGGCACGCGCCTCCTTGAGGGAACCGAACACCACGGCAATGAGGATGCAAATACGCAGTATCCACACCACCGTATGTTCTTTCTTGCCCTTGCCGAACAGATACACGATGCTGGTCTCGGCGTAATAATAGTAAGCCATGATCGTGGTGAAGGCAAAAAAGGTCAGTGCGACCGCTACCACGAGGTTGCCTAAATTCATGCCCAGCAGTGTGCCAATAGCAGTGGAAGTGTAAGAAACATCCGGCGCACCCAAGTTGTAAGCGGAAGTGAAAAGCACTTCACCCGTGTTGGCATCCATGACATTATAAGTTTTCACTGCCATGATCATCACTGCGGTGGCCGAACACACCAGCAGCGTATCGACATACACGGAGAACGCCTGCACCAGACCTTGTTTCACGGGGTGCGACACTTTGGCAGCACTCGCCACAATGGGGCCCGTTCCTTGGCCGGCCTCGTTGGAATAGATGCCGCGCTTCACACCCCAGGCGATGGTGCTTCCGATGATGCCGCCAAACAGTTCGTGCGTGCCGATGGCGCCTTTTATCATATCCATCAGCACGGAAGGAATGGCTGTATAGTTGATAATCAATATGATAATAGCCAAAATGACATATATCACAGCCATGAACGGGGCCACAATCTCCGCCACTTTGGCAATACGCTTGACGCCGCCAATGATGACGAGTCCCAGCACCAAAGCCACGACCAGACCGATGTAAACGGGCGGCACATGCATTGAATTGGCAAATGCGATAGCTATGCCGTTGCTTTGCACCTGAGGCAGCAACAGGCCACAGGCGATGAGCGAACAGACCGCAAACACGACGGCCAGCCACTTGCAGCGCAGTCCTTTCTCGATGTAGTACGAGGGACCGCCGCGCAACTGACCGTTATGGTTTTCCTTGTAAATCTGCGCCAATGTGGCCTCCACAAAAGCGGAGCCGGCTCCAAGAAAAGCGATAATCCACATCCAGACGATAGCGCCCGGACCTCCGTATCCGATAGCGGTAGCCACGCCCACAATATTGCCCGTGCCCACACGCCCAGACAGCGCTATGGCAAAGGCCTGAAACGAGGAAATGCCCGTCTTCTGCGTCTTGTCCGTGGAAAACAGCAGGCGCACCATCTCACCCAAACGACGCACCTGCACAAAACGGGTACGGATGGAAAAGTAGAGTGCCGAACAAAGGCAAAGCACCACCAATGCCGGACTCCACACCCACGAGGAGAGCACGGAAGATATTGTTTCTATGGAGATTGCGCCCAGTATCATTATTATCATTTTTTATCGGCAGAGACGCACGGTAGATTTTGGTCGGCAGAGACGCACGGCCGTGCGTCTTTACTGGCATGGATGCGACCCCATGCGCCTTCACCATGGGTGATCGTTGTCAACATCTCCCACAGGAGCCGCGTAGGCAGTCCCATCACATTGTAAAAGGAGCCCTCGATGGCCTTGATGCCTACATAGCCGATCCATTCCTGCACGCCGTATGCGCCTGCCTTGTCCATGGGGCGGTATTGTTGCACATAATGCCGCATCTCCTCTTCCGACAGATCGGCGAAGGTGACCTCCGTAGCCCTGTAATCGGTTAGTGTTTGCGAAGGAGTTGCCAGCGTGAGTCCGCTATAGACCGTATGGGTGTGTCCCGACAATTGACGCAGCATGTTCATCGCCTCGTTGTCGTCGGCGGGTTTGCCTATGATTTTCCCATCAATCACCACTATCGTATCACAGGCGACAAAAATGGTCTTGGCGGGATAGGACGACATGTCGATTGGGGAGAGCTTCAGTTTTGAGAGATATTGCACCACCTCGGCGGGCGGCAGTGACGGGTCATAGGATTCCTCCACATCGGTGGAAATCAGTTCGTAATCTATGCCCATGCCGGAAAGCAGTTCCCGCCGGCGCGGCGATTTGGAAGCCAAGTATATCTTGTAGTTTTTCAGTTCATCCAGAAGCATAACCGAAGCGTTTGTCGGGTGCAAAGGTACAAATTTATGTGGAATGCTGAAAAACTATTGCAAGCGCCCGAACTAATTGAATTTTTTTGACAGAAAAACAATAATATCAAACTGGATACCAACGACTTGCAATTAACAGGTTTTTATGGTGCAAAATACGAATTATTTAAAACTAAAAGACTATAGATTTGGGATACCTTCTTTTGGAGGAGTGGATGCGTGAACCTTACATGCTCCAATCCTCCGAAACAAATTTAGATACGACGGGGATGTAGCCTATGCCGTCGTTAGCCCAACCATTGGCTTGTTTCTTCTGGTACTGAACCTGAAGTATTATTTTGTGTTCTTTGCCATCTTTCAGCAAATTCAACAGTCGCTTGCCATCGGTTGAAGTCTTGTTGACGGCGGCATACATAGAATTGTAATCCACATCCATTATTGAAACGGAATAATAGCGATCCTCCGTAATGCCGATGTCATGCAAGTATTCATCTACGTATCCAAGATCCGATAAGTCAGATTGCAATATAACCCTTCCTCGGAAATTGGTGGCCGTAGTGCTTTTGTTCATCTCAAAATATTTGATGGATGTCGCGTTGTGTCCTGTCGAAGCTTCCCAATCGATTTTATAGCCGGAAGAAGTCTTTTTCATGTAAATAACTGTTGAACCATTAACAAGAACCTTGAATGATTGGCCCATGGATATTTTTTCATCCATCACAATGATATTTTTCTTGGAGTAAGACCGTGAGTTATAATTGTTGCTGTATTGTTGTCTCATATGTGGCTTCACTTTCTCGGCATCTAAAACGAAAGCGAGTCGGTCTTCCCATTTCGGTGCTGCATAATATTGGTATACAACGCTCTGGATGGAGTCTTCTTCATTTTGCGGGTTCGTGATGTAGTTATTATCGTTTGCTTCGGTATTAGCGGCAGCTTGTCTGAGCTTTACTAATTTAGTTAAACTGTCGACCTTGGCAGTCAAGACCTTGTGTTGGGCTTCAAGGTCGGAATTGCTTTTGGCAAGCAGCGATAATGAAGTAGAGGCATTCGTTAGATTGAGCTTTAATGAGGAAAGTTCTGAGGCGAGTTGCCCATTTTCGGATTTCAATTCCGCAATTTGTCTGTCGTATGCAGCGACAATCGAGTCGACCTTCGATTGAAAATGGTTCATCTTGGCTTCCAAGTCTTTTTTACTTTGCGACCATCCGGAAACAGCTGGAATAATTAAGGCTAATAAGAGTATGATTTTTTTCATTACAGATTTATGTTTTTTTAATGTGTTACTAGCGATTAATGTAATCTTTTTCAAGAAATAAAGCTAATGTTTTATTTACGATACAAAAAACATTATTCAAAACTTCACAAACCACTTATTTAGTAGAAATGGTAAAATGATTATACGAAAGCCGATTGCAAAACCACACCTTATTGACATTTTCTTGTGGAAAGTATACCTTTTAGAATGTGTATGTGAACGACTGCGTATTAGGATACCAACTATGCATTACCAGCGTGTAGGTCCCATGGCCAATGCCCGTGATATCGAAATGGTTGTCCACCTCACAAAGACAGTCTGTTTGAAGAAGACCCTTCCTTTCGGTCTCATAAATGTGAATGGTTGACCCCTCCACTTCAATCGTCACTTCAACTCCATTCTCAACTTCTGAAGCGGCACAGTTGATCATCAAATTCTCGTGTGTCACATGAATAATTCCATCGGCATAGGTCACACTCAATGTGTCGGGATTCTCGTATCCTTTCATGGAGTGTAACAAACACTTTGAATTATGAGTATTGACAACCGCCACTTCATCATGGTTGTTCTCTTTACAGCCGGCCATCAACATCATGGCAAAGGCAAGAAACAGTATGGGATAAATTCTATTCATAATATTGAGATTAAATATGCAAAAGTACAAAAAAAGCACTTACCTTGGGGCAAGTGCTTGATTCTTTTGTGATCTGTACAAGATTTGAACTTGTGACCTCTTGCCTGTCAAGCAAGCGCTCTAAACCAACTGAGCTAACAGATCAAAATTTGCGGAGAGACTGGGATTCGAACCCAGGAACCGCTTTTGGCGGTTACACGCTCTCCAGGCGTGCGCCTTCGACCACTCGGCCATCTCTCCTCCTTTTGAGGGTGCAAAAATACATTTTTTTTTAAATAATTCCATTTAAAAAAAACTTACAAAACTATTTTTATATAATCGGCTTATTTTCACTATAATACAAGGACAAAAACAACAAACTGGAATTCACAACCCATTATTATTGGGCTGCTATTCTGTTTCAAATTGTCGGAAACGACCTCGGAAGAACCGTTTTTTTTCACAATCCCAAATATAAAAATTGGAGCATAGTTATTTTTTGTATTTTTGCCGCTTTTAATATATAATAGGATGAAAAGACTCTTTTTGCAGATTTACGAATACTTCCGCAAACGGCCCGCCGCTATGTGGGGGTGTCTTGGCATCCTACTTGTTTTTTGCATCCTCAGCATGATGCGTCTGCATTTTGTGGAAGATATCGGCAGTTTCCTGCCCAGCAGCAAACAGAACGAGCGCATCAACGACGCATACACACACCTGGGTGGTGACAACAAACTGGTAATCAACATCGCGCAAGCCGACACCACCGCAGACACCGATTATGAACTGCTTTCCCTTGCGGCCGACCGCATCACCGAGCAATTGGAGGCGGATGACAGCACCGGACTCATCAAGTCCACCCTTTGCCAGATTGACGAACAACAGATTGGCGAAGTGATGGGGTTTGTGGTCGCCAACCTACCCTACTTTCTCACGGAAGAAGACTATGCACGCATGGACACCATGCTCACGCCCGCACACATGCAGCGGCAACTGGCCAATGACAAGCAGTTGCTCGCCTCCCCTGTGGCCATGATGCGCCCGCTCATCCAGCAAGACCCGCTGTTCTTCTCCGCCAATGTGCTGCAGTCACTCCAAACATTCAATCTTTCTGACACCTACCACACCGAAAACGACCACATTTTCAACAAAGAAGGCACTGAAGCCATCGTGGTCGTCAATTCAAATTTTCCGCTCAGCGAAACCAAAAACAACGGCATTCTGATCAAGAATATTGACAAGGCCATGACCGCCGTAGAGAAGGAAATGGGCGGAAAAGTGCGAATCACCTGTTTTGGCGCCTCACAAGTGTCTCTAACCAACTCCACCCAAATCAAAAAAGACAGCTTGTGGTCCATCGCATTGGCTCTGGTCTTCATTGTGGCGCTGCTCATCTATTATTACCGCAATTTCAGGAGCATCCTGCTGATTCTGGTTTCCATCACCTTCGGCGGCCTGTTCGCCCTCGGACTCATCGCCTGGCTCAAGAACCCCGTCTCGCTCATCGCCGTCGGCATGGCCTCCATCATACTCGGAATTGCCATCAACTATCCTATTCATTTCCTGTCGCATTTCAAACGCACAGACGACAAACGCCAGATTATCAAGGAGATCGTCACGCCCTTGCTCATCGGCAACATCACCACAGTAGGCGCTTTCCTGAGTTTGCTGTTCATCAGTTCCGACGCCATGAAAGACCTCGGACTTTTCGCCGCCCTGCTGCTGGTTGGCACCATACTGTTCGTGCTGATTTTCCTGCCCCATCTGATGGGTAAGCACTATCAAGGCAAGGATCGCGGATTGGCATTCCGACCGCTGGCCGAGTTCAGACCGGAAAATGTGAAAGGACTGTTCTGGGTCGTACTGTTCCTTACCATCGTCTTTCTGATATTCAGCACCCGCACCTCCTTCGACACCAACATGCACAATATCAACTACATGACGAAGGAGCAGCGGGAACATTTCGACAAGTTGCGCGCCGAAGCCGACACTTCCGTCAGCACCTTGTACTGCATAGCCGAAGGTGCCACCATGGAGGAAGCTCTGCAAAATCAGGAAAAAGTACAAAGTGCTCTGCAAGCCCTGCTGACTGACCCTAAGGCAAAGGTCAGCGGTGTGGGCAACTTCCTGCCATCCAAAACATTGCAGCAAAAGAAGATAGAACAATGGAACGCCTTCTGGAACAACAAACGAGACGAGTTTGTCCGGAATCTGGACCTCGCCGCCAAACAAAACGGTTTCGTGCCCGAGGCCTTCGACACCTGCAAGGAACTCGTTGCCCGTGAGTACACCATTCAGGATGCCGACTATTTTGAGCCCATCCTCAACCAACTGGCCTCCAACTATGTAGTTCAAGAGGACAACAAAGTAATGGTTTACAATATTTTGCAAGTTGACAAGGACAATCAGAAAAAAACGGAGAAACTGCTCAACAACCTGGACAGCCATGTGTTTGCCTTCACCGACAGTTCCATCGCCTCTCGACTGGTGGAATCGCTGTCGCACGACTTCGACTATGTGCTCTACATCTGTGGGTTCATCGTCTTCGCCTTCTTGCTGTTTTCCTTCGGAAGGTTGGAAATCAGCATCATGGCGTTCCTGCCGCTATTCATCGCCTGGATTTGGATTCTGGGCATTATGGGCATTACAGGCATCCGCTTCAATATCGTAAATATCATACTGGCCACCTTCATCTTCGGTATGGGCGACGACTACTCCATTTTCGTAACGGAAGGGTTGATTTACGAATACACCTACGGCAAAAAGATGCTCTCGCAGTTCAAGAATTCCATCATTCTGTCGTCCTCCATCATGTTCATCGGCATCGGAATGCTGATTTTCGCAAAACATCCGGCCATGCGGTCGTTGGCGCAAGTCACCATCATCGGCATGATCACGGTAGTGCTGATGGCCTACATCGTGCCTCCCATCATCTTCAAATGGCTCACCATGCGCAAGGGCAAACCGCGCCGCCAACCCATCACACTGGGCAGTCTGTTTCGCAGCATTATCGGTTTCCCCTACTTCTTCTTCGGCGTGGTGGTGCTCTCCATAGGCGGTTTCTTCTGGCTAGTGCTCGGCAAACGCACCGACGAGAACAAGTTGAAGTACCACAAACTGCTGCAGAAGATGATGTACTCCACGGCCCGAACCATACCTCGCTCGTCCTTCACTGTCGAGAACCCCAACAACGAGACTTTCGAGAAACCCAGTGTCATCATCTGCAACCACCAGTCGCATTTCGACCTGATGTACCTGCTGATGCTGCACCCGAAGATCATCGTGCTCACCAACGACTGGGCTTGGAACACCCCGCTCTACAAACGCATTGTGCGCAACGCCGACTACCTGCCCGCCTCCTATGGCATGGATTCCAATTTCCCGAAAATCTAGAATATGGTGGACAAGGGCTTCTCGGTACTGGTGTTCCCAGAAGGCACCCGCTCGTTTGACCACACCATTGCACGATTCCACCAAGGAGCGTTCCATCTTGCCGACAAACTGGGACTGGACATTTTGCCCATCGTCACGCACGGTATCGGCGACATGTTCCCCAAGCGCGACACCTGCATTCACCGCGGAATCGTAACGGTTTCCATACGGGAACGCATACACCCGGACAATCCTGACTACAGGAAAGACAAGAGCACGCTGGAAACCACCCGACTTTTCCGCCGGTACTATGTGGAAGAATTCGGCAAACTAAAGGAACGCTGTGAAACTCCCGAGTATCTGAAAGACATCGTTTTCCACAATTACATCTACAAAGGAAAAGAAACTGAAGTGAAATGCAGGAGAAAACTGTCATGGATGAAAGAACTTACCGACAAGTTGGAGGAAATCCCGAACAACAGCCGTCTGCTTTACCTGCACTGCGGCAACGGCGAGTTCTCCCTGCTTGCGGCCTTATGGAAAAAACATATTTCCGTCACCGCATACGATGCGGATGAGGACGCCATTGCCCTTGCCGACCACTGCTTTTCCAAACCCGACAACCTCACCTACACCTCCAAACTTCCCGACGAAACGGACTTTGACTTTATCATCAACGAAAAAGAACTGCTTGCCTAACCCGATATAACCCTTTAAAATGACACGCAACCAATACGATATTATTATTCTCGGAACCGGCCTCGGCGGACTGGTGTGTGGATACATTCTGAGCAAGAATGGTTTTAAGGTCTTGTTGGTCGAGAAAAACAAGCAATTGGGTGGATGCCTGCAGACCTTCAAGCGTTTCGGCGTGAAGTTTGACACGGGTATGCACTATATCGGCAGCATGGAGGAAGGACAGATTCTGCACCGGTTGTTCCGCTACCTGAACCTTCTGAATGATGTGCCTTTAAGCCGATTGGACGAAAACGGGTATGACATCCTCTCCATAGCAGGAGAGCAGTACCGCTACGCTTCCGGATACGAGCATTTTGTGGAAGGATTGTGCGAGAAATTCCCGGACAATCGGGATGATATCAACGAATATGTACACCAATTGCAAGAGATTGCCCAGGCATCTCCTCTGTACAACTTGAGAAAAGTGGAAGACCATGTCTTCATTGAAGCCGACTACATCAAGACCAGCATCAACGACTTCATCGCTTCCATCACCCATAACTACCAATTGCAGAATGTTTTAGCTGGCAATCTGCCTTTGTACGCTGGTGTGAAAGACAAAACGCCCACCTACATTCACGCGCTCATCAACAACTTCTACATCCAAAGCGCATGGCGCATCATCGGCGGCAGCGACGCCATAGCCAACTCTTTGGCAAAATCCATCCGGAACTTCGGTGGCGAGATTCTCAACGACAGCGAGGTGACCGAAATCGTATGCGACGACACCAAAGTCACGGGCATCCGGCTGAAAAACGGCAACTACATTGAAGCCAATTCGTTCATCTCCAACATCCATCCGCAAGCCACCCTTAATCTGCTCAACACCAATCTTATACGCAAAGCTTACCGCACCCGTATCAACGATTTGGACAACACCATCGCCAACTTCACACTCTACATCAAGTTCAAGGAGAAAGCCACGCCATACCTCAACTACAACTATTTTTACTACCAGCAGGATGATGTCTGGAAGGCAAATGACCGGAAAGCCGGCGCGCCCTTGCAGAGTTATCTGTTCATGCACCAATGTGCGGAACCCAACCAGCAGTGGGCCCAAAGCGCCGAAATGATCGGCTATATGAAGTTCGAGGAGGTGCAAAAATGGGCGGACACGACTGTTGGGCACCGCGGCAACGACTATCTTGACTTCAAACAAGCCACCGCCGAACACTATATTGATGTGCTGGAAAAATCATTCCCCGGAATCCGCTCCTGCATAGAAAGTTACGAAACCTCAACGCCTTTAACCTACCGCGACTACACCGCCACTAAGGACGGGTCCATGTACGGCATCATCCGCGACAAGAACTTCCCGACACAGACACTCGTGTCGCAACGCACCAAAATCCCCAACCTGTTTCTTACAGGTCAGAACATCAACTCGCACGGCATCTTGGGCGTAACCATCGGCGCCGCCTTAACTTGTGCTGAGTTTCTGGGGTTGAATAAGATTATTGACGAAATAGAAGGGGATGTGAGAGGTAAGATGTGAGTTTCGAGTATATTATTAAGCAAATTAAAACAACAACAATATGAAACTGAAATTGATTTATCCGAAATGGAAAAAGTTACCCGGACAGACTACTTTTAATCTGCCCCCGCACGGGCCTGTGGTGTTCGCTGCCACGCTCCCCGAATATGTGGACGTGTCCTTCACCGACGAGAATGTGGAGGAACTCGACATGGACGAGGAGTGCGATGTGGTGGCCATCTCCATGATGCTGACCACGCAGGTGAAGCGGGGTTGGGCCATCGCCGACGCATATCGCGCCAAGGGCATTCCGGTCATGTTCGGCGGCATCTCCACCATGTTGCACGCGGAGGAAACGCTGCAACACGCTGACAGCATCTTTTTGGGTGAATCAGAAGGGCGACAGGAGCAGGTTTTCCAGGACTTGCAAAACGGTTGTCTGAAGAAAGTCTATAACTACATGGGCCATCAGCCGGACATCGCGCTGGTTGGTCCCGCGCGCCGCGACCTGTATAAGCGCGAGCTGTACAACCACAAGGGCGTGCAGATGGTTGACCTGTTCCACGCCTCACGCGGCTGCCGTTTCAGCTGCTACCCCTGCGCCGTCTCCTACCTCGGAGGCCGCTGCTTCCGCCCGCGCCCCATCGACCAGACCATCGCTGACCTGGAAACCATCGACAACAACCGTCTGTTTATCGTGGACAACTCCTTGGCCCAAGACAAACAATGGGAAATGGACCTGTTTCGCGAGATGATCCCGTTGAAGAAAAAATGGATTAGCCATACCATTGAGGATGACCCCAAAGTGCTGGACCTCGCCGCACAAGCAGGCGCATGGTATGTGTATCAGGCCGTGTACGACACCTCCGACTACATCAAGGAACGCGTGAAACGCTACCACGACTACGGCATTGGCGTGGAGGGCACTATCCTCTTTGGACTGGACAACCAGACGGAGGATGACATCCTGCGCCTCATTGACTTCCTGCTCAAGATTGACCTCGACCTTGCCGAGTTCACCATCCTGGCCCCGTTCCCGCACACCAAGGCATACGACGACCTTATGCGCCAGGGCCGCATCTTCGACCACGACTGGGATCATTACAACGCCGGACAGGTGGTGTATCAGCCCAAGCACATGAGTCCGGAACGCCTGCAGGAACTTTATGAGTACGCCTGGAGCGCCTTCTATCACGATGAGACTCAGGAAGAAAAGATGTTCAAACTCTTCACCAAAGTCATGCTCCGCGAGATGGAAGACGGCACCTACCGCCCCCGCGACCGAAAACTCGC
>JAEEGI010022140.1_pt1 | contig 12578 bp, 22 predicted proteins | sample 8958751 | NCBI WGS metagenome assembly JAEEGI01 (sample SAMN16246545, study PRJNA631951) | gut metagenome | biome: gut microbiome; feature: rumen; material: KS-attached | host: Bos | place: Iran: Karaj | collected 2018-10 | reverse complement strand
TGGTAGGTAGCATAGGTCGGCGATTGACGTATGCCGCTTGATCAGGGAAAAGAAAAGGGAAGCGGTTTAGTAGGGTTTACGGCTCATACCTCGGTGTAGCAGCACGACAGGATCGCGTACATGGTGTTCGGCGTGTTGAAGCGCAGCACGCCGTTCTCGAGACACACCTGTATGTCCCGGCGAAGCATGTTCGGCATCAGCTTCACCGTGTCCGTGCACTCGTTCAGGTTGGGCGTGTAGCGTACGATCCCTTCGCCGCCTTTGAACTCGGACCAATAGACCAGATTGTCCTTCAGCCAATAGCGGTACTGCTGGCCGTCCGAGACGATGAGATACGGCGCAGGCTTGGCGCCCTTGGGCGTGCGCCTGATCAGCGCCATCATGGGGTCCTCGTCCTCGCGTTCGTACATCCCTACGCCGGCGGCCCTGTAGACGTCCGCCCACGGGTTGCCGTCATCTACGCTGCGAACGTATCCGTTGCAGCGCTCGATCAGCATGCGCTTATCGTTGAACACGGTGACGTCCCTGTTCTTGCCCGGGAAGATGCGGTACTTGACGAAGTACGGATTGGTCGCCTCGGTGAAGTTGGACAGGCAGAACAGCCTGGCCGTGGGGCGGCCGTTGAAGACGGTCATGGTGATGGAAAGCAACCCGGTAGCGCAGCGCTTCGGATAACGCCTGTCCTCGGGCATGATCTCGTCCATGACGATCAGCTCGACGTCCGGGTGAGCGCCGCCGCGTCTGTTGCTGAACGTGCTGACCGCCTGGAACTTGATTGCTATGTCGCTGTCCTTGTCGGCCGATACGTGCACGCCGTCGGCACGCGCTTCCCATTCTTCCGGGCACCACTTGAACAGTTTGGCGTCGTTCAAAAAGTCGCCGTAGAACGACGGGTCGGTCAGCTCGACATCCTTGTTGCGCATCCACATCGTCTTCAGTCCGTACTGCTGGTAAAGGTCGCAGGCGAGACGCAGGAACAGGTCGGTCTTTCCGATCCTGCGGGCGCCTAGGATGAAGGCGACCATGCACTGCTCGAGATGCGGCAGTATCTTCAGGGCGTTGTAGCGCCCGCCGTTGTCGCCGTAGCTGCGCAGCAGGTACAGGATCGGATTCTGCGGACAGCATTCCGTGCTCATATCCTCGACCGCCTGAAGCTGACCGACTGCATACCGTCGTCCAGTTTGTGGGTGTGACCCTTCAGCACGATCCCGCCCGGTACGTGATGCGGCAGCAGTTTCAGCGTGTTGACGTCGTCCGGGTCCCTGCCGTGGTCGGTGTACAGCTTGCGCAGCCATTCCGACTTGATGCTGTAATGCTCATGGCCGAGTTCCGCGCCGGTGGTGATCAGCGAGAAATCATCCAGCAGTTCCACCCACATCCCGTAAGGCACGCCGTCGTCCGTCTGACGCTGGGGCACGCCCGCGCAGGCCATGGATACATCCTTAAGGCAGGTGACAGGCTCATGCAGCACTTCGATGTAGCGCTTGAATCCGCCTTCGTACAGCTTGACGGGGCGCGCTTCGATTCCCCACCCGCCCAGGTGGTCGCCGTGGTCCATCTCGGGCGATTCCGGGCCGCTGTGGATGACGCTGTCGGTGTCGCAGTGATAGACCTTCTTGCCTTCCTTGATGGTCTGCAGGCAGTTCTCGAGCAGACGCGCGCGTGCGAAGGCCGTGGTGAAGATGGCGTACGGCACGTAGTTCTCGACCGCTTCGCTGATCACGTCGTCAGCCACGAAGCGGTACATGGTGACCTGTTCGCCCTGATCGTTGAACGCCTGGTACGGTTCTATGGACGTCTGCACGGATTCAGGGGACAGCGCCATGCGTCCGTATCCGCTGTTCATGGCGATCTTGGCGGCGTTGTATTCCAGGCTTCCCTTCTCGGCCGCTTCCTTCGCCTTCATGTGCTCGGCGATGTAGTCGGCGAACACGCCGATCTTGCTGTGGAACACGTAGTACGTATGACAATAATCCGGGTCGAATTCTATGTCGTACCAATTTTCCAGCACGTCTATGTCCACATTCGTTAACATCATCTCATGCCATTCGTACATGGATTCCATGACGGTCCCGTACGGGACGCCCTCGACGATGCAGTCCACCTTGTTCTTGAACATGTACCATGGAAAGTATGGGATCTCGGCGTCATCCTTCAGACTGAAGCGGCACCTGGTGGCGACGATGTACAGCGCGTTATAATGGGGCAGGTGGAACTGGATTATCGGGATGCCGTACGGCAGCGGGTCATAGGACATGACCGTCGGATACATGGAATGCACGTCTTCGTGGGTGATCACGCCCTCGTTCAGTCCCTTGTACTGCGATATGTTCAGACCGCCCGAGTAGGCGCGGCGCAGTTCCTGGTCCAGTTCCACCGACAGCTTGGGAAATAACCACTGCCATTTCAGGTCCTTCTTGTAGCGCTTGCCCTTGCTGATGAACAGCTTCATGGCCTTCCAGGCATCGCCGCTGGCCGTGCTCTTCTTGTGCCCGGTCTTGTGCATCCTGTTCATCGCCACGGCCACGATCAGGGCGTCGCGCTTGACGTATTCCCAGTTCGCCTTATCCTTCAGGTCCACTTCCTCGGACCATAACGGATGGAAGTCGCTGACGCCGTCCAGCTTCGGCAGTCCGATCATCTTTCCGAGGGACTGCACCGATGACCCGGGGATCTTCAGCGAGCTGTCCCTGAAGACAACATAGCCGTCGTCGAATTCGCTGTCCTCGGATGGCTCGATGGTGACGCTGATTATCTTGCCGGTGCGCAGGATCGGCGTCACCTTCAGGCTGTGCTCGCTGCAGCGCTGCATTAGCTCGTCGAAGATGAAGAACCAATCGTATGACAGGTTATGGACGTACACGTACGCCTTGGGCTTGGGATGCTCGAAAAAGTGGTCAATCAAAAAATCGGCGAAGGACCCGGCGCTGGTGCCGGTCCAGTATCTGCCCTGCGGTGTCGCCATGCACCACTGGACCAGCCACGCCCGGGTGCCTTCCGGGTCGTGGTCGGTCTCGGTATCGAATCCGAACACGGCCATGGTCACAGCCCCGCAGCGACGAATCTGTCGTACTCGTTTATGAACCAGTCCAGGTCCTTCTGTTTCTTCTCGGTCACGAACTGGGCGCCGTCCTGGGTCTTTCCGATTCCGTCATAGTTGAAATAGACCTCGAACGTTAACTTATTAGAGTTGTACATACGGTTCAGCACGTCCTGGTCCATGCTTTCCAGCTTGGCGTACTGGGCGTCCGTCGCGCCCAGGGTGGTCCCCATCTCGAGCACGCCGTCCTTCAGCGAGCTGCCGACGCCTTCCGGGATCCCGGCGAGGACCTGACGGTGCCCACGTATAAGTTTGGTCATCTCGCCCTGCGCCACGCGGCGGGCAAGGTCCCCGTACGCGAGGATGGAACGTCCGCCCTGCACGCCGAGACGCTGGCGGCTGACGCTGGTCTTCTTCAGACCGTAGGGTCTTCCCGGTCCAGGCATGTGTCCGCCCCTTCGCCCAGCTCGACGCTGTAACGCGCGTTCTTCGCCCACTTGTCCAGCGCCATCCTGATGACCTCGCTGGGTCTCATGTAGTTGATGGCGGCATAACGTTCGATGACGTTCATGGTGTCCTCGCCGATCTCGACGCTGCGCTTGATGTGTCCCTTCACATGATCACGTCCATGATGTTCTTCAGATTGTCCGCCAATCTCTTCATCGCCTTCAGCAGCGCGGTGATCTCGGCGTCCTGTTCCGCCGTGATGGGTCTGCCGCCGTCGTGCAGTTCGATCAGCCTGTCGACCGCGCACGGCATCGTCTGTATCCCGTCCTGCAGGACGGCCATGGGTTTAACTTCGGTCATGCTTTCATCCTCTTGTTCCATAATTCGATCGCTTCTTCCTCGTCGTAACCGTGCGGACCTGACGCCTGACATTCGCGGCATTCCACGGTCCACGGTTTGGTAAAGTGTCCGGTGTGCCAGGTCATCGGGTGCTTCGCACCGCAGAACGGGCACGGCGCTTTATCATTCATGGTCCGCTACCTCGTCGATGTCGGTGTAGTGTTCGCAGCACAGGCAATAGTAGCCTGTCGTGTTCCTGATCAGCGCGGACGATCCGCACAGCGGGCAATAGTTGCCGCACATCAGCATCCCTTCCTTGCTATTTCATCCATCGCCTGATCCCACGCCTTGCGCGCCCTGGTGGGCGTGTCGCAGTACACGGCGGGCCTGTAGTGGCACCTGGTGCACTGATAGACATAATCATACCTGACCCCGTCGGCGGTCTCGCCTTCGAGGGTGCGCAGCGCCGGCAGGGCGCCGCATCTGCTGCACATCTTCGGCTTGGCCCTCGCGTTCTTGGCGGTCATGCGCTCACGTCCCACGGGCGGCGGATCGCCGCGATTATCCTGTAGGTCTCGCGGGCCATGGCGTCCCATCTCTTATAATCCTGCCTGTCGGCATATATGGACGTCGGTCCGCTGAAGTCCCTGATCTGCAGCTGCTTGTTCAGTATGTCGTTCAGTCTGTTCATTCTCTCATCCCCTTCGATTCGAATAACTGGCATTCGCCGCCCGACCTCGACAGCCTTGCGAGACGGACATATGAGTACGTGTTGTTCCCGCACTCGAACCTGACCATGCGGTCGCATCTGAAGGCATCGTGTTCCATGTCGTATTTCAGATGCTGGCACTGACTGCACAGGATACGGGTGTTCTTCTCACGTGGCGACAGCAGGAACATCATACCTTCACCGCCCAGCACGTGTGCATCGCGTGCGCCTGCATGACCTTCCCGAGCTTCACGACATAGCCGTCCTTCTCGAGACGGTTAAGTATCTTGTTGCATTTGGACTTGAACGGCTGGATGTTCGCCCAGCTCACGGGTTTATCCAGGTACGTGTTCCACACGTCCAGCAGGTCCTGGGTTGTCACGCAGCCGTTCTTTATCTGTTCGAGGACCCAGTCGTCGCACAGTCCGCCCTTCGGTATGCTGGTCATTGCGGCACCTTATCCTGATCGTCGAGGAACCTGTCAAGGTCCGTCTGTGCCTTCATCTCGCGCAGTCCCATCTTGAAGATCAGCGACAGGATGGTGTCGATGGTCGCGTTCCTAAGGTCGAAGCGCTTGATGTAGTCCTCGACGTCCAGCGCGTCCTGCTCGTTCAGGTGGATCGTGAGTTTGGTTATCTGCCTGGGTCTGCCGTCCAGGTCGCGGACGATGACGCCGCCCTCGGTCCAGCGTACGTGTTGGAATGTCATGCTATCGTCTCGTCGTTGATGCTGACCACACCGTACTCGGGGATCAGCGTAGTGCTTGCCAGTTCCATGCAGTTCTTTACCACCGCACGCAGGGCGTCCTTTATCCTGGCATATTCGTATCCGTCGCCGTTGCTGCGAAGGTTGACGACAACGTCGTCGATCGTGATCGTAAATCTGTGTACTTCCTCGGTCATTGGGTTCGCCTTCTTACTCGAATGGGACAGGCTTGCGCCTGCCCTAAATGGTTTAGTCGTCCTCGTCCCCGTCCTGCTTCTCGGCGGGCGCGGCCTTGTTCACGAACAGCACGACGACCTCTTCCTTGCCGAACAGCGCGGCCTTGAGCCAGCTGTCGAGCACTTCGAGACGTGCGTGCCTGATGCCCTTGGTCTTGGCCTTGACGCTGCAAGAGTCGAAGACCTCGCGGGCTTCCTTGGACATGTTCACCGGGATGTTGGCGGTGATGTAGTCCCCTTCCTTGTCCGACGATTCCGTGCTGATGCTGGCCCAATAACGGTATCTGTCATCGTCCAGCTTCTTCCTGAATATGCGCATGTACTGCTTCATATCTTCTTTCCTGCCCTTTTCCGGGCATTATCTTCATGGTCGTATCTGATATTTAAAGGTTCTTCGATAATATCGCGGAACCCTGATTAAGTACATAACTATTTAAGGTAGTGGCTTAATTAATAAAACGGCCGAAATTCACGCGGGAACCGCATGAGACCCATGTCCGCGTGTGGCAGGGTTCGCCACGGCCCGCCTGCCGATCCATGCGTTCCGTCCCTCGACGTTACGGTGAAGACCGAGGCAGGCGCAACACCCGGGAACGATAACATGAGCAACCCTACACCCGAAGAGACCGCCGAGATCATGAAGTCCTCGGCGCAGGTCGGCGGCGCAGTCAAGACGCTGGCCGACATCCGTTTTGAGAAATTGGAAGCAAGGCTTAACCAGCTCGAGCAGACGAACGCCGAGCTTCGCGCAGCGAACGCCGAGCTGTACGCATACGCGTCAGCTGCAGGCACACCATCACAGTCACAGCCGGCGCAGGTGCAGGCCGCACCCGCTTCGAGTTTCCCCGCAGGCGTGTCAGCGCCCGCGCCGGTCGTAGACACGGCGGCAGCCGAAGCAGCGAAAGCTGAACAGGATGCCCTGATCGAAGCGGTGAAGCAGCGCATGCACTACACCGCACCGAAGACGCCGACCGCGGGCGATGACAGCGGAATGTAAAAGGATGGGATAATATGGCATCACCTACCGACACGGTGTTCGCATCCTATGCCGGTCAGCTTGTGGCCGGCGGTGCGAGCATCACACCCTACGCCCAGCCGGTCATCGACCTGGGCGACGCAATGAACGAGACCGTACTGGCCAACCTGTCGAAGGTCAACGGGCTGATCCCCAAGATCGGCGACGTGATCATCCACGACACCATGGTCTACGACGCGCCGATCATGAAGATCTTCAGGCGCAGGGACAACCCCTACGGCGTGGCCACCGAGCATGCCGCATTCGTCGACGGCGCGGTCAACAAGCTGAACCCCGGCCTGTGCGTTCCCCGCGGGAACGTCCAGATGGTCGACCAGCTGACCGCCGCTAACCTCGCATGGGACGTTCCGCTAATGGTCTACGACCGCGAGGTCGACAAGGCGATCCTGTCGTCCGCAGGCATCGCCGACTACGTCGCGCAGAAGATGCGCACCATGGAAAAGACCGTCCGCGAGATACAGTTCAACGCGGCCAAGGTCATCCTGTCGAACGTCGTACCCGGCAAGAGACAGGTTGCATCATACAGCGCATCCGACGGTACCGGTTCGTCCGTCACCTACGAGGGCAACCCCGACGGATACGCGGGCGTCGTCCACCTGAACAAGAAATGGACCATTCCCGAGGTCACCAGGGGAACCGTCGGTCCTACCCTCGCCAACACCACCACCGGCGAATCCGTCATGGACATGGTGCTGCAGTACCTGCAGACACTCGAGGGAATGGCCGCGGACATGGTCGTACCCGGCAACGACTACAACAAACTGCAGGTCAACACCTTCAGCGGTGACAGGCCCTGGCTGGTCATGGAGACCAAGGTCATCAACCAGTTCGACAACGCGATCGCCAACGCGACCACCGCCAACGGATACGGATATTCCGGATTCCCCACCAAGACCGCACGCGAGTACATCGCAAGGTTCGCGGACCTGGTCGAGATCGACGCGTTCGCGGCACTGCCCGCATACGACAGCACCGGATACCCCGGTTCCGTCGACTACAGCGGATGCAGGGTCAACGCGGTCCTGCTGGACAAGGATGCACCCTGGCTGGTCACCAAGTGGGCCAACACCGAGGGACAGCGCTGTGCGGGCGAGAGGGCCATGGGCTACTCGGCACGCGGCGAGCAGGAGATGGCCATCTACAAGGGTGCCAACAGCGCCTGCATCATCACGGACGCCTGAAGGTGATCTCATGGCTGACAGGATCATCAGGTACATGTACCGCAACGTGTCCGTGAAGGCCGACACACTGAAGCGCCTGATCGACGAGATCGACGCGGACGAGGACGGCCGCCTGACCCTCGGCGAGGTCGCCGCATGCTTCAAGGCACTGTGGCGCCAGGCCATGGGTAAGAACAAGGTACCCAGGAAGGTCAGGAAGATCAGGACGGTGGACTGATGGCGTGCCGTCCGGGTTTCATCAACACGGCGGGCCAGCGCAAGCGCGACGGCACCGGGTTCGAGCCTATCGACCTGCTGCCGCGCTACGTGGACGCCTACGCGGGCAGGTTCAAATGGACGGGTCTGCCCGAGGGTTGCCCGGACGACTTCCCCGAGGTCAAGCTATTCGAGGTCGGCGGCCTTTCCGCCAAGAAGGTCAGGGGATTGGGCGACTGCGTGATGGGTGCGGCACCCGAGACCCTGACCATATACGGCACACCCCTGACATGGCTTCCCGCCGGGATCGTGGGGAACGTGCCCGGCTCGAGCGTCAACGAGTACCTCTTCAAGGCATCCAATAACCCGGTGCTGTGGGAAGGCGTGCCCATGATGGACCGCATCGAGCCGTACCTGCGCATCATGTGCAAGGCGATGAACGCGCTGCAGATGAATACCGTGTCGTTATCCATGCCCATACTGGTAGAGACCGCGCCCGGCGCCGAGCTGTCGGGCAAGCTGATCAAAACGGCGGTAGGGAACGGCGACATATTCATCCCGACGGTGAGCAAGGGCGCCATCGGCGCGGTGGTCCTGGACATGAAGGCCACGGACCACACCGCCAACCTGCTGGGCGTCATCCACGACATGGACGCCCAGATGCTGGACATGATGCACATAAGGACCGCGCTGGAAAAGGCCAGCGGAATATCCGACGCCGAGGCCACCGCCAGCGATCAGCAGGTCAGCGAGGGCCTGATGATGGACCTGCAGCGCAGACGCACATGGTGCGACCTGATCAACGACAGGATGGGATGGGACCTGTCGGTCGAACTGCGCAGCAACCCGGTCCAGCCTATCCTCGCCGAAGATGAAGGGGACGATACGGATGTATGAATGGGACAGGCTGGACAGGCGCATCGACGAGACCGAGAAGCGCCTGGACGAACTGCGCGAGGACCTGGCGGTCGAGCGCGCGAGGAACGACAGGATATGGTGGAAGGTGGGCGCGCTCGCCGCGATTGTCGCGGTGGTGGCGTCCGAGGTATTCGGGAACGGACTTATCGGCAATGCCATCGACATAATGGTCGGGTGGTGCTGATGACCTGCTACTGCGACCTGCTGACCCCGCAGCGCATCGACGACGATGACGGGATAGACGTGTTCGAGCAGATCATAGCGAACACCGAGTACGACTACGCCGCCAAGCGTAACGCGTTATGGTCCACCTACCGCTACCGCTTCATCGGGTCCTGCGATGTGACGTCATGGATAACCGTGATGAAGGACCGCTACAACCTGATCGTGCGCGAGTATGACATGAAGCTGCGCGCCTTCGCCGCCATGGTGTCGTCCGTCGGTACCAACGGCGCGGACCTGTCCGCATCGTCCAGCGAATCCGAGGTCGTGACCGAGAACGAGGACACGCCCGATACCGCAGCCGACAGCACGAAGTACCTGTCCACCAGGACGACCGTGGCGGCCAACGGCAGGACCTACGAAGGACTGCAGTCCGTCACCGTCAGGGATTGGATGGACGGCGTGGCGCGGGATCCCCTGCGCGACTTCGCGCTCGAGTTCAGCGACCTGTTCGTGTACTGCTGACGTGATAACATGCTGACGATAACCAAGCTCAAGATGTGGAAGGACACGGGATACAGCCGTGAGTGCGTCGAGGTACCGCCGGCAGGATCCCGCAAACTTCCCGCGCCCGACTACACCGCCGACGGCCTGATCCGCCCGCACAAGGACAGCACGCTGCAGTCCCTCGAGCTGCCGCTGAAGTACAGCGACGTCATGGACATGTCGTATCTGTACGTCGAGTTCCTGGACAGCAGCGGACCCGACGACACCGGCAACACCTTCAGCGTATTCGGCTGGATTCTGAACATCGAGCTGATAGCATGCAGCCAGGACGCCGTACGCGTACGCTGGACACCCGATTACTGGCGCACGTATTCGTCAGGGATGGACCTGAACAGGGGAATCATTAGACGCGTCGACCCTGACACGACCCTCGGACGCATGATCCGCAGGCCGTACCCGGTCAAGCCGGTGATGCGCAGCCCTGACTTCGCCCAGGTGATAGGAGATAACAACCGCTGGGTCGTGGTCATCCATACCTATACCGAGAATGGGTTCACGAAGATAAACTACAAGTTCTGGCAGCCTGACGCCGCCGCCATCGTTTCGGCAGGGCACAGCTACACGCCCATGAGCTGGAAAGAGATATACAGCGGACTGATAGAGGAATACCTGCAGCTGGACCCCAAATCCATCGTAGGCGTGTTCGTGATACCCTTCGCACCGCTGAACGAGGACCACCGCGCCATCAACTACTGGCATAACGGCGACTTCACGATATGCCGCTACTGCTACAGCGTATCGGGTGCCACCATGACGCCCGACAAGTACGAGGTCACTTTCACGGATTCCACGGTACTGGAAGCGGACGACATAAACGAGATCGTCGTGACCGACGCACAGGGCAACATCGCCGGCAGGCTTCCGTACGGCTTCGCCGCCACGGGATACTACTGTTACATCGACGTAGGCACCGCCAGCGTCAACGCCGTGATCGTCTTCAAGATAAGGCAGAACGCCGACCTGGACGTATGGGGCCAGGCGGACGTCGCCCAGGGCCTGACAGGCTGCTCAGTGACGATCCCCGGCATCCCGATCCCGGTGACCGAGAACGCCTATCAGTCGTACAACTATTCGGGCCAGCGTACGTATGAGATAGAACAGAAGAGACTGCAGCGTGAGCAGGGCGCCATCAGCGGATACCTGAACGTAGGCGGCAGCATTGCAGGCGGTGCCATCGCCGGCGCCATGGCGGGCGGACCCATAGGCGGTGCCGTAGGCGCCGCCGCAGGCGCTTCGTCCTCGCTGATCGGGACGACAGCCAACTACTACGTCAGCCGTGCGTTCGATGATCAGATGCAGGACGCCACCGAACAGCTGTACGCTTCCCAGGCCAACAACATCGCATTACCCGGTATGGGCCTGGGATGGCTTCGCGGATACCTGTCAGGGACCAGCGCAGGCTGGTACATCGTCAGGATGGCCGCTGACGACGGATTCCAGGCCGCATATGCCCATGAGATAGCATACAGGGGCATCGAGTGCTACGCCGCATGGCAGCCTTCGATGACCCTGCCGCTTGACATATTCAACTACACGGGACCGCTGCAGATCACCGACGCGAAGATCGACGGCGACATCCCGCCAACCGCCAAGAGCGCCATAAAAACGAAGCTCGAAAGCGGTATAAACATCGTAGAATTCCACACAACAGGAACGGACCCGGGTGCATAAGATGAACTGCAAGAATAACAGCAGCTGCTGCAGTCCCTACAGCATATTGGCGCAGCAGCTCGAAGAGACAACGGACAGAGCGATACAGGCTTACAACCTCGCCGTACAGGGACTTCGCAACCCGGTGGCCGAGGACCTGACCATCAACGCCGACCTGATCGTCAACGGCGACATATTCCAGTACGGTCAGGCGTACGAGACCCACGCCGAGAAGGTCTACACGAACGACGATTACATCGTCATGCGCGACAGTGCCGTGTCGGCACTGGCACAGGACGATTATTCAGGCTTCCAGGTGACCAAGTACGACGGCGTCAACGACGGCAGGCTGGTCATCGACAGGGACGGCACCGCACGCGTGGGCGACGTAGGGGACGAACAGCCCCTGGCGACCAGGGACGAAGCCGCCGATCTGACAGATGGGCATCTGGTCAAATGGGACAGCACGAACCTTAAGCTGGTGGATTCAGGCCTAGATGCCAACAATGTCGGTATGGAATTCCTTGCGAAGGGCAACGTCAACGTGTACGTGGGTACGCCATACGCTATGCAGTCCGTCACGATAAACCTGCCTTCGCCTGCAGAATTCACAAGCGATTACGACTACATGGTGACGGCGAACGTGCTGAACGCCAACGACTACAGCGTCATGGACGACGTCACGATCTCACTGCCCAACAACACTATCAACACACCTGACACGTCGTTCAACATCGGAATCATCACCGGCGATGACGTGGTTGTGTTCTGGTATGTATACAGAATAAAAAAGAACCGCACGGGACCGGTTAACCTCTTCGGCAGCTTCCCCGCATCGCTCGAGACGCAACCGAAACTGATATCCGGTACGAACATCAAGACGGTCGGCGGCGTGTCACTGCTCGGATCGGGCGATGTGCCAGCGGGCGGATTGAACTGGACAAAGAGGACCGCGAACGATAATTGGACGGATTTATTCACCTACGCTAGCGGTATAATCAAAGCAAATAAACACGTTTACATACACTTGAACGAACCGGCATCGCTCGGTGTAGTAGATGCATATATTCCTAAAGACGCTGAAATGTACACAAGTATCCGCTTACCTATGATATATGCAGTACCGGAAGGACCTGCTGATAATTTCAGAACTGATGGTTATCTCGCTATTGACGGTAACAGATTGAACAGTTATAATAGCTTCAAGGGTGAGACTCTAAAAATCACTCTCACCACCGACGGCGCAACTGTCACCGCTACTAAATCAACAGCAACGACCTATATTCAAAAAGCGTACTTTACAGTCTACACCGCCGACTGATCCGTAAACCCTACTACACCGCTTCCCTCTTCTTTTCCCTGATCACGCGGCATACGTCAATCGCCGACCAGT
>JAEEGI010022137.1_pt1 | contig 12579 bp, 4 predicted proteins | sample 8958751 | NCBI WGS metagenome assembly JAEEGI01 (sample SAMN16246545, study PRJNA631951) | gut metagenome | biome: gut microbiome; feature: rumen; material: KS-attached | host: Bos | place: Iran: Karaj | collected 2018-10 | reverse complement strand
TAATAAAGTAACACCTCGTAAATATAATACATTAATTAATAATTTAAAAAGATCCATTCCAATACTTCCAATTGGATAAGGAAAACTTTTATATTTTTTTAATAAATTAAATAATTTTTCTAATCTATTTCTAGTCATAACAAAAAAAGGATAATTTTTTAAAATAACATATATAATAAATAAATCATAAGTAATTAATTTTTCTGCTATATAAGCATATCCAATTGAATTATCTTTATACATTATATTTAATTTTTCTTCTATATCATTTTTAATTAATAATTCAATAAAACCATTTTTTAATAAAGGAGCTTTTAAACCATAATAAATTTTATCACTTTCATTTGTTATTTGTTGAATTAATATTGTATCAAACATTTGTTTTTCTAATTCTTGAATAACAAAAAATATTAAACCAAAAATAGAAATAGTATAAGAATTTTTAATATATAAATCACCTAATATATTACTTAAAACATTTTCTTCATTAAAAAAATCATCTTGATATATTTTAGTTTTATCATATATATAAGGATTTCCTGTTGAAAAATTCTTCTTTATTTGTTCTACTAATTCTTCTTCTAAATAAAATATTGTATTTTGAGAATTTGCTTGATTATATTTATCAAAAAAATTTTCGGATTTTTTTAATTTTGAAATATCTTGATTTGGAGGAGATTTATCTATTGGATTAAATGAAAGAAATTTGTTGCTATCTAATAAATCTGCTTCAAAGAAAAGTAATTTATCTAAAAATAATTTTGAAGGTTCATATATGCCTTTTCCTTGGTTATCCATTTATTTTTTTAAATAATATGTTTTACTTATTTTTTATTAAGTTATTATAAATGAATGAATACAAAAATATTCCTTATAAATGTCCTTTAAAGAAAGTTAAAAATAAATATTATGTAGTTAAGGTATGTTCTATTCTTGTTAAATGTTTTTTGAGATATTATTAAACATAAAAATTTATTAATTCTTTAATTGATATTATGATTATAATGAAAGTAACAATACAATAATATTGTAATACATTCATTTTTTTATTTACAATATTATTATAAATTAAAAAAATGTTGGTTTAGTATTAAAATATATATTATTAAATTATATTTAGTAATTAATATATTTTTTAAATAAAAAATGAATTCATCAATTCAAAGTCAAAAAAATATATTTACACCAAAGTAAAAAATAAAAAACTAAATGAATATGTAGATTATCTCCATCAAGTTCAATGTTATTAACACCATTATCAACATATTATAATAATAATCTTAAAACAATAATAACAAATCCTTTTGAAAAACGTGTTACAAGATTAACAAGAAGAGTTCCTACATATATTCCAATATCAAATAAATTAATATCATCAAATTCTTTAAATGGAATAGTGAATTATACTCATAAATATGAAATAGTAGATACAACATATATTCCAATTCAAAAAAATAATATTTCTCTTCCAAAGATTCAAATGGGATTACCAATAAATAATAGTTTATGTAATAATTATAATAATTGTAATTGTTGTCATCATTGTAATAATTTTAATTTAAAAGATTTAATTATTTTATTACATTCATTTCAAAAAAATAAAGAACCTATAAATAATAATAATAATAATAATACTAATAATAGTTGTAGTATGCCAAGAAAAACAAGAATATTTTCTTTTGAAACCCCAGAAAAAAATAATAATGAAAATTCAGATGAAATTAAATATGAATCTCCAATAAGAAGTAATATTTCTAGAAAAAATTTTTTTGATGATACTTCAATACCTTCTATTATATTTAAAGAACCAAAAAAAATATCTTTAAAAAAAAGAAAAAAAACTCCAAGAAAGAGTTCAAAAACAAATAAAAAACCAATGAAGAAAATAAGAAAATTAAAAATAAATAAGAAAAAGAAAATGATAGATTGGTGGAAATTAGCAAAAGATTTTACAGAATTATTTGTTTATTATAAAACAGCAATTAAATATTCAAAAAATAGGAAAATAAGAAATAAAAGAATAAATGAAAGAAATAAAATAATAGGAAATGAACTTTTAATGTTAAAAGATTGGATAATTTCAATAGAACAACCTTTTTGGAATGAATTTAAAGTATTTAAAAATTTAAATTTAACTTTTAAACATTCAAATTCAAAAGTAAAAAAAGAAAAAGAAATTCAAAAAATAATAGCAATAATAAAGAAATATATGGAAAATTTAATATTAAAAACTCAAAAATTAAAAGATATTCCATTAAGAATACAAAAAATATTATATAATTTTATAAAAGAAAAAAGTTATTATCCAAAATTATTTTTATCAACAAATCAAGTTAATAGATTAGATTTTCATTTTTATGGTTCTACAAGAATGATGAATGAATCACAAAGATCAATGTTATTATCATTTTTATTAATTAATGGTGTAACAGTACAACAAATATTATTACATATAGGAGAACATTTTGCAGAATTTAAAAATTTAAAAGATATTAATACAAGTGCTAAAATTATTGGATCTATTATACATTATTTAACTAGAGATACTTATAGTAATAATCCTAATATGATTAAAAATTTCTTTGCTTTATTAAATTATTATAAAAATTATCATTTAAATAATAATGAAATTAATAATTGTGAAGATATTTTTGGTGATGATATGATTTATAAAGATTATGATGAATTTACTAAATATTTAATTGATAAAAGTGATTTAAGTGAATTTTGGGATTTTAATAAAAAATTTGTAGAAACTTATCAAGAATTTATTTATGGATGGGGAGTTAAACTTAGTAATTTAATTATTAATAAATTTGCTCAAAATGATCCTGATTTAAAACCTAGGAAAAGATTAAAGAAACCTCCTAACAAAACTATAAAATAAAATGTTATTTTATTATTTATATATTTTTTAGATAATCTATTTAATGAAAATAATACTTATAAAGAATATTTTAAACAAATTAATATTAAATCATAATTTAAAAAGTAAAGAAAATCTATATTTGAAAATTATTAATAACAAGTTATAGATGAAAACTCCGTAGAAAAAAATTAAATAAATAATATACTATTTAAAAAAGAAATAACAAAAAAAAAGTAAAAGATAGAAAAGTTTATAAACACAAAACAAAAATATAATAATATAAAAAATAAATAAAAACACTTTAAAAATTTAAAAAAAAAATAAATAAAATATGTCACAAGAAAACATAGAATATTACAGTAAATTTCTAACATCATCAAATCGTACAAACTTAGCAAAAAATAATTTAAATTATAATTCAAGTTCACCTACATTCAACGAATCAATAACAGGAGCAAATCAACAACCAGAAATTTCAAATATGACATATAATTTATTTGTTAAACAAGGAGGAGGAGACCTTTCAAAAGGTTATTTTAAAAGTAAATTTCAAGAACAAAAAGAAGGGAAAAATAATAAGAAAAATAATAAAATAAATAAAAGAAATATTTATGCTTATAAAAATAACAATTCTGGAAGATTAAAAGAAAATTCCCAAAAAAAAAAAGAATTATTAGAAGAAATTATTCAAGCTAATAGTAAATCTATTAGATTAAATAATAATAATTATGAAAAAAATAATGAATTAAATGAAGATGAAGAAGAAGAAAAAGAAAATTTAGAAGATGAAATTAAAAGATTTAATTCTGATGATTTAACTTCTCATAATGTTGTTGAAATTAATTTAGAAAATGAAATAAAAAATAAAAGAGTTGAATTAGAAAAAAAACATAAAGAAATTATTAATAATAATCTTCCAGAAATTTATGATAGTATAAATAAATTAATAAATGATAATGATTTCTATTTTATAAAAAATAAATATGAAGAAATATTAAAAGAATATAATTGAGAAATAAAACAATTAAATAATTTAAAATATATAATAAAAAAAATATAAAACAAAAAAAATTTATATTGAATTAATTGAATAATTTATATTTCTTATAATTTTTTAAAATTATAACTTAAAAAAAAATGAGTACATTGAAAGACAAAAATTTAAAAAATAATGAAGAAAAGAAAAAGAAAGTAAGATTAGAAGATAGAGAAGATGGATGGGATGAAAGATTTTATTTAGATAAAATTCCACCTTATGATGCTCATAAAGATATAAATTATTTAAGTTTAGGATTTACAAAATCAAAAATAAGATTTGAAGAAAAAATGAAGAAAGAACAACAATTACAGAAAACAAAAAAATTTTTTTATTCAAATAAAAAACCAATTAAAATTCAAAATGATAATTTAAATAAAAATTCAAATAATTTTACTCAAACAAATAATCAAAATAATAAATCAAAAACAAGTGCTAATCAAATAAAATATTATAATTCAGTAAATGAAAATAATAATTTAGCAAAAACTCAAAATTTTAAAACAACAAATAATTATAATACAGAATCAAATTTTAATAAAACTCAAACAAATTTTAATCAAACATCAAATAATAATAATACAATTAAATATAAATTTACAAATAATAAAATAATAATTAATGCTAAAGATAAAAAAGAAGATGAAAAAAAAATAAAAAATGATCCTCTTGAAAAAGATGATGTAATTAAAGAAGAAATTGATTCTATAAAAACTTTATGGATTAATTTAGGTGTTAATGATAAATATAAAGAAGATTTTTTAAATTATGCTAGAAAACAAAATGGTAAAGAAAATATTATGAAAGTTTTAGAAAAAGAAAAAAAACAATTAAAAAATTTTAGAAATTCTTTAATTAAAATTCAAAAAGAAATTGATAAAAGAGATAATGAAATTAAAAAAATTAAACAATTAGATCAAGAATATTATTTTAATAAACTTGATATTGAAAAAGAAAGAAAAGAAAGAGAGAAGAAAAAAATAAATGAAGAAGTACAAAAAAAATTAAAAGAAAAAAATATGATAGATGATAATAATAATGAAAACCCAGAAAATGAAAAAGAAGAAAAAGAAGAAGATGAAATTTTAGAATCTGAAAAAAACAAAGAAAATATATTAAATGATTCAATTTCTTGTTTACAAAAAATAAGAATTCATTCAGTAAATATTATAAATGGAGTAAATAATTTTAAGGAAAAAAATTCATATCAATTAGAAAATGGGAAAATAAATATGGATAATGTAAACAAAGAATATCTATATGATAAAGAATATATAAATAATATGAAAAATGATTTAGACTTTTTAAAAGATTTATATTTAAATGAACAATTTAATTTTAAGGAAGAAGATCCATTTTTATTAAATATATCTGAAGAAGATGAAGAAAAAAAACAATATAAAATATTACCAATTGATTCAAATTTAAAAAAAGAAATTCATCAATGTCAATTTATATTAATTCAAGAAGATTTATTCAATCAAATTAAAGAACAAAACCAAGAAGAAAATAATATTGATAATAATTATTATTATACAACATTCCAAAATACAGATAATTATAATAATACTAATAATATTAATAATACTAATTATAATGAAACATATAAAACATTTAATTCCAATGTTTCAAATAATTCAAATATCAATAATAATAAACCAAATGATGAAAATATAAATAATTATAATACTATTTCTGTTGAACAAGAAAATAATATAGCACATAAATTAAATAATAAAAAAGAAAAAATTCCATATCCTTATAAAGGAAATTTAGCAAAGAAATTAGAAGAATTTCAATATGTTGAAGATTACCATAAAATATTTTTTAATAATAAAGGTTTGAGGAGAAAATTAGATAAAACTAAATTTCATAATCTTCAAGCAGGATTTGAAAAAGATGAGAAAAAAGAAAAAAAAGAAAAAATTGGAGATAGTGAAATTCCTTTAATGTCATCTAAATCTTTTATAAATAAATTAAATGAATATGATAATTTTGCAGAAACTAATGAAGAAGATAATGAAACTAATGTTAATATGAATGAAAGTGATTATTATTCTGTTGGAAGTGATAAAGAAAAAAAAAGATTAGAACAATTAAAATCAGAAGAAGAAGAAAAATTAAAAGAAGAAGAAGAAAGAAAATTAAAAGAAGAAGAAGAAAGAAAATTAAAAGAAGAAGAAGAAGAAAAATTAAAAGAAGAAGAAGAAGAAAAAAAAAAAGAAGAAGAAGAAAGAAAAGAAAAAGAAATGGATGAAATTAGAAAGAAAATTAAAAAAGATTTTAAGGAAAATAAAGAAATTTATATTAAAGAAAAAAAAGAAAAAGATATTAAAGAAATTGAAGAAGAAATTAGAAAAAAAATGGAAGATGAACAAAGGAAAAAAAATGAAGAAGAAAGAAAAACTAAAAAAGAAAATGAAAAAAGAAAAAAATTATTAGAAAAATTAAAAAAAGAAAATGAAATGAAGAAAAAATTAGAAGAAGAAAAAGAAAGAAGAAGAAAAAAAGAAGAAGAAGAAAATGAAAAAAGTGATTTATCCTTTGATTCATATTTAGAAGAAGAAAAAAAGAAAAAGGCATTATTAGAAAAAATAAAAGAAAAAAAAGAAGAAAAGAAGGTTAGTGGTGAAGAAATTATTAAACCAGATGATGAAGTGGAGATGATGGTTGGTGGTGGAGAAATAATAGAACCAGATGATGAAAGAGAAGTAATGGTCGGTGGAGGTGAAATCATTGAACCTAGTGATGAAAAAGAAGTAATGGTTGGTGGTGGAGAAATAATAGAACCAGATGATGAAAGAGAAGTAATGGTCGGTGGAGGTGAAATAATAGAACCAGATGATGAAAGAGAAGTAATGGTAGGTGGAGGTGAAATAATAGAACCAGATGATGAAAGAGAAGTAATGGTTGGCGGTGGAGAAATAATAGAACCTAGTGATGAAGTAGAAATGATGGTTGGAGGTGGAGAAATGATTGGTGATAGTGATGAAGTAGAGATGATGATTGGTGGTGGAGAAATGATTGGTGATGGTGATGAAGTAGAGATGATGATTGGTGGAGGAGAAATGATTGGTGATGATGATGGTGATGAAATAGAGAAGGTAGTTGTTGGAGGAGAAATGATTGGTGATAATGATGGTGATGAAATAGAGAAGGCAGTTGTTGGAGGAGAAATGAATGGTGGTAATGATAATAATAATAATGGAAATGGAGAAGTTATTGGATTTATGGATGAATATGAAATTGAGAGGGATGATATAAAAAAAAATTTTGATAACCTAAATAATAAAGATGATGGTGATGAAGTAGAGATGATGATTGGTGGTGGAGAAATGATTGGTGATGGTGATGAAGTAGAGATGATGATTGGAGGTGGAGAAATGATCGGTGATGGTGATGAAGTAGAAATGATGGTTGGTGGAGGAGAAATGATTGATTAATCTGTGAATGTTTAAGTATTATAATTGGGTTGTGAAATTATTGAATTAATTTGATTTTTTAAGAAATATTTAATTAAATATCTTTACAAATTGGAAATTTTAGATTTTTTATATTTATTTTATTTTTTTATTATTTTTCATTATTGCTTCTTTTTCATATAATTTATTTATTAAAAAATAAGGATAAAGGAAATAAAACAATAGAAAATACTGATAAAGAATCTTCTCCAAAAATCAGAAGAACTAATAATTGACTAAAAGAAATTTAATATGTAATAAATAAGTTAATTATTTTTTGAATATGTATTGAATTTATATTTTTAGTAATTCAATTATTTTATTGTAAACGTTTAAATAATTAATTTTAAAAATAATAATATATTTAATTTATTGAATTTATTTATTATACTCCTTCTCCTTGAAAAGATAAAAATTTAATCAAATACTCAAAATTAATTTTATATAAATATTAACTAAAATATAAATTTGTATCAGTTAAATCTCTTATAGCATCACTACATTCATCACTTAAATTTTTTTTAACATAATTATTAGAATATTCATATTTACTTAGAAATTCATTCATAATTTTTTTAATAATTTTAGAACCAATACCAACTTGTTTATATACATTTTTATATAAATGTGTGAAAAATAAAATTATATTTTGAATATATTCTGGAATATTTAAATAAAAACCTTTTGTAATTGAACCTAAAATAAATAAAGCATAATATTTTTTTTCAATTGGAAAAATTTCACTTAATCTTTTTTCATATTCATTTTCATATTTTGAATTTATCAAAAAATTTTTAGTAGATTCACTTATTTTTTTTATTTCATTTATTGAACAAGAATTAATAAAGAATATTAATAAATTATTTGTAATATATTCTCTTAATTCATCAGTTCCACAATTACTAATGAGTGAAAAAACTAAAAAAAAAATTTCTTCTCTTTCTTCTGTTTTTTCAATAATTTGATTTAAATTTGCTTTTAAAATATTAATAAGAAAATCTAATAAATATTGCTTAACAACAATAGTTAGATTACTTTTTAAAAAATGTTCATTTATTATTCTTAAATAACTTTTTATTAATTCATTACTAGTATTTATTAAGAAATTACTTTCCATATTTATTAAAGAAATAGTATGTTCAGAAGGATGATTAAAATCACTTTCAATAAATATATTAGAAACAAAAATAAAAATTTCAACTAAAAATTCTGGATTTAATATAAATAATTTATCTAAAGTACAAACAAAAACAACTATTAATTTTTTAATACTAAATTGATTTTCATCATATTTTTTCATTAAATATTTTATAAATTCTTCTATTTTTTCCTTATCATAATCAAGTTTAAACTTCTTTACATTTTGAATAATATTATTACAAGCAACTAAAAGAAAATAACTATATGCAATAATGAAAGTTTCTTTTGTTAAAAATAAATTTTGGTCATTTAAATAATTTTCAATAATTGAAAATTGTTTTTTAATATTTATATTATTATTATCATTAAGTAATAAATGTTCAGTTGGATTATTAAAAATAAAAGGAAGTCTAACTTCATTAAATAAGCTTATAATAGTATCTAATATACATACTGAAAAGTCATTTCCATAATTAAAATATATAAATTCTCCTTTTTCATTTTTAAATAAAGATAAAAATGTTTTAACATTTGTTGAAGAAATTAAAAAAACAAAAAGTTTTGTTAATGAATCATCTTTAAATTTATTTTTATTATTAGTATATAATGACATAAATATATTTAAATATTTCTTTATAATTTCTTCTAAAGCTGATGTTGGGTTTTCTCTATATTCTATTATATATGTTTTAATTAAACCTCCAAAAATTTGAGTATATATAGAAAAACAAACTGATTCATCAAAGGATTCTTTATCTTGAAAAATTTTTTGAAATATATTATATACTGTATCTAAATTTACTACATTTTTATTTGAATTTACTGAAAAAAATTGATATAACATTTTATATTCTGAATATTTATTTATCGAAGTCATAGATGAGGTAACTATATCTTGATTAGATATTTTTATCATTTGTTGATTACTTATTAAATCTTTTGTATTTAATAATGATATTATAAATTTTTGAACATCTTCTTCTGTTTCAAATCTTATTTTATTAGAATTTTGAATATTATTATTATTTTTCTTTTTTTCTATTATATATAAAGGAATATTATTTGATATAATAACTTTATCTGATTTATAATTTATAAGATATTCTTCTAATGTATTATATTTTTTATTTGTTTCATCTAATTTAATAATTTTTGTTGTAAAAGTATTTAAATATTTTAATTTTGTTGTTAATGTAATAAAACAATAACATAATCTTCTTATATTTAATGAGTTAATATCATTTTTAATATAAAAATTATAAATCATATTTTCAAATGTATTTAAAATATCATAATCCTCTTGAATATTTAAATCACATAAATTCATCATTAAATTAAAATAAGTAATTATTATTTGAAGAGTCATTTTTTCATTTAAACTTTTACAATCTTCGCTTTTTATTTTATCAAATAAATCATTAAATGTTTTAAAAATAGATAATTTAATTTTGTGATCCCTTTCTTCAATTAATTTATAATCATTTTTAATATTATTTAAACTTAAATAATCATTATATAAATTTGTATTATATTCAATATCAATAGGAATACAATCATAAGAAAAAACAGCATTAATTCTATTTTTTAAAGGTCTTGCGCTTAATTTAAATATATTTTTTCGTTTTAATAATTTAGAATTTAAAATTCCTATTGCAAGAGTAGATTGAACATCTTCTTTTAAATAAGTAATCATATGAGAATAATGTTTTAAAACTTCAGAATAATATTCTATATTAGTAACAAAAGTAAAGTTCATTAAATTTGAGTAAAAAAAAATTATATTTAATATTTTATGATTTCCATTATATGATATTATCTCCTTTGATGTTATTTTTATTACTTTGTCAGTTAAAATTTTATTAAATTCATTAAATAAATTTATCCAATCTTCTTTTGTTAAAGCTAAATAAAATCCTGTTGTTGATAAAATTAAATCTGTTTTCATTGATAATTCAATTGAATATAAAAAGCAATATAATAATATTTTAAATTTTCTAATTATTAATTCTTTATTAAATACTCTTTTATCAGAATAATTTATTTTTAAATCAACTTTAAAATATCTTAACATTGCATAATAAAAAAATTGATGTTCTAATAAATCATATAAACCTAATTCAGCGTTAAATAAATGTTCATAATATAATTTTAACTTTTTAATACAAGATGAATATCTACTTAAAGCATTTTTTGAAGGATCAATTGTATCATACATAATTATAGTTAAATAATATTTTAAAATTTTTTGATTCTTTATTAATTTAGTTTTTTGAAGAAAAGGACATAAATCACAAACTAAATTTAATATTTTTTCCCTTATTATATAAATTTCTTTATAATCTTCATTATATATATTTATCATAAAAGGATTATCAATTTGAGAAGTAAAAATTTTTCCTAATTTCAATAATATAGTTAATTTATAAATAAATTCATCTTCTCAAAAATAATTATCAATAAACCAATCATCCACTTTATCTTGGATTAATTTATTATTTTCATCTTCTAAATTAGTTAAATTATTATTAAAATTTTCAATTAAATCTTCAAAAAATTTAACATAAGGTTCAATAAATAATTTAAAGAAACTACAACTAAATTCAATATCATCTTTTTTTGGAAGAGAAAATTTAATTCCTTCATCTTTTAAATATCTTCTACATAATATTCCATTTATTATTCTTGAAGATAATGTAAATCCAACTCTTCTATAATGAATATCATTATTGTTTAAACATAATATTATTATTTGAATTAATTGAGTTTTTAATTCTTCATTATAAGGGAAAAAAGTTTCAAATTCAAAACAAGAAAACATTGATTTATAATATTTTAATTTTTTTTTATTATGTTCTTCAATTTGAAAAGTAATTTGCTTTAAATCATAATCTATTAAATTATGAGATTGTTTTTCAAATAAATTTTCATTGATGTCTTTAGTCAAAAAAGTTTTCATTGCGTTTTTCCATAAAGTTTCATATTTTAATCTTAAATCCATTTGTAAATAATATATTAGAAGGAAATATACATTAACATTTTCTTCAGGAATATAGTTATCATTAGGATAATTTAAAACAAGATTTTGTATTTTTTTCTTATTTTCTTCAGTATTAATTTTAGAACATAAAAAAACAAAATCAAAAAAAAAATATTGAATTTGATTTCCAGAAATAAAATCAAATAATCTTAACATTCTAATAACAATTTCAACAGAAACATTAAAAGCATTTTTCATAATTAAATTAAACCCTTCATTATTCTTATATAATTCATCATCTTTTTTTTCATTAATTAATCCAAAAATACTATTCATAACAAATAAAATATCAATATTTTGTTCTTCATTTGCACTTGTAATTAAATCAGGAATCATTAAAATAATTTTATTTAATAATTTTGTACTAGAAGAATTTTTAATTGATAAATTAGTAATATGCATAAAAACTTTTATAAAACTTCCTATTTTTGATAAAAAAACATTTACTTCATTTTCCATATTATCAAATAATTCCCAAAAAATTTCCATTATTTTATCATTAATTTCATAAGAATAAGCAATTTCAGTTAAAGCTTCCATAATTAAAGAACCATCTTCTTCATAATAAAATAAACATTTTGTTATTAAAGGTAATAAAACATTAATTAATGATAAAACTTTATTTTTATTTTCTTCAATAGGAATAAAAGTTTTATTTGTCATTATTTTATTTAAATAAGTAATTTTTTTTTTAAATAAAATTTTCTGAGCTGCATCTAACATATCAAATAATACTGAAACAATTGCAGAAGATAATTCTTTTTCTGCAGATTCTCCTAAATTTAAATTCATAAAATTAATAAATCCTTCTGTATGTTTTTTTATTAATTTATCATAATCTTTAAATGAATCATCAGTATAAATTTTTACAAAAATCCAACACATTGAATATGAAATTGTATATGATGATTTTGAATTGTCTTTATTTATTTTATTATTTGTATCTTCTGATTTAGACACAAATTTCTTTTTTATTGAATTATTTCCAATTTTATCTGGAGATATTGAAAAATAATTTATTAATAAATTAAAAAAG
>JAEEGI010022135.1_pt1 | contig 12579 bp, 9 predicted proteins | sample 8958751 | NCBI WGS metagenome assembly JAEEGI01 (sample SAMN16246545, study PRJNA631951) | gut metagenome | biome: gut microbiome; feature: rumen; material: KS-attached | host: Bos | place: Iran: Karaj | collected 2018-10 | reverse complement strand
TTATATAGAACTTTAACGTTCGGACAGATATCTCTTTAAAAGAACAAGGCTGTCATACGGAACACAGAAACGTTCTCTGCTGAACTGAATTTCTCTGATGGTTTCATCAAGATCAAACCACTGAACATCATCAACTTCAGAGGCCTGGAGTGACAGTCCTTCCGGATCTACATTTCCGTGATAAACAAAAACGTTTACATATTCATTATCGATGTAGAGACTTCCGTGAAACTGCCGTTGATAGTTAACTCTGATCGTTCCGATTGACTCTAACTGCTCTCTTTCCGCCCTGATCCCGAGTTCCTCCTCAAGTTCCCTCAGTGCAGAACCTACCGGTTCAAAACCGGCAGGAATATGACCGGCTGACGAGGTATCATACTTGCCGGGGAACGATTCCTTCTGCATGCTTCGCTTCTGTAGCAGGATCTGCACCCTATCGTTTATTCTCCTGATAATCCATACATGGGATGTCCGGTGGGCAATTCCTTTTCTGTGGGCATCACTTCTGCTTACCGTTTCCCCGGTGGGGTTGCCAGATTCGTCAACTACATCCAGAAATTCCACATTTGCCTCCGTAATTACCCCTAAAATTATAGCAGTAGCATTCTACTACAAGAAGTCAAAAATACTTATCATTTTTCGATCTAAAAATTCGTGACAAAACAGCCATTTTTCATTAAAATATGCGAAATTATTTTGCAAAAGGTTTCTTATTATTTACTTAGGAGATGGATTAACAGGAATTTTCTTGGTAGATCCTTAAAACATTGATGAAAAAGACTAAAATTATTTGTACTATCGGACCAAAATCTGAAAACAAACCAATGATGGCTAAACTGTTAGCCGCCGGTATGAACGTTATGCGCCTTAATTTCTCACACGGAGATTACTGGGAGCATGGCGGACGTATGATCAACCTGAGAGCTCTTATGGCTGAAACCGGTAAGATCTGCGCAATCCTGTTAGATACCAAAGGACCAGAAATCAGAACCAAAGACATGGAAGATGATGAAGATGTTACTTTGGAAGCAGGTAAAGAGTTCATTTTAACCACCGATCAGAACTATGTAGGTAACGTAAACAAAGTTGCTGTTACATATGAAAATCTTAACAAAGATCTGAAGGCTGGCGATACAGTTCTGCTGGATGACGGTTTGATTGGTCTGAAAGTAAAAGAAATCAAAGGTCAGGAAATCATTTGTGAAGTTCAGAACACCGGTGTTCTGGGTGCCCACAAGGGTGTTAACCTCCCTAATGTAATCACTTCTCTGCCAGCTCTTGCTGATAAGGATGAAGACGATTTAAGATTCGGTTGCGAACGTGAAGTTGACTTTATTGCTGCTTCTTTCATCAGAAAGAAGGAAGACGTTCTCGGCATCCGTAAATTCCTGGATGCAAACGGCGGTCAGGACATCAAGATCATTTCCAAGATTGAAAACCAGGAAGGTCTGAACAACTTCGATGAAATCCTCGAAGTTTCTGACGGTATCATGGTTGCCCGTGGTGATATGGGTGTTGAAATTCCATTCCAGGATGTTATTTTCGCTCAGAAGATGATCATCAGAAAATGTAACAAAGCAGGTAAGTTTGTAATTACCGCAACACAGATGCTCGAATCAATGCAGAAGAATCCACGTCCTACCCGTGCTGAAGCCGGTGACGTTGCAAATGCTATTTTCGACGGTACTGATGCTGTTATGCTTTCAGGTGAATCTGCTAAGGGTAAATACCCAGAAGAAGCTGTTAAGACTATGGCTACCATCTGTGAAAGAACAGATCCGTATGTTCAGGTTCGTCTTGACATTGAAGAAAAGGCTGTTGTTAAATCTTCAATCACCGAAGCTGTTTGCCGCGGTGCTGTTAAGACAGCAGAAACCACTGATGCTGCTCTGATTGTAGTAACTACTAGACACGGTAACACTGCAAGAAAGGTTCGCAAATACTTCCCTGCTGCTCCAATTCTGGCTATTACTCCAAACCTCAAGACAGCTAAACAGTTATGTCCGGTTAAAGGTGTAATTCCTTACGTGATCGATCATGAATTTGCTCATACCGATGAATTTTTCCAGCTTGGTAAGAGACTGGCTCTTGAACTCGGTTTGGCAAAACACGGGGACAAGATTGTTACTGTTTCCGGTGCTTTGGTTCCTGCAGGACACACCAACACCTCTTCAGTTCATGAGTTATAATACTCCAACTGTCTGAAGAATTGTTTAAAATCTAATCAACCCGTAAGTTATTCTGTAACTTTCGGGTTTTTATGTAGGTGCATTCATGAAAATCCGCAATTTATTCAATCCTCTCATTCTATGTATTGCTCTTTTATTTTCAACATCAGTCTTTGCTGTCGGAACGATCAATATCAATGAGCTGAACGACGCACAAATTACGGAAAAAATAAACGAACTTACAGGCAAACTATCATCAGATGAAATATCACAGGATGTTAAACAGGATTTAAATAAGATTATCGAACTGCTCAAACGCTACCAGTTACAGTACCAACATATGCAGGAGATCAAGCGTTCGGTAACTGAACGCGATCAGATAATTGAAAAATACAAAAAATTAAATAATGATCTGAAAAAGAACTTCGATAAAATCAGTGATTTAGAAAAGAAAATAAATTCTCTCACCCTGGATAATCTTAACAAAAGCTTAAATGAAGCTAAAGAACAACAGCACGATACTCTTAAAAATTATAATCAATACAAAAATTATTCAGAAATGCTTTTAGCCACCACCGAATATGTTCAACCAAAAACGGTGGCAATGCAGGAAGAGATCGAAAATGATAAAAAGCAGTTGGAAAGCGGGAAACTTAGACAATCTGAAGAAGATTTCTACAGTCTGCGTATTCAAACCAACACCTACAATATCGACTACTACCAGTATCTCAACAGTTCCCACGGAGTCCTGCAGGAACTGCTGACCACTGTTACTAATTACTACCAGATTAAACTCGAATATGATAATAAAGTGGTAGATTTATATCAGCAGCGTCTTGGAGTTCTTCAAAAGGAACAGACAAAGGAAGAATCAAAAAAAATCAGAGAGGAACTGCTGGAAATAACAGTTGATCCTACAACATCCAGTCACACCAGCGAATACATAGTAAAACAGAACTCCCAGCTGAGAGATAAGCTGAATGCAGTCTCTGAACAGATGGTTTCGATGAAACAGGAACTTGAAAATATTACCGGAATACTCAGTCAGACAAACAAAATTGAAAGCAGTGTAAACAACCAGATTTCCACCTTCAAGGAATCCCTCTACCTGTCCCAGATGCTTCACAAACAGTTGTTTGACATTCCTCAGTACAATTCTTCCTACAATATCGAGGATTTAATCACCAATCTGCGCTTTGAACTGTATGATACCAATACCAAACTTACCAACATACAGAAAAAAGATCGCTACAGACGCCGTCTATCAAGGAAATTCCAGGAGAAACTGACTGATGAGCAGGAAAATGTTGTCGATGCTCTGCTGGATTATCAGGGTAAAATTTTAAACCTGTACCGCAACAAGCTTACTGAAGAACTCACCCTGATGGTGAATATCAAGGTAAAATCAGATCTTTACCGCAACACCAAAAGCAATATCAAGGAAACGGTAAACAAACAGCTGTTCTGGTTGCAGTCCAACTCAAAAATGACTCTCAACTGGTTCAAGAACTTCCCTTCTCTGGCAAAAAGGGAACTTCTTGATACAGAAACATCCATCAATACAAGAAACCTGCTTGATGAGGGAAGCAAAAATCTCGCTCAGCTGATAATTCTCTTTCTTCTCAGCATTTTAATTCTGCTTAATCAGAAAAAGCTCGTTATGTGGATTAACGAAAGCAATAAACTGGCGGCAAAACCTAAAACAGATACCTACATGTCTGTTATTAAAGCCTCTTTCTGGACAGCGGTAAAAAGTTTAAACTGGCCTATGTGGTCACTAATCATAGGATACATACTGAGTTATATGCATCCTAAAATTGGTATATATGATATCGGTCAGATTATAAAAGTAAATAATATACGACTTGCCATAATCATCTGGATTTGGGCATTCTCTTACCATTTCTATAAAGAGAACAGTATAAACAAGATTCATTTCAAACGGGAATTCAACAAGAACATCCAGTGGTATCACATGGGATTTCTGGGCCTGCTCGTCTGTCTTTCCCTGTTATGTTCCTGCAAGCTGCATTATCTGGAAACTCTTCCTACAGATGTTATCGGTCAGGCGATATTTATTCTTATACTTCTGTGCATCGAACTTATTCTCATCAGAGTGACAGTTCTGACATTCCGAAACAAAATGAATCTGATAAACAAATGCTTATCAGTCTGCTATCTGTTTATTCCTCTGATACTCATCAGTAGAATCTATTACGGATATTTCTATTCGGCTATAGTAATATCAGTAAGAATAATAGAAACGTACTTTTTCATATTCATTATGAACTTCCTTTACTTTGTCATCCGCAAATTCATAACCATCACCAAATACCGGCTTAACTACAAACGAAAGCTGAATGAGGCTCTGCAGAAAAAGAATGACTCTGTATCAAAGGCTATTTCAAATAATTCCGAAATTCCTCTCGGTAAAATTGACGATGATGAACTGACCATTGAAGATATCGATAAGCAGACCAGCAGTATTTTCAACTGTATTTTCGTTGCACTGTGCTTATTCATGCTCCACTATATGTGGTCGGATATTATCGGTATTCTGTCATATCTGAACACCATAACACTGTGGAATATAACAGGCACCGATGCAAGCGGTAAAATAACCATTTTGAACAGCATATCAATTACTGATGTGGCAATATCACTGCTCAGCATTGTTCTTATGGTTATACTGACCAAAAACATACCAGGTCTGCTGGAGGTAACATTAAACAAATTTGCAACAACCAAAAATGCAAGTTATTCCATAAAAACCATACTTACATACATAATCATAACAACCTGCACCATCGTCTGCCTGGGGCATCTTGGTGTAACCTGGGATAATTTGCAGTGGCTTGTGGCAGCACTTTCTGTAGGTCTCGGTTTCGGTCTCCAGGAAATATTCGGTAATTTTGTATCTGGTCTGATCCTGCTGTTCGAAAGACCTATCAGACTCGGTGATATAGTTACCATCGGAGATGTTTCCGGTACGGTTACCAGGATCAGGATCCGTGCAACAACAATTATGCAGTTTGATAAGAAAGAACTGATTGTTCCTAATAAAAAATTCATCACAGAATCCCTTACCAACTGGACCTTGTCCGATACAGTTACAAGAATAGAAATTAGTGTCGGCGTAAGCTATAACGAGAATCTTGATATTGTACAGAGAAATCTGCTCGATATTGCAAACAAATGTCCGTACGTAGCAAAAGAACCTGCTCCGAAAGCCTATTTCATGCGTTTTGGAGACAGTAATCTTGATCATTCTCTCTACGTATACGTAAACACGATCTCTGAAAGATATCCTGCCATCAACTATCTGAACAAGGCAATCTATAACAGATTCAAGGATCTCAATATTGAAATTGCCTACAATCAGATTGATATGTACATTAAGAATGTTAAAACCGAACAGGAAATCAAGATTGATGCAACTCCGAGAGAGGAGAAAAAATAGTTCAGTATATATATCCGGAAAGCAGGTCGGCAAATACTGCACTATAATTATAACCGACCTGCTTATACGCAATAACTACTTGACTTTATTACATAAAATAAACAAAATACATCGATGTAGATCGTATATTTATTAACCCTCGTTAATCTAATCAGATCTCTTCTGCCCTATGCGGGCAATATGCAAATTGCTGAGTCCAAATACAGGATTCAACGGTTTCACAATTCAAGGGGAGCGATTTTTTCGCTTGACATGTGTTGGCTTTTACGGAATTAAAAAATGTTAAAATCTCATTATCTTCTTCCTCTGGCTGTAGCCGGTGCTATCTATTCAAGTGCTGCTTTTGCCGATGAAGAAAACGTAGTTTATGTGTACAACTGGAGTGAATACGTAGCTGAAGATACCATTTCAAACTTTGAAAAAGAAACCGGTATCAAAGTTGTTTACGATGTTTATGATTCAAACGAAGTTTTGGAAGCAAAACTTCTGGCCGGCCAATCCGGCTATGATGTTGTAGGACCTGGATCTGATTTTCTGGCTCGTCAACTTAAAGTAGGTATTTTCATGCCGCTTGATAAGTCTAAGCTTCCTAACTACAAAAATCTCGATCCGGTTCATATGAAATATCTGAGTGAACTTGATCCTGATAACAAGTATGGTATTCCTTATCTTATCGGTACAACAGGTATAGGCTACATTCCGGAAAAGATCGCTGCCGCTCTCGGTACTGATGGAAATGTTACATCATGGGACGTTCTGTTTAAAAAAGAGAATGCAGAAAAACTGTCCCAGTGCGGTATCGCAGTACTGAACGCCCCAACAGAAATTGTTGGTACAGCACTGCACTACCTTGGACTTCCTGAGAACAGTGAAGATCCGGCAGATTACAAAAAAGCCACCGCAAAACTTATGGAAATCAGACCATACATTCGTTACTTCCATTCATCCCAGTTTATTACCGATTTGGCAAATGCCAATATCTGTATAGCTATCGGATGGAGCGGAGATATTCTCCAGGGTGCGGATCGTGCCAAGGAAGCAAACAACGGCGTTAACGTTAAGTATGTAATTCCAGATGAAGGCGGCCTCGTATACTATGATATGCTGGCAATCCCTGCAGACGCAAAACATCCTGACAACGCTCACAAATTCCTTGATTACATGATGCGTCCTGATGTAATGGCTAAAGTTTCCACTTTCACCCATAATGCAACTGCAGTTAAACCTGCATTACCACTGGTTGATGAAGACGTGAGAAACGATCCAAATGTGTATATTCCGGAAGAAAAGATGGCGACAAAAATGTTTGTTAACAAAGTTCTTCCTAGCAAGATCAACAAACTTGTTACACAACTTTGGACCAAACTCAAAAAAGGTAAATAAACTGGTTTAACCTTTTAGAGTGAAATGATATATTCTAGGGGCGGCATATTTTTATGCTGCCTTTTTTATACCATTTTGCAGTTCAGGATCTAAAGAACAGACTGTTCCTGCAGTACTTGTTTACAGTTGGACCGTGAACTGTGTGGATAGTTACAAGGTTTCACATACCTGGTTGGCACTGCGTTAGTTCGGGTTGCACAATGATTATTTTGAGAACGAGGGATTGTTGAAGCTGTTTCCGCACGATATTTTGGTTAGATTAACGTAAAAAATTCTTATGATAGCATTCAGAGTAAATGCCAATCCTCAAATCGGCGCCGGTCACGTAATGAGATGTTTGTCCATTGCTGACGCATATCAGAATAATGGACATCATTGTCTGTTTGTTATGTCGTCTAATGATCTTTCTGATACAGTAAAAGCCCACGGACATGAAATAATAATACTGAATTCAGATTATTCAAACATAGATGCTGAGCCGGTTTCTTTTCTGCATGACTATGATCTGTCAATTCTGTTTGTTGATTCATATAATGTAACAGAAAGCTATATGAAGAAGTTACATGCTCTGGTCAGCCTGCGCAATATTCCATTGGTTTATATCGACGACAGATGCAACTTTCCCTACACCTGTGATTTTTTACTAAACTACAACATATACGCAGAAAAAAATAAATACAAGAACTTGTACAGACATAACAGACCTCATTTTCTACTGGGAACCTCCTACACTCCTTTACGTAGTGAATTCAAAAGTTCTTCCCCTAAAATAATGCCGACATCCGGTCAAAATATTCTTGTTTCTACAGGAGGAAGTGACACCGAGCATTTTACTGTGGAACTCATTAAGGCTTCTCTAAACAGTAAAATGAACTTCATTTTCGTGATAGGTGCAATGAATCCGGATAAAGATAAAATCCATAGACTGGCAGCAGGGCATGAAAATATTTCATTGAAGGAGAATGTAACACGAATGTCTGAATTGATGAACAGCAGTGATGTAGCCATTTCTGCAGCAGGTTCTACACTTTATGAACTATGTGCCACACAGACGCCGACTGTAACCTACATTTTAGCAGACAATCAGATCCCGGCTGCAGAGCGTTTTTCAGAAAAAGGAATAATAAAAAATTACGGTGATATCAGGGGTGATCATAAAACTGAGCATGCACACCAAATCATCAAAATGGCAGAAGAACTAGCTGAAAATCTTGAAGAACGAATCTGTATTGCTAAGCAAATGCATGCGCTGATCGATGGCAACGGTACACAAAGAATAATAACATACCTTGCATCACCAGAGGGATGCTGAAGAAAGAGAACAGCAGATCAACACAAAGGTTAAGGAACTAGCGAGCTGCTTAAAACTGTCGATGACGGTAAATTAACAGAAGATGAAAAACAGATCTTGCTGGAAAAAGCAATGGACATTGCCAAACGATGACCTGGTGTTTTCTCTGTTACAATTTAATTTTCTGGAGATTGGCTTTTATTTGTTTATTTAAATTTTGCAACCAGCGGTTATAGGTACCGTGAATTTTAGATCATCCATCATATTTCAGGCCATAGCTGCTACCGTATACTATATCATAGCCATTATCGCTATACTTTATTACAACGGTAGCTCCATATTTAGAGAGTTCCTGGACAGCCTTTATACTCTGGCTGTTCTGCTCCGCAGCGGTCCAACCCAAATCAGCGGTAGACATCAGAATAGCTTTTCTTACTTCATCAACTGAAAAGCCTGTTACATGTTCGTGTACCTGCTCAACAGGATGAGTACGTGCACCGCAACCGAACAAAGAAAGGATCATCACTAAAGACAAAACTATATAAATAACTCTTTTCATTTATAATAATCCTTATCACAACTCTCTGAAAACTGCAAAGAAACAGAATAACACCAAATTAGTTTTTTAATGAATCCCATTCTTTCTTTAATATTGCATACTGGTATGTATTCTCATAATGCGGAGTACCATCCTCATTATTTACAAAACTAACAAATTCCTTGAAGAAGCCCTCTTTCCTCATTCCTAGTTTTTCGCACAAATGCTGACTTCTCGTGTTGTAATCATCAGTATAGGCGAAAATTCTTCTAGCCCCCTTCTGATTAAACAGGTAGTCAAAGAAAGCACTGACGGCCTCAAACCCGTAGCCCTTGCCACAGTATTCCTCATTAAGCATCCAGCTTGGACTGTAAGTCTCAAGGTCCTGTTTTGTAGCTTCATCAATTTTCTGCAATGCAACAATTTCTCCGATCACCTTTCCGGTTTCCTTGAGAACGATCGCAAAAAACAATTCAGAATTCTGTTGCCGTTTACTCATCTCTGCAATAGAATCCTCGATGGAATCAAGTTTTAAATCAACAAAGCAGTTAACCTTAGGATCGGAAAGATACTCATACACATCTGCTGCATCTTCAACTCTAAATGGCCTTAATATAAGTCTTTTTGTTTCGATCATGCATTCACCAAAATCAATTTTAACAACATGTTAATGATAAAACTTATAGAAATAATCAACAAATAGCTCAAATCAATTTTCTATGGTTCCTCTCATTTTTATTAATAAAAAACTCCGCCACTGATCATAAGACCAACAGCGGAGTCATTGTGTTCTAGTACACTTACATCAACTAGACAGCAAATGCTGACTGTGAATTACAGAGTATTTGCAGAATGTAAGTTTTCGAAAGCAATCTGAAGACGAGCGATTTCAGATTCCTGACCTTTACGAAGCCATGTTCTTGGATCATAGTACTTCTTGTTAGGAGAATCTGGACCTTCAGGATTACCCAGCTGACCCTGCAGATAAGCTTCCTTATCCTTGTAGTAGTCTAAAATACCCTTCCAGGTAGCCCACTGAGTATCAGTATCGATGTTCATCTTAACAACACCGTAACTTACTGCAGCTTCAATATCTTTTGGATCTGAACCTGAACCGCCGTGGAATACGAAGTTATATGGTTTAGAACCTTCTGGAAGACCTAATTTCTTAGCAGCGTAAATCTGAGAATTCTTCAGAATTTCTGGGTTCAATTTAACATTACCTGGCTTGTAAACACCGTGAACATTACCGAAAGAAGCAGCAATAGTAAAGTTAGGGCTGATCTTGCTTAACTGTTCGTATGCATACCAAACGTCTTCTGGCTGGGTATACAGAGCAGAGTTATCCATTCCGCTGTTATCAACACCATCTTCTTCACCGCCGGTGCAACCTAATTCAAGTTCAAGAGTCATGTCAATCTTAGCCATTCTTTCAAGATACTTGCAGCATAATTCAACGTTATCCTTTAAGGTTTCAACAGATAAGTCGATCATGTGAGAAGAGAACAGTGGAACACCGTGTTCTGCATAGTATTTTTCACCTGCATCCAGCAGACCGTCAACCCATGGAAGAAGTTTCTTAGCGCAGTGGTCGGTATGAACGATTACAGGAACACCGTAGTATTCAGCAACATTACGGGCATGTAAAGCACCGGAAATAGAACCTAAAATCTGAGCTTTCTGATTGTCAAGCTTTAAACCCTTACCAGCGATAAACTGTGCACCGCCGTTAGAGAACTGAACAATTACTGGAGCTTTTGCCTTTGCAGCAGCTTCAATAACAGCATTGATTGAATCTGTACCAACACAGTTAACAGCTGGAATAGCAAAACCGTTTTCCTTTGCAACAGCAAAAACCTTGTTTAAATCATTACCAGCGATAACACCTGGTTTAACAACATCTAGAACCTTGGTCATTTTCTATCCTAAATATAAAGAAAAAATCAAAAGAGGAGAATAAACTGATTCTCCCCCATAAATATATTACTTAGCTTCAGCAGCACGTTTTTCAAGAATTTCTACAGCAGGAAGTTTCTTGCCTTCAACGAATTCCATGAAAGCACCACCACCGGTAGAAATGTAGGAAACCTGATCTTTGATACCGAATTTATCGATAGCAGCTAAGGTATCTCCACCACCTGCAATGGTGAAAGCTTCAGTCTTGGCAATAGCATCAGCCAGAACCTTGGTACCTGCAGCAAACTTATCATTTTCAAACACACCTACAGGACCGTTCCAAAGTACAGTCTTAGCGTTCATGATAACATCTGCAATAGCCTGAGCTGATTTAGGTCCGATATCGAGGATCATATCATCTTCTGCTACATCCTTAACATCTTTAGTAGCAACACCAGTAGTGCCTTCGAAGTCCTTTGCTACAACAACATCAGTTGTTGGAGGAATTGTAGTCTTAGCAGCAATCTTCTTAGCTTCATCAATCAGATCAGCTTCGTATAAAGATTTACCAACTGGATTACCTTCAGCAGCGATGAATGTATTTGCAATACCACCGCCAACAACCAGCTGATCAGCAATATCAGCCAGAGTATTTAATACTGTCAGTTTGGTTGAAACTTTTGAACCGCCGAGAATAGCAACCATTGGACGAGCTGGGTTAGCCAGAGCTTTAGCCAGAGCATCAAGTTCAGCAGCAAGTAAAGGACCTGCACATGCAACTGGAGCATACTGTGCTGCACCGTAGGTAGTACCCTGTGCACGGTGTGCGGTACCGAATGCATCCATTACAAATACATCGCAGAGAGCAGCATACTTCTTAGCAAGATCATCAGCATTCTTCTTTTCACCCTTGTTGAAACGGCAGTTTTCTAAAACAACCACTTCACCGGCATTAACTTCAACGCCATCAAGGTAGTCTTTAACCAGACGTACAGGTACATCAAGCTTGTCGTTTAAGTAATCTACAACTGGTTTCAAAGAGAAAGCTTCGTCGTAAACACCTTCTTCTGGACGGCCAAGGTGAGAAGTAACCATAACTTTAGCGCCTTTTTCAAGAGCTAATTTAATGGTTGGAAGTGTTGCAACAATACGTGCATCAGAAGTTACCTTGCCTTCTTTAACTGGTACGTTTAAATCAGCACGGATTAAAACTCGCTTACCTTGTAAGTCTAAGTCAGACATTTTTAAAACTGCAGACATCTATAAGTCCTCTAATAATAAAAAATAATGAATACCAAAAAATTAGTCTAATTATACAATTTTTGACTTTTATCAACAACTAAAACAGCAAAGATCACAGAAAAAAGTTAATGCTCATGCTAGTGCTGTAACGGCTGATTTACTTCCTTGATCATAGAGAAACTGCAGGCCTGCTGTGCAACTTTGCATATCAAAAAGAAAACCAATATAATGTTCTAAATCTTAGTCGAGGTGTATATGTTTAATTTTTCAAAGCATAAATTCATTCCTGCCGCTCTCGTGGCAGTTTCCTTCCTTTTTGCCGCAGAGGGCAACTGTGGTATCTATGTAAAGAACTACAGTACCGGTTCCAGAGTTGTTGAACTGGACGGTTCATACATAAAATCCTACAGCACAGGTGCACGTAAGCTTGAAATCAGCGGCAGACTGGTGAGAGACTACAGTAAAGGCAGATCAATTCTTGAAGTTGACGGCAATTACATCAAGGATTACAGTACAGGAAGAAGACTCGTTGAAATAGACGGTAAATACATTAAAGACTACAGTACAGGAAGAAGACTGTTTGAAATAGACGGCAACTATC
>JAEEGI010022134.1_pt1 | contig 12580 bp, 10 predicted proteins | sample 8958751 | NCBI WGS metagenome assembly JAEEGI01 (sample SAMN16246545, study PRJNA631951) | gut metagenome | biome: gut microbiome; feature: rumen; material: KS-attached | host: Bos | place: Iran: Karaj | collected 2018-10 | reverse complement strand
ATGGAGGCGGGCCTTGAAAAGGTGCCGTGCCTCGTGCGCGATCTGACACCCGAACAGAACATGATCGTCGCGCTGATCGAGAACATCCAGCGCGAGGACCTCAACGCGATCGAGGAGGCGGAAGCCTTCGAAAAGATGATCGGAACGTACGGGCTGACCCAGGAACAGGTCTCGCGATCGGTCGGACGGAGCCGCCCGTACATCACGAACGCCCTCCGGCTCCTGAAGCTGCCCGAACCGGTCCGCGCGCTCGTTTCGGACGGGACGCTGTCCGCCGGCCACGCGAAGGCGATCCTCTCGATCGAAGGCGAGGAGAAACAGATCCGCGCCGCGCGCCGCGCCGCCGAAAACGGCTGGTCCGTGCGCGAGACGGAGGTCTTCGCCGGCCAGGCGAACCCCTCCAAAAAACCGAAAAAGACGCGCCGGGTCTCGAAAAACATGGAGGTCCGCCGCATCGAAGAGGAACTGAAGCAGATCCTCGGCACGAAGGTCAACCTCGTCTTCGGACCGCGCAAGGGCCGGATCGAGATCGAATACTACTCGCGCGAGGAACTCGACCGCCTGATCGAGGTGCTGGAGACGCTCGCGAAATGATCCCGGTCTACGAAGGAAAAAAGATCGTCGCGATCTATACGGACGGCGCGTGCTCCGGCAACCAGAACGAAACGAACACCGGCGGCTGGGGCGCGATCCTCGAGTACGGGCAGGCCGTGAAGGAACTCCACGGCGGCGAACCGGACACGACGAACAACCGCATGGAGCTGACGGCCGTCCTCGAGGCGTTCCGCGCGCTCAAAAAGAACGGCCTCGACATCGCCGTCTTCTCCGACAGCGCCTACCTGGCGAACTGCTTCCGCGAGAAGTGGTACGTGAACTGGCGGCGCAACGGCTGGAAGAACACGAAGAAGCAGCCCGTCGAGAACCGCGACCTGTGGGAGGAGATCCTCGCGTTCACCGAAGCGAACCGCGTGGCGTTCTACCGCGTGAAGGGCCATCTGAACGTGAACGGCGCCTCGTTCGACTGCGCGAAGGAATACGGCCGGTTTGCTGAGTGGAACGGAGACGCGTTCTCCGAAGCCGACTTCCTCTACGCGACGGAGCGGAACAACCGGGCGGACGAATTGGCAAATATTGGAATAGACGAGATCCGCGGCGATTCCGCGGAAGAACCGGACGGCGCGGACGTACCCGCGTAACGACCGAAGACAGAAGGAGCCCCCTGTGGAACGGACCCATCGTGTGTTTGAAGCGATAAAGACGATCCTGATCGTGGCGCTGACGATCTCGGCGGTGCTGCTGCTGTCTTTTTATTGGGCCGATTTCTCGCTCGACTCGCTGTTCGCGAAGAAGACGACGGACGACACGCCCGTGCAGACGGCGGACGCCCCGAAAACGCGCGAGATCATCGCGCCGGTCGAGATCGACGTCCGGCTCGCGGGCGAGAGCAGCGGCGCGTACGCGATCCTCTTCCCGGAGGAGTTCAACGCCTGGCAGACGGTCCTCTCCGCGTTCTCCGCGTTCAGCCGCAGCGAGGGCGCGCATCTCGAGGAGACGACGGAGGCGGTGTACCGTTCGCTTTCCGGCGCGCGGTCGATCCGCGTCGCGTTTGCCTGCGCGCTGCCGTTTGACGGCTTCTGCAAGCAGTTCGGCATCGCGTCCGCCCCGTTCGCGGCCGTCTCGGCGATGGATGAGCTCGTCTGGTCCGAGGCGTATCCCGACAGCGTCTTCCTCCGGAACGGAACGGACGGCGCGCTGTACCGGCTCGTCGGAAGCGCGGAGGCGCTCGCGGGCCTGCCCGCCCTCACGGAAGAGGTGTCGGCCGGTTCGAAGCGGATCGTATTCCCGATCACCACGATGCTCGGAGAACAGAACGACGCGCTCATTCCGATCGAATACAGCGGGACGGTCTACGACGCCTCGCTCGAGAAGGCGGTCCACGACGCGAAACGCGACACGGACGCCGACCGGTTCGCGCGGTCGTTCTTCGACAACAGCCTCGATTTCGTGCGGCGTGTCGAGGATTCGAAGGGCCTTCTGACGTACATCTACAACTACACCCAGAAAGTCCTCACGGTCTCGATAAACGGGATCGCGGAGTACAAGGAGGAGCTTGCGGCGCAGACCGTCACGCAGGGCTTCTACGCGTCGCTCGGAACGGCGCTTTCGTTCGTCGCCGAGCACGGCGGCTGGTATCCGGACCTGATCATCGACGGAAACGTCCAGGAGGAGGGCCCGAAGCCGTTCCTGCTGAACGCCTCCGAAATATCCTCCGGCCACCGGAACGGATACCGCTTCTCGTTCGCGTTTCGCGTCGGCCAGGAGCTGCTCTACACGGGCGGCGAGCCGCTGATCACCGTCGACGTCTATGACGGACAGGTGACGTATTACCGCCGTGCGCTGTTTGCGAACGTCTCGCTCACGAAACGCGAGGGAGCGGAAGACACCGCCATTCCCTCGAACGTGATCGCGAACAACATCGACTGGACGTACAGCGCCCTCATCAACACCGGCGTCGCCGCGGCCGGAGCCGTCGAGGAGCGGGAGCGGCGCGCGATCATCGCGCAGGCGATCGACCGCATCAAATCCGGCTATCTCGCCGATTACACGACGGAAGCCGACACGGCCGACGCGAAGGCGGTCTGGGTCGTGCGGTGCGGTAAAACGTTCCTCTTCTTCGACCTTTTGACGGGCGATCCCGTCCGGTACAGCAAAAACGCCGAGTAGAAAGGAGGCGCCATGGACTGGGCAAAAGCAAAAACGATCCTCATCATCGCCCTTGTGGTGCTGAACGTCTTCCTGTGCCTTTCGTTCGGCGTCTTCAATAAGGCAAACACGCCCGAGGAAACGGCGGGAAGCCTGACGGAGGAGACGGCGACGCTGCTCGAAAGCCGCGCGATCGATCTCAAGACCGACCTGCCGGAAACGGCCGGGAAGCGTTCGATCGTCACGGTCGACCGGATCGAGCTCTCCGATCGCAAGATCAACACGCTGATCGCCGCGGAGAAGGCGCTCGCGCAGGAGGACCGGACGGAGGAGAACATCCGCGCGAAGGCGCAGGAGTTCCTCGAGCAGCTCGGCGTGTGGAACGCGAATACGTTCATTTCGAAATACGAGGCCGGTTCGGACGGCTCGGTGCTTCTGACGTTCGGCTCGAAGGTCGACGGGATCCCGCTCGAGCTGTCGAACCTGTACTGCTACGTCTCCGGCGGCAAGGTCTCCGTCATCATCGGCGTCTGGATGATCGGCCACGAGACGGGCGAACGCGCGCGGGATACGATCGCGCCGATCGACGCGCTTCTGACGTTCATGGGAGAGGTGCCGCGGTCGCGCGCCGCGGACGGAACGCTTGTGCCGCTCCACATCACGAAGATCGAGCTCGTCTATCACTTCGACAGCGATTCGATGGCGAACGGCCTGACCGTTTCGGACACGGCGTTCCCGTACTGGAAATTCACTTACATCGTCGGATCGGAGGAGGAGACCGTCAGCGAACTCGGCGCGAAGATCGCCGTCGTGACGCGGAGTCTCTACGTTCCCGCGTTCCGGGAGGATTGAGATGCTCCGGTTCTGCTCCTTTTCCTCCGGCTCCAGCGGAAACTGCTATCTGATCCGGACCGACCGGACGGCGCTGCTCGTCGATGCGGGGATCCCGCTGAAGCGCATCCGGGAGGGTCTTGCGGCGACCGGAACGGCGGAGGAATCCGTCGCGGCCGTTCTGATCACCCACGAGCACAGCGACCACATCCGCTCCGTCGGAGCGCTCGCGGGCCCGCGCGGGCTGAAACGGCCCGATGCCGGGGAGGGCGGTGAGCCGGAGCCTTTGCCGGTCTACGCGAACGAGGAAACGTGGGAGGCGATCGAACACCTTCCGCCGTTTGCCGGCTCGCGGATCCCCGGGAGGAGGACCTGCCGGTTTTCGGAGCCGTTCGCGGTCGGCGACATCACCGTCGAGCCGTTCCACCTCTCCCACGACGCCGTCGCGGCGATGGGGTATTCGTTCGTCTCGGGCGGGAGCCGCGTCACGGTCGTGACCGACACCGGCGTGATCACCGACGAGATCCGCGAAAAGGCGAGACAGGCCGACCTCCTCGTCCTCGAGGCAAACCACGACGTCGGGATGCTCCGGATCGGCAGCTACCCGTGGTTTCTGAAGCAGCGCATCCTCGGATGCTACGGCCACCTCTCGAACGATACGGCGGCCGAGCTCGTCTGCGAGCTCCTGCGCGAGGGGACGGCGCCGAAGACGGTCGCGCTCGCCCACCTCTCCAAGCAGAACAACTTCCCCGAGATGGCGTGGCAGACGCTCGCGAACGCCGTCGAGGAGGCGGGCTTCCGGATCGGGCGGGACCTCGAGGTGAAGATCCTCGTCCGGGATACGATCTCGGAGGTCTTTTGCGTTTAAAATGTTGAAAATCCGCGCCGCATCGTTATTAGGCGATGCGGCTTTTTCCTGCGCGGAAACGGGCGGAAATGCGGAAAAATCGTCAATTAACGATGCATTTTTCCGGAATCCGTGCTATAATAGCGGACGTGTGTGAAAGGAAAACGCCATGACCGAGATCCGAATCGTCTGCGTCGGAAAACTGAAAGAGGCCTACTGGCGGGACGCCGTCTCCGAATACGCGAAACGGCTCTCGCGGTTCTGCACGCTCGCCGTGGACGAGGTCCGCGAGGAGCTGCTCCCGAAGAACGCGTCGGCGAAGGACGAGGAGAACGTCAAGGCCGAAGAGGGCAAGCGGATCCTGGAACGGATCCCGGAGGGCACTTTTATGATCCTGCTCGACGTCTCCGGAAAGGAGCTCTCCTCCGAAGCGTTCGCCGCAAGGATGGAGGAGCTCGCGGTCGAGGGGAAGAGCCGCCTCGCGTTCGTGATCGGCGGAAGCCTCGGCGTCTCCGGCGACGTGCGCCGCCGCGCCGATTTCCGGCTGTCGTTCTCCCCGATGACGTTCCCGCACCAGCTCATGCGCGTCGTTCTGCTCGAGCAGATCTACCGCGCGTTCAAGATCCGCAGCAACGAAACCTACCACAAATAAGTGCAACAGGCGCTCTTGCGTACCGGTGACCAAACGGCAGAAGAGCGCGACAGGCGCTCCTGCGTACCGATGATCAAACGGCAGAAGAGCGCGAACGGCGCTCTTGCGTACCGGTATTCATAAAACAGCCCCCGGCGCTTTTGGCCGGAGACGGAGAAGAAAACGATCCCATGACGAAGGAAAACGAAAAACAAACGGCGGCACCCGCGCCGCGCACGGTGCGCAGGGCGGGAAAGCACGCGAAGAAGGAACGCCGGTTCAGCCTGACCCGGAAGCAGATCGCGATCGACGGGATCCTCGCGGTCCTGTTCGGCGCCGCGCTCGGCCTCGCGGTCCTTTTGAACACGGCGCGCTACGGAAACGTGACGGCTGAGCTGACGCGCGATTTTCTCACGCATCCGATCGTGATCGCGCTGAACCTCCTGCCGGTCGTCGTTCTCACGGTCGGCTTCTGGCTCCTCACGGGGCGCGTGTGGGCGGCGGCGATCCCTCCGATGGTCATCTTCCTCTTCGGGTCGTTCACGAACTATTTCAAGATCTATTACCGCAGCGATCCGGTCGTCGCGGCCGATCTGCGGATCCTCCGCGAGGTCGGGAACATCTCGGAGCGCTATCCGATCGTCCTGACGCGCTGGATGATCGCGGAGATCGTCCTCTTCGGCCTTCTGCTCGCGGCCTTCGTCGCGATGAGCATCGTCCGGCGGCGCCGCTTCCGTGAAGGAAAGACCGGAAAGACCGTCCGCCGGTCTGCCGCCCTGACCGTTCGAGCCGTTTGCCTCGCGATTTTGATCGCGCTCATCGCCCTCGTCATCTTCCCGCTGTACAACAGCGAATCCGCGTACTACTATACGGACCTCGCGAGCGATTCGACGTACCTCCAGCGCTACGATCCGGCCGACCAGTACGTCTCCCACGGGTTCGTGTTCTCGTTCTTCCGCTCGGTCTACCGTTCGGTCGAACGCCCCGTCGACGGCTATTCCGAAGAGCTCGCGAAGAGTATTCTCGCCCGCTACACCGACGCCGACATCCCGGAGGACAAAAAGATCGACGTCATCGCCGTCATGCTCGAGGCGTTCGCGGACTTTTCCGGTTATGACGAGATCGACTTCACGGACGACGTCGACATCTACGGCGAATGGCACAGGATCTGCGCGGAAGGCGTTTCCGGGCAGCTCGTCACGAACATCTTCGCGGCCCGGACGATCAACAGCGAACGCAACTTCCTGACCGGCTTCGACACGTCGAACGACGATTACTACGAAGACTCGACGTCATTCGTCCGCTACTTCAAGGACCAGGGCTACACCGTGACCGGCGCGCACCCGGGCGAAAACTGGTTCTACAACCGCCGCAACATCAACGAACGGCTCGGCTTCGACGAGTACTACTTCCGCCAGAACCGCTACGAAGCGTTCGGATACGAGGACGGCATCGTTCCCGACGCGGTCTTCCTCGAGGACGTGTGGCGCCTGTACGAGGAGCGCGACAAAACGAAGCCGTACTTCAACTTCAACGTCACCTACCAGAACCACGCGCCCTACAGCGACGCGTCCGCGCCGGCGATCCGCTTCGTTTCGGAAACGCAGTTCGCGGGTCAGGAGGGCGGCGACGGGCTCCGGAACATCCTCAGCAACTACTTCAACGGCATCTACCAGACGAATCAGGCGCTCGGAACGTTCGTCGACCACGCGCGCGGATCCGACCGGCCGATCGCGCTGATCTTCTTCGGCGACCACAAACCGTGGCTCGGCGGCGGCAACAGCGTCTACGAGGGCCTCGGCATCAATCTCGATCTCGGCACGGAGGAGGGCATGCTCAACTACTTCTCGACGAGCTACGTGATCTGGATGAACGACGCGGCGAAGGAGGTCCTCGGGGAGGGCCTCTCCGAAGAGGAGAAGACGGCCCGGTTCTCGGGCGACGGCGGCTGTTCGTCCCCGTTCTTCCTGATCGGAAAGCTGTTCGACATGGCCGGCTGGGAAGGCCCCGCGTTCATGCAGCTTGAGCGCGACTTCCAAAGGGAGCAGGCGATCGCGGTCAACCGCGAGGCGGAGTTCTACGTTCTGGCGGACGGCACCTTCGCGAAGGACCCGGGCGAAGAGGTCCTTGCGCGCGAGCGGGAGATCCTGTACTGCCAGTATTACCTGAAACACAACAACATCTACGCGAAGTAGCGGAACCGCGGAAAGGACCGGACCATGCGCCTCAGAAAACAGACCGATACGATGAACGACGAGGAGATCCTCTTCACCGCGCAGATCTCGGACGCGCTCGCGCACCCCGCGAGGCTCCGGATCTTCCGGTACATCTATCTGCGCAACCGTGAACGCGAGAAGGTCTGCAACAAGGACCTCGTGCAGGCGTTCGACTACGCCCAGGCGACGATCTCCCAGCACGTCGCGGCGCTCGCGCGCTCCGGCCTCATCGAAATCAAAAAAGAAGAGCGGTTCTCGTACTATTACGTGAACATCGGGGTGCTCGGACGGTATCTGAGCGCCGTGCGGAAGTTCGAATAGTACGGAACCGCTCCGGAAAAGTTGTTATCGAGCCTCTGTGTCAAGCCACCCCTCGCGGGCGGCTTTTGCTTGTTCGCGGGCTTTTTGGGACCGGCGGAAGAGGATCGCGCAGACGAGCGACGTCAGCGGGATCGTCAGGAGGATGCCGAACGATCCGACGAGCGCCTGGAGGACGTCGACGACGATCATCTCGCGGTTCATCAGCTCGAGCAGGGATCTGTTGTGGGCGACGAGGAGCAGGACGACGGAGATCGACGAGCCGATGTAGGCAAGGACGAGCGTGTTCGCCATCGTGCCCATGATGTCGCGGCCGATCGCGAGGCCCGAGCGGATGAGCTTCCGCGGCGTCGGATCGCGCGACACGATCGAGATCTCGGTGAGCGACGAGGAGATCGACATCGAAACGTCCATGACGGCGCCGATCGCGCCGATGATGACCGCGGCGAAGATGACGGCCTTGAGGTCGATCTTCGCGTTGTACATCGAGAGGTAGAGCGACTCCTCGTTGAGCATGCCGGTGAGGTGGATGATCCTGTCCATGATCAGGGTGATGAGGCCTGCCGTCGCGACGCCCGCGATGCAGCCGATCCCCGACGCGATCGATTTGCGGTTGACGCCGTAGACGATCAGAAGCGTCATGATGATGATGTAGACGCACGTCACGATCGCCCAGACGTAGACGTTCTGGCCCGCGAGGACGGCGGGGATGAAGACGCTGAACACCGCGAGGCACGTGAACGCGAGCGAGACGAGCGTGTTGAAGCCCTTGATCCGGCCGAAGAGCAGGAGCAGAACGGCGAAGATCACCCCGAGCCAGACGAGCGCGTCGGTCCGGACGTACTCGAGCATGATCCAGTCGGCGTTCTCATCCATATCCGAATCGGGGAAGATCAGGATCCGGTCGCCCACCGTGACCTGCTTCGGCTGGGGATAGTAATACGGGTCGATCGTCTGCATCGAGTAGACGACCTCGTTTTTCTGGGAACCCTGGAGGATCCGCGCCTCGAAGTAGATCGTGTAGCCGGTCATCGGCTCCATGCCTTCGAGCGCGTAGTTCGCCTCGCGCACGTCGTTGATGACCTCGACCCGCGCGCGCACGGACCCTTCGTAGTCGGACGGAAAGATCTCCTGCCCGTCCGTCGCGATGCGGTTGCCGACGATCAGATAGACGACGGAGAGGATGAACGTCACGAAGTAGATGATGACCCGGTTCCGGAATTTTGTTTTAGCGCCTTTCGTCGTTGCCATTCGTTACGCTTCCTTTTTCTTCGAGGGAGCAAGCAGGACGCTGTCGCCGTGGCGGACGAACATCATCGTCACGAACGCGGCCGCGACGAAGAGGGCGCCGTACGGGAAGAGGATCCGCATCCCGAGGTGGTCCATCAGGAAGCCGGAGAAGATCGGCGTCACGGTCTGGGCGGCCATCGAGGCGGTGTAGTAGAATCCGGTGTATTTGCCGACTTCGTCGCCCGTCGCGAGCTCGACGACCATCGGGTAGGAGTTGACGTTGATCGTCGCCCAGCCGATGCCGGCGGTGACGAAGAAGATGTTCATCAGGATCGGCGAGGAGCCGGCGGTCATGAACGACGCGAACAGGAACGACGCCGCGAGCAGGACGACGCCCGCGAGGATCGTCTTCCGGCGGCCGATCTTCGAGGCGATGATGCCGGCGGGGATGTAGGCGACGATGGCGGCGGCGCTGGCGATCGTCAGCGTCATCGCGTAGTCGAGGCCGAGGACGCTCGAGGCGTAGACGGAGTATTTCGAGGTGATGGCGTTGTAGCCGAGGAACCAGAGGATGACGGAGGCGAGGATCAGGTAGAGCGATTTCTTTTCGTCCGCGGAGAGCGTCTTCTTGCGGACGGGCGCCTCCTGGCCGGCTTCGGCGGCCTTCTCGTCCGCCTCGCGGATGATCTCCTCGTAGTCCTCCTCCGCTTCGGTATCGAGGCCGAGCTCGGCGGATTTCTCCTGCATCTCCTGTACGAATTTCGGTTCGCGGACCTGCCAGAGGAAGAGGCCGAGCGCCACGAGCATGATGCCGCAGCAGATCAGGAAGTACGTCCGGTAGCTCATCAGCACGTTCATCGATTTGCCCGTGCCGAAGACCATGCCGAGTATCAAGACGACGATCCCGCCGAGCGCCCCCATTAAGTTGATGATCGAGTTCGCCTTCGAGCGGAGCGGCTTCAGCGTGACGTCAGGCATCAGCGCGACCGCGGGGCTCCGGAACGTCGCCATCGCGATCAGGAGCAGCAAAAGGACGACGATGAAGAAGATGAGCGGCTTGTTGTTCGCCGCCGTCATCGTCGAGGCGTAGGCCTGGCGGGCCGGGATGACGTAGCTCGCGTACTCGGGGTTCGCAGAGCCGTCGTGGAGCGTCATCGGGATCGCCTGGAACTCTTCGCGGGAGAACTCCTCCTTCACGACGACCGTCTTGCCGGCGGGCGTCCGGATCGTCAGATCCGCGTCATAGAGGATCGTCTGGGCGTCCGGATTCGTCGGGGCGACGTCGGCGACCTGCTTCAGCTGGGCCGCGTCGGCGAACGTCAGCGTGAAGAGCAGGATGACGGAGAGGATCGTGCCGACGACGATGAACGGCGTCCGGCGGCCGTACTTGCTCTTGCACTTGTCGGAGATGTTGCCGAACAGCGGGAGCATGAACAGCGCGAGGATGTTGTCGAGGGCCATGATGAAGCCCGATCCGGTCTGGCTCATGCCGAATTTGTCGGTCAGGATCTTCGGGATGATCGTGTCGTAGGCCTGCCAGAAGAGGCAGATCAGGAAGAACGCGAATCCGACGAAGATCGTGCGCTTGTAGCTGAGTTTCATGGTTTTCATGGGGAACTCCTTTTTGGCGGGGGCAGCGGGTCGATAACGGAGAGATCAGCGGAACCGCGGGGACGGTTCATAGAACTGGAAGATGACGCAGTCGGCGGTCTGTTCCTCCTTCGGGTCGAGGCTCGTCCAGACGACGAGCGGCGCGCCGAGCTTCCGGCAGAGCGCGACGGGGAACGGCTTCGGGCCGACGCGGTAGGCGATGAAGTTCGGGCGGCCGAGAACGTTCGCGAGGAGGTTCCCGCAGGCGAACGACTGGAACTTCCGGAGCAGCGTCGGGTTTTCGCCGGCGAGGTTTTCCGTCGGGGCGGAGAGCTGGCCGCGGACGATCAGCGGCGCGTTCTTTTTGAACCACGCCACGATGCGCGGGTCGAACGATTCGACGCAGAATTCGAGGCCGGTCTCCTCGCGGGAGCGGAGAAGGAGATCGAGCGTCTTTTCGCAGAGTTCGGGATAGCGCTCGGTGGATTTCAGTTCGACGATCAGAGGCGTCCGGCCGTCCACGGTCCTGAGGACGTCCTCGAACAGCGGGATCGTCTCGTCCGTGCCGCAGAGGCGGAGCGTCTTCAGCTCGCTCCAGGGCAGGAATTCCGCGACGCCCGGCGTTCCGGTCACGCGGTCGAGCGTGTCGTCGTGGAAGACGAAGACCTGACCGTCGTTGGAGAGCTGGACGTCGAGCTCGGAGCCGTAGCCCTTCCGGCAGGCGGCGTCGAACGCGGCGAGGGAATTCTCGGGGATCGATTTGTCGGGGGTATGGAGCCCGCGGTGGGCGAAGTTCCTCCCGATAAACGGGGCGACCGCGACGTTGGGGGCGCGGTGCGGCACGATGAGATAGAGAAGCGTGCCGGCCGCCAGCGTGACGGCGGCGAACGGGATCTTCCGGAGCGCGTCGCGGCGCTTGCGGGCTCTGATGGCGCGCTTTCTGTCCGGCGAGAGCGGCGGAAGCATCCGTTTCGTGTTCTTTGTCTTCATAAAAACTCCCTTTCGGCCCGGCAAAAGGCGGGGGCGCCGATTGACAACCGCGTCTACATATTGTAGGTTAGTGGTGTCGCTTCGAGCCGATACCTACTGCTATTGTACTCCTCTATTCGCGGGAAGGAAAGCGAAACCTTTATGGACACGAACGAATCCGTCCGGACAAAACGAAAACCGGAACTGTCGCTGATGAACGCGGCGCTGTGCGTGATGGTCATCTTCATCCATCTCCTCAGCGAAGCGGTCGTCGGGCTTCCGCGCGGGAGCGGGCGGTGGTGGCTCGTCTATGTGCCGTGGACGATCATCTCGATGGCCGTCTACGGGTTCCTGTTCCTGTCCGGCCTGAAATCGTTCCTGCGGAAGGAGCCGGAGCCGCTCGGCACGTATTACAGGAAGCGGTTCCTGTCGGTCATCGTTCCGTATCTCGTCGCGGTGACGGTCTATTACGTCGCCTACCACTTCGCGTTCGGCTATCCCTTCACGCTGGGAAAGGCCGCGCAGTTCTACCTGCTCGGCACGATCTCGTCCCATACGTACTTCATCGTCGCGCTGTTCCAGTTCATTCTTCTGATGCCGCTCTGGCGCGCTCTCGTCCGGAGGTGCAACCCGACGGTCCTCTTCGCGTTCGCGTGCTTCGCGACGCTCGCGTTCCGCCCGGTCATCCAGGCCCCCGCATCGGTCCTGCCCGGGATCAACGGCGGGATGTCGGTCTGGACCGCGATCCTCAACTACACCGACCGCATCTTCCTCTCGTATCTCGCCGTCTGGATGCTCGGCTGCCTCGCGGGCGCGAACTACGACCGCTGGGCGGAGTACCTCACGGAGCGGAAGAACGCGATCCACGCGCTGTTCCTCGCCGTCACGGCGATCTACTTCGCCCTGCTGTGGTTCTCGGAGAAGTGGGGCGTCGCGATCGGCTATTTCGGCGTCGTCCAGCTCGCCTTCTACGTCAGCGCGATCCTGGAGCTGTCCGGCCTGACGCTACGCCTCGCGGACACGAAGCTCCCGGACGGCCGCGTCGTCCGCTGGATCGACCGCAACAGCTACCATATCTACCTCTACCATATGATCGTCCTGATCGCGGCGCAGGGACTCTGCAACCGCCTCTCGATCCAGGCCGTCGGACTCCGGCTCGTGATCGCGCTCGCCCTGATCTGCGTCGTGACGCCGCTGATCTGCGAGGCGCTGAACTTCGTCCGGAAACGGCGGAATTTCAAGGGA
>JAEEGI010022132.1_pt1 | contig 12580 bp, 15 predicted proteins | sample 8958751 | NCBI WGS metagenome assembly JAEEGI01 (sample SAMN16246545, study PRJNA631951) | gut metagenome | biome: gut microbiome; feature: rumen; material: KS-attached | host: Bos | place: Iran: Karaj | collected 2018-10 | reverse complement strand
CAGTATCAAAAACATTTTCTTTACCCATATCAGATGCTTCATCAGGCATATAACAAGATAACCACAACTTCTTACTACAAGTAACACCCTGAGTATATCTAGATTTTGATAAATTCATATCTACTCCTTACTTAAATTATATCATAGGTAATAATATCTATCTTCTTCTTTATGTAAAACAAATTGATAATAATTACACTATTTGTTTATTAATATGTAATAATGATATAATATTCCTGTGGGGATATTATGAATTATATTGAATTAATTAAAAAGTATAAACCATGTAATGAACAAGAAGAAAAAGATAAAGAATTAATGTTAAAGTATATTAATACTTTTGATGATGTCTTAACAAGAAATAATGAAATGTGCCATTTTACGGCTTCTAATTGGATAGTTAATAAAGAAAGAACAAAAGTATTAATGGTATACCATAATATATATAAATCATGGGCTTGGACTGGTGGTCACGCTGATGGTGACGAGGACTTAATGCACGTTGCCTTAAAAGAAGCTAATGAAGAAACTGGTTTAACTAACTTAAAAGTAATTAGTGATGGTATCTTTTCTCTTCAAATACTAACAGTTGATAGTCATATTAAAAGAGGTAAGTTTGTAGCATCTCACCTACATCTTGATTGTTGTTTCTTAGTAGAAGCTGATGAACATGAAGAACTAAGGATCAAAGATGATGAAAATAGTGGTGTTAAATGGGTTCCCATTAATAAAGCTGTTGAACTAACAAATGAAGTTAAAATGAAACCTATTTATGCAAAATTAAATGAAAAAGTACTTAAATTAAAATAAGAGGATCTTATGGAAAACGAAGTTAATGATAAATTATATAAATATGGTGAAGGATACTATAATATAGAAGAAATATATGATTTATATAAACATATTGGGGTTGATAAAAGAAAGCCTATGAGAGATTGTATATGTCATTATATATTATCTGAAATATTTAAAAGAGGTAAAAACCATAAATATGAAGAAAGACTAGAAGAAATAGCTAACTTAGAATTTCAATTATTAGAAAGTAATATTGATAAAAAAGAAAGAAAAAGACTTAATAGTGAGTATACTAAGGTCTTAAGGAGACTCTTAGGCCTAGGTGGTTTCATTAATAAATATAAAAGAAATGAATTAATAAATGGTGAATGGATACTAAATAAATTAGTTAGTGAAACCATAGGATCTAATTATGAAATAGATGATTATCATGGTTTTACCTTTATCAAATACGATACTTTAACAGATGGTGAATGCGAAGCTATAGAAGAAAACTTTAAAAGAAATATATGGAATGAACCATTAGTATTTTATAATTCACCAAAAACATTAAATAAAACAATAAAAAAAGAAGTTTAAAACTTCTTTTTTTTATTCCATAGGTTCTTTAGCTAATTCAACATTAATAAAGTATGCAATCTTACCTTTATAAGTAAATAAGATATCATATTTACCTTCAGGATAATCAACATTAACATAACCATTACCAATATATTTGTGGTTATCTTCTTCTGGTGTTTTATAATCCATTACAAAGCCACCTTTTTCATCTGCTAATTCTTCAAGTTGTGTTAAAGATAATAATTCTAGTTCATTCATATCACGATGTGGTACAACAACTACCTTAACATCAGATTCAGATCCAGTATACTTAGTATCAACATAGAATTCAATCCATTCATTTAAATAGAATGATGAATTAATACCTTCTTTTTTATAACCTTCACTAACTAATTTTGCAATAACTGCTTCAGTATCAGTAATATTATCATAACCATGTCTATTACCAATTAAGATAATACCATCAATAACAAAGTCATTTTGTTTAGGGATTCCATTTTCATCAACAATTGGAGTTAATACACCTTCTCTATAGTCATATTGATAACCTTTAGTTTCCTTTGGTTGTTCTTCTTGTTGTTGGTTATTATTATTACTGTTACCGTTATTAGTTTCTCCTTTATCTCTTAATAAGAAATACCATACCGCAAATAAAATAAGTAATAAAATGATAATAATAAGTATAATTAATCCTGTCTTAGATTTTTTATTTTCTTCCATAATCTTCTCCTTTCTATGATTACATTTTAATTATGACATAGTATTATCTATCAATCAATAATTTTCTATACTTCTTAATCATTAAGATCTCTTTTTCTCTCTCAAAAAACTCATCAATGGTAATAATTATGTTTGCCTGTTGTGCACAAGCACAACATGTTACACTTCTACATACCCAAAATTCTTTCTCATCATAGTCTATAACGAATGGAAACCCTATTTTCTGAAACATTTCTCTAGTAAATGGATAAGATACAGTAAACTTATAATTACTCGTTATATAGTCATAAAAATGGCCTCTTTTAACTATATCACTTTCATTAACAATAAATTGTGTTCTCATAATCCTCCTTTCTAATCTTATAAAGAAGGTTATAAATAAAAAAACTTAGAGATAACTCTAAGTTTATATACTTATGGTCATCTTATCATGCTAGCTTTACCACCTAACTTAATAGGTTGGTGAGATATCTAAGGGCTAGTCCCTCCATCTCTCTTTATAAGATTAAATATATTATATCATATTGTATTTTTAACTATTAATATTTATAGAATCCTTCTCCAGCAGCTTGTCCCTTTTTACCAGCATTAATATATTCATCAAGTATTCTTAACATACCATCAAAATTATAAGGTAACATCATCTTACGAAGAAGTGGATCAAATAAGTTAGGTACTTTTTGATATTGAAGTACAATATTTCTTGCAGTCTCTAAACCTACGATATCAATAATTTGGAATGGTCCATTTGGAGCTCCTGTACCTAAAGTCCAAGCTTTATCTATTGTAGCTGGATCTGATATACCATTAGCAAGTAAATCCATAGCACTTAATAAGAATGGTACTAACATAGAATTCAATAAATAACCTGATTTTTCATTTCTAGCTACTAATGGAATCATATGTATTCCTTCTGCAAAAGCAGATATTTCATCATAATACTTAGGATCAGTATCATCATGTCCCATAACTTCAGCAATATTATTTTTCCAAATATGATTTGCAAAGTGCATTGCTAAATATTTTTCAGGTCTTCCAGTAAACTTACTTAACTTAGATGGTAATAGTGTACTAGAGTTAGTAACTACTACTGTTTTTTCTGGTAATAAAGGAGCTATTTGTTTATAAAAAGCCTCTTTAACATCAAATATTTCAGTTATTGATTCAATTAATAAGTCACAATCAGCTAAAGCTTCTTGTTGACTAGTACTAATCTTAATACTTTCTCTAGCTTGATTAACTTTATTAACACAAGCCTCTCTATTAAATGTTTCAAGAGATGCAATACCTCTTGCCCAGTTACCAGCTTCTTTACCTTCAGGTGTATCCATCTTAACAATAGTTTCTAAATAAGTTTTCTTTAAACCATCTAGTTTACTATAAACTTCATCAATAGAATCTTCTTCTCTAACTAATATCGTTACATTAAAACCAGAATAAGCTGTTTGAAAAGCTATTTGACTACCTAGTATACCTCCTCCTGCTATTACTATATTTTTATAATTCATAATATCCTCCTACTATTTCATTATAAAATACATATCTTAGTTTTGTAACAATTAATTGATATATAAAGTGTCAAGTGTGTTAGTTTGTTTGAGACAAAATATTCGTTTATTGAATAAAATGATATACTAAAGTTGGTGATAATATGAAGAGATTACCAATAATACTTGTACTAATAATTATATTAAGTCCAATGTATTCATCAGCAAATGTAATTTGCAATGATGGTACTGTTAGTAAGACTTGTACTTCCTGTACCAAAGGATGTTGTTCAAAACATGGTGGTTGTTCTGGTAGAACAACAGATTCAGGAAGTGGTTCTTCATCATCATCAAGTGGTAGTAGTGGAGCCTCATCATCTGGTGGCGGATATTATTATGGAGGAGCAACTGTTACTAAAGATGATTACAAAGTAGAACACTATATAGAAGAATCAGATAATAAATATACATTATATGAAACTGATAGTAAAACTGATGTTGTTGGTAAAACGGTTAAAGCTGTTCCTTATAATTATGGAGGCTTCTCTGTTAATAATAGTCATCCAAACGCTATTCTAAGTGGAACAGTTTCTAGTTATACAACATTAAAACTTAAAGTATATTATTCACGTAATTCTTATAAGGTAACGTATAAATACTCAGGAGTAACTCCTGAAGGAGCTACCCCATTACCTGAAGAAAAAACATATAAATACTATGACTCTGTTACATTAGCGCCTAAGGCAACAGCCCCAGGTTATTCTTTTAGTGGATGGACACATAATGATAAACCTCTTGAAATGGAAAAATTCTCAATGCCATATTCCGATATCACAATAATAGGAACATTTAAACCAGAAACATCAAAATATAAAGTAGAACACTATCAACAAAATGTTAATGATGATAATTATACTTTAATTGATACCAAAGAATTAGAGGGGACTACTGATGTTAGAGTAATAGCTACTCCTAATGATTATCCAGGTTTCACTTTTGATAAAACAGTACCTGAATCTATTGTTGAAGGAAATATTAAAGGAAACAATAGTTTAGTACTAAAACTATATTATAAGAGAAACACTCATAGTGTTACTTATAAATACAATAATGAAGTTCCAGATGATGCAACAACATTACCAGAAACCAAAACATATAAGTATGGAGAAGCCATCAAAATAGAAGAGCCTGCTACAGCCTTAGGATATACCTTTAGTGGTTGGAATAAAGAAGAATTTATGATGCCAAATGAAGATATAGTTATTGAGGGAGACTTTAAATTAAGTGATGATACTAAATATGTTATTGAATACTATGTACAAAATATAAATAATGATGAATTTAGTGTTCTTGATTTAGAAACTCTAAAAGGAACTACATTCACAGATCTTAATTATGTTGATGAAGCAGTTGAAGAAGATGAAGAAAATACAAATAATAAAAAATACTATCAAGTTAAAGAATTTGATGGACTAACCTTTGATAAAGATAATCCTGATAATGTATTATCAGGAATAATAGAAAAAGATGGTAGCTTAATATTAAAGATGTATTATACTAGAAACACTTATAAAGTATCTTACAAATATACTGGTAATGTTCCTGAAGGCGCCACCCCTCTTCCAAGGGAAAATGAATATAAATTTGGAGAAGAAGTTAAAGTCGCTAAAGATGCTACTGCCCCTAAACTAGTATTTAGTGGATGGAGTAAAGAAAACTTTAAAATGCCTGCCGAAGATGTAGTAATAACAGGATACTTTGAAAAAGATAAATCTAAGGAAAAACGAAATAGAATATTAACAATAGTTGGTGGTACGACAACAGTAACAGCTATAGCAGGGACAAGTACCATTATTCATAAAAAGAAATCTAAGAAAAAATAAAAGCTCTATTAATTAATAGAGTTTTTTGTTTGTAAAATATCATTATAAATCACAATTATGATTATAAATTTGATATAATTATTAATGAAAACAAGGAGGTAAAATGAATAAAATAGATGTTAAAATAACAAAGTTAAATAAGAATGCTACTATTCCTACATATGGTAGTGAATATGCAGCTGGAGCTGACTTATATGCATGTATTGATAAACCAATCGTTATAAAGAAAAGAGAAACGGTCTTTGTTCCAACAGGTTTATCAATGGAAATACCTGAAGGATTAGTTGGTCTAATATACGCAAGAAGTGGTCTTGGTTCTAAAAAAGGTCTTGCTCCTGCTAATAAAGTTGGTGTAATTGATTCTGATTATCGTGGTGAAATAATGGTAGCCCTACATAATCATTCTAAAGAAGACTATGAATTACAAGTTGGTGAAAGAATAGCTCAAATGGTATTCACACCATACTATATGGCTACTTTTAAGGAAGAAAAATTATCAAGTACTAAACGAGGTACTGGTGGTTTTGGATCTACTGGTAAAAAGTAAAATAAAAATGAAGGTTTTAACCTTCATTTTTTGTTAATTTAACTTTTGTAGTATGGAACTTATTATCACGGAAGTAAGTAATTTCTACTTCATCTCCTGGTTTATATTTATATAATAGGTATTTTAAGTAAGCTGAATTCTTAACATCAGAACCATTAATCTTAGTAATAATATCACCTTTTGCTAATCCTGATAAAGCAGCTCCTGTTTTTTCACTTATTTCTACTACAACGATACCTTCTTCTATTTCTTCAGGTACTAAGATACCTGCTTTATATAAATTCCATGTATCTGTTACATCTAATAATTTAATACCTAATAATGGTCTTTCAATCTTTTTGCCTTCTCTTAAAGTTTCAACATGAGCCATAACTAGTTCAATAGGAATACCAAATCCCATTCCTTCTATTGAAGAATCAACTAGTTTCATAGAGATAACACCAATTATTTCACCCTTTGCATTAGCTAATGCTCCTCCACTATTTCCAGGGTTAACAGCGGCATTAGTTTGGATTGCTTCCATAACATATGTTTCTTTAACAGCATTATAACCTGAACCACTAGTTAAACTTACTTCAACTTGTCTATTTAAGCCAGATATAATACCACTTGTTACGGTATTATGATATGTATAACCAATTGGCGTACCTACAGTAAATACAGTATCACCTAATTTAGATTCCGTTGATTTACCAATAGCTACTGCTGGCATATCTTCTCTTTTTTCAATTTGTAATACAGCAATATCTAAATATTCATCACTACCAAGTAATTTAGCATCTAATTCTTCATCTTGATAGTTAACTACTTTAAAACCATCACCAGATTTAATTACATGATGATTTGTAATGATATAGTTATACTTATCATCAACTTTATATACAAAGCCACTACCTGATCCAACTAATTTATTCTTACTATTAGTTTTTACCATAACACTTGAATTATAAACTTTCTCAACAGCTGCTGATAAGTTACCATCTTCAACAATTACGGTTTCAGGACAAGCATGACATGTTACTTCAGTAGACTTAGCTGTACTCTTACTAGTTAGTTTAGTAATACCAAACATTACTAATCCACCTAATATAAACACCATAAATAGTATAAATACTTGTAATACTTTATTTTTCATCTTCAAACACCTTCTCATCTATATCTGCAATTTCTTCCCAATTTATAGGGAATCCCATACGATCTAATACTTTTGTAATTGGAATTGATTTAAGGTTATATTCTAAGTTATCAAATTGTTTCTTTATCTCTAATACAAAGTTAGTTACTTCATCATGTTTTAATAACTGTTTAATAATTATTATAAGAGCAAAAACATCATTTTTACCATACATATATTCATCATCAACAAGATCTATATTTAATAATCTATGATACTTAGTATCTGCAATACTTCTTTGTGTTTTATTTTCAAAAACAATATCTTCATGAGCACATAAATTACGATAATTAGATAGAATAACAATGTAATTAGCAAATGTTTCTACATCTAAGTTATAAACATCCGCTATACTAACTTGATCTTCTTTCTTTAATATTGAATATAATTCACCTATAATACCAAAAGATAATACTTTAACTAAAACCCATAATGGTATATAACCATAATTAGTTACATAATGCATTGTAGCTGAATGCTGCATAGCATTATTTTTTATTTGTCTCTTCATTTTATGAATAATATCATTTACTTGTCTACTTCTTTCTGGATTATTCGTAAAATTCTTAGGAGATAAATATTCTTTCTCTTTATAACCATATTTAATAGATAATTGATAACTCATAATAGACTTTAAATTATTCTCAATAATTAGTATATGTTTAAATAATATATTTCTAAAACTTCTATCAAATAAGAACAAACTATATAATTCTTCAAATGTTACACCTTCAATATAAGTTTTATTAGATTCACTCTTAATAAACAAATGTCTATAACCATTTAAAAAGAAATAGTTTTCACGAAATAATACTTCTCTTGCAAACTTTTCATTTTCAATTGTTAAACCTTTATTTCTTAGAATTGCTATCTGTTCATCAAGATTTTTAAATTCCTTATTACTTCTCATATTACTCCTTGTCTACTATATCAGTATACCACAATTTATAATATATTGTTAACACTATATCCTATTATTAATCACCTTTACTTTCAAAGTAAATATAATATTCAAACATTAAATAAACATTAAAAATAATCATATCAATAATAAGTTTATTATTATGTTTAACTAACACATTTAATGTAATTATATAACTTGTCTTTTTAATTAATTTAAGTATAATTATGTATTAGGAGTGATTTATGCCAAGTTCAATTGTTCATCGTTATATAGGTTTAGATACCTTAAATAAATTAGATAAAAAGCCATACGATATTATTAATAATAGACTTGGTAATTATATTCTTTATTGCCAATGTACAGATGTTCTTTATTTCTATCGTATTATTGGTTTTGGTGGAGCTAGAATTCAAAATCTAGGTCATCAATTCCATTGGCATAGTGTTTATAAATCATTTAATTACTTAATAGAATTAAATAAGAAAAATAAAGATCCTGAGTTATTTACTTTAATAGCAGGTTTCATAACTCATTATAAAGCAGATAGTACATGTCATCCATTTATCAATTATCAGGCTCAAGATAAAGAAAAAATAAAGATGTATGATAAACACTTTATGATTGAAACATACTTAGATAACTATTACTTAGAAAAAAGAGAGAAAGTTAATTACCGTAAGTATCCTATGTATAAACTAGTATTTAACTATACTAAGGAAGATATTATTAAAGAAGCCATTGAAGGCTTATACAAAGAAGTCTTTAACGCTGAAGGTGTAGGTAAATGTTACTATAAAGGGGCTAAAACAATGAGAAGAGTCTTTAAGTATATAAGACTAGATCGCTTTAAAATAAAGAAACTGTTATTAAAACTAATTGATTTAAATCGCTTACATGTAAGAAGAACAAGATACCTATCTTATAACTTCCCACTTGATCGAAATGATGAAATCTTAAACTTATCACATAGAGAATGGCATAATCATCAAAATCCAAGTATGAAATCTAATAAAAGTTTTGATGAGTTATGGGAAGATGTTGTTAATACGTCAGTTCCTATTATTAATGAAGTATATAAATATATTTTTGAAGATAAAAAAGTTGATTTATATAAACTTATAGGTAATGTATCACTATCAAGTGGTCTACCATTAGATGATTAAAAAAATATCCACATAATTGTGGATATTTTATTTTTAATTAGGACAATTATCTCCTAAGTTTAAATCTACTTTATAAACAGTATTTCGATTATCTTTAGAAGCTGTTATCTCTAAATATAAATTATTATCTTTATAAGTCTTACATTTTTGTTTATAATCATCTACTCTAATTTCAATATCTTGTAAGTAGTCTTCAAGTTTTTCATTAGAACCTACTTTAGGACAACTAGTTATAACAGTATTCTCATTACCATGTTTCTCATATAACTCACATTTAATAGAATCATAACTAGTTTTATCATCCCCACCACAGTAATCAATCTTTGATATATTAATAGATGATTTAGTACTATCATATGCAATAGTACCAGTAACTTTAAATTCCTTACAAGTTGTTGTTATTGTTTTAAAATTAAAGTTGTCTTTATTTAGAATTAAATAAACATTCATTCCTATAATAGCTAGTAAAGCAAGTAATAGTAAAATAAACTTAATAGGTCTTTTTTTATAACTATTTGGATTATCATTAGACTCTTCACCATCAAGAATATTTTCAACACTTATATTAAAGTCTTTACTCATTTGTCTTATTAAAGATATCTCAGGAAGATTAATACCATTTTCCCATTTAGATACAGCTTGATAAGTAACTCCATATTTATCAGCAAGATCTTTTTGAGTTAAATTATTTTTCTTACGAAGTTCTTTTATAAACTTTCCAACTTTTTCTGGATTCATATGTCAACTCCATGAAAATTATTATACCATAAATTGAAAAAGCAAGTAAAACTATATTATAATTATAATAGACGAGGTGAATATAAATGGAATCATATGCTTTTTCAGATGTTGAAATAGAAGATTTATTAAATAATCATGCTTATGAAATGGCTGAGATATTAAGTACTGCCTATGACGACATATATAATGAATTAAAGAACGAAGGTGATTTTAGTGAATAATAAGCAAACAAACATTGATATATTTAAAATGCGAGTTGAATTACTAAAGAAACAAATAGTTACATGTACAAAATCAATAACAAAAGGTATTAAAGATGCAAAACATGCTAAAACAGAAAATGATAAAAAAGCTATATTAGAACAAATAACTGCTACTAGAAGATCATTAGATAACTATAGACAAGTATTAGATGACTTAACATACGCATTTGTTAAAAGTAGACCATATCAATCTAAAAAGATAATATCTAAATTTGGTTATAAAACACCAGAAGGATTCCTAAGAGATAGAGAAAAAGATATTCAACCATCACTAACTGATATGATGGAACTATTAACAACAGGTTATAACTTTATAAATACCGTATATCAAACTAAATATGGTGAGGACGGAAGAAAACACATTATAAGAAACATAGGTATTGTTACCGGTGTTAATAAAAAAACTGGTAATGCTGCTTTTAGGGTAGGATCTAATCCAGCAATCTCATATGATGATGAAAGACAAGTACAATCCGCAGTAGTTAGTGCATCAAGACATAGATAAAATAAAAAGAATTGTTTAACAATTCTTTTTTTATATTATTTCATTATCTTTAAGCCAAATAACAGTATCATTAATTGTTGTTGATAACTCTCTTTTATGGTAATCAATTTCTTCTATCGCTTTATCACATGAAAAATAAGCTTCTTCTTGTAATATCTTTATTGAAGTTCTACTAAATAGAGCTTCTTTTTTAGTAATTAAGTTCTTTAATTTAATAAATGGTAATGATAAGTATACTAAGAATAAAGGTATTTTCATATTAATAGGTTTTAAATTACAAGAATTACATACTAAGTTTAATAAATCATGTACACTAGCATAATGACCAGATAAGATATAACAATTACCAGTAATACCTTTATCAATGGCATTTATAATACCTATTGAAACATCACGAACATCAACAAAGTCATAACCACCACTTATATAGAATCTTAGTTTCTTACTAGCTACCATTTTAATCATTTCTACTAAGTAATCATAAGAATAATTATTAGGTCCTAAGATACTAGATGGTTGAACTACTACTGCATCCAACTCTTTCTCTTTAACCATATCTAAAACATACTTTGTTGCAATAGTCTTTGTTTTAGCATAGAAGTCCGTTAACTTATTTTGATCAAAATCATATATTTCTTTAATAGGTCTAAACTTTTCATATATTGTATGAACACTACTAACATATATTAATCTAGCTCCTACTTCTAAACACTTATCGACAATATTCTTAGTACCTGTTACATTAGCATCATAAACACTTTGATCATATTTGGTACCTAAATATATCTTACTAGCACAGTGAATAACGATTATTTTTTGACCTTCTTTTACTTCAAAAGCTTCATTAAGAGTTTCTGGTTTTAATATATCAGCTTTATACTTTTTACAATCTAAATCATCAATTACATCACTACTTTTATGATATATTGCTCTAATCTCATAAACATCTTTACTAAGTAAACGAATTAAATTATTACCTAAGAAACCATTAGCTCCTGTTACAATACATACTTTTTTCATACAATCCTACTCTAATATTGATTATAACATAATTATTAACAAAAAAAGTACGAATAATCGTACTTTTTAGCCATTGAATAAATAAGTTGTAATTAACGTTTACTAAATTGTGGAGCTCTACGTGCTTTCTTAAGACCATATTTCTTACGTTCTTTAACACGTGCATCACGAGTTATCATACCAGCAACTTTTAGTGTCTTACGGAAACTATTTTCACTATCTTTGCTAGTTGTTTTATCATAATCAAGTAATGCTCTTGTAATTCCTAAACGGATTGCTCCTGCTTGACCACGGAATCCACCACCAACTACAGTAGCTTCAACATCAAAAATTTCTTTTGTGTTAGTTAACTCTAGTGGTTGAGATAAATCCATTACTAATGTTTCGTATGGGAAATATTCACGAACATCTTTACCATTAACAGTAATCTTTCCAGTACCATTTACTAAACTAACTTTAGCAATTGATTCTTTTCTACGACCTGTTCCATAATAAGTATTATTCTTCTTCATATACCCTCCTACTTAACTTCGATAGTAACTGGTTTTTGTGCTGTATGAGGATGAGTTTCACCTTCATAAACAAATAATTTCTTACCCATAGCTCTTCCAAGTCTATTATGAGGTAACATACCATTTACTGCTCTTTCTAACATCTCTACTGGATATTTTTCACGCATAGTCTTAGCATTTCTTTCTCTTAATCCTCCTGGATACATTGAATGATTATAGTACATTTTATCATTCAACTTATTTCCAGTTAAATTAACTTTACTTGCGTTAATTATAATAACATAATCACTACAATCAATTTTAGG
>JAEEGI010022124.1_pt1 | contig 12582 bp, 7 predicted proteins | sample 8958751 | NCBI WGS metagenome assembly JAEEGI01 (sample SAMN16246545, study PRJNA631951) | gut metagenome | biome: gut microbiome; feature: rumen; material: KS-attached | host: Bos | place: Iran: Karaj | collected 2018-10 | reverse complement strand
ATTTTTTTTTTTTAAATTTACATATTTTAATTTATATTTAAAATCTTTTTTTTTTTTTTCTTCTTTTTTTTTTTTTATTTTTTTATAAATATTATAAATAAAATTAATTTGATTACCTTCAATCTTTTCAATATTTTCTTCGGAAGAATATTGAAAATCTTTTGATTTTTCATTTGTTGAGTATGAACAATAAATTTGTTCTTCTTCATAATTTTCTTCTGAAAAAGAATCTTGAAAATCAACAAAAAAATTAATTGATTCTGTGTTTTCAAAATCATAAGATAAATCTTGCAAATATAAATTTGATTCTTGGATTTTACGAAATAATTCCATTATTCCTTTTTTTTAATATTATTGGTTTTATCCTTAATTTTTAATATATATATAACTTAATTTAATTTTTTTTTAATAAAAATTAAAAATTTTCAATAAAATAAGTTTTTTTATTTTATAAAATTATATTATTCTTCTTTCAACTAAAGGATAATATTTTTAATTTTAATTTCATAATCAGGAAATTTTACACAAAAAATTTTATTGTATATCATTAAATTACTATAAGTATTATCAGTACTTAAAAATAATAAATATTCTTATTATAAATTGATATTCTTTTCAATGAATTTAAAATTAAATTTCCGTTTTATCATCTAAAGTATATATGTTTTGACAATATTATAATATATATTACTCCTATTTTTAATATAAAAATATCTTATAAAAATAAAAGATATTCAAAACAATTTTTATTAATATTAGATCTTTTTTATAATTATTCTTTATTTTTTACTTATTTGATTAAAAGAAAATAATCAGATAATATATTTAAATTGTGATATATAATTATTTTTTATGTTTTTTTCCCAAAAATATTCTTATATTGAAATTATGAATGTATCTATATTTTTAATATATAATCATTTATAAAATAATTATCAATGATATATTCCATTAAAAAAATAAACAAAATAAAATAAGGAACGAAGTCAGTTCATTTTTGTTTCATTATTTTTTTCTTCCACTTTAAATAATTTCTGAAGAAATATTTTTTAAAAATATTTACTTTTTGGAACTATATTATCTTCATTTATGAGTAAATTTTTGAAATTTAATTTACCACATATTATTTCAGTTTATTTCATATTTATTTCTCATATTATCCCAAATAATTATTTTCCAATTTGGTTTTTTATTATAATGAATTTTAAAAGAATAAGATTTATGATTTAAAATTTGAAATTTTATAATAATGGAAAGATGATGTAATTTGTGGTAAGGAAAAGAAAAATAATATAAAGTATTTTCATTCATAAATAAAAAAAAGTAATTTTTAAATAATTTTTAACATATTTAATGAAAAAAAAATAATTTAAATAAAAAAAAATAAAACAAGTTCAGTAAATAAAAAATAAAAAAAAAAATGAAATTTTAAAAGGAAACATACCATAAATATTAAATAAATAAACAAAAATATTGTTTAATATAAATTATTTATTCATTTCTTTAATCATTGCATTGAGTACATCAGTAATAAGAACTTTAAATTCATTAAAATCAATTAATCCATTTTTATCAGTGTCTAAATGTTTAAGAACTTCTTTAACATCATCAGAAGTAGGAGGTTCAGTTCCTAAATCATTTGAGATTTGAGTCATAACACTTTCTAATTCAGAATAATTAATTTGACCTGATTTATCTGTATTTACACTGTCAAATGCTACTTTTGCTACTTCTTCTAATTTTTTGTCATCGTCTAAAATACGCTTTAATGTCTCTGTCATTTTTCTATTATATTTTTTCTAATTATTTTTGATTTATATAGTTTTTAAAATAAATTATTTTATTTGTTGATTAGTATGTAATTAATTATTATTCCTTTTGCTACATTACAATATTATTTTAATTTTATTTTATAATTCTTTCATTTATAAATTATAATGATTTTTAATTTAATTTCATTTTTTAATTTAATAATTCAACAAATTATATGAAATTCTAATATTTACTTGATTTAGATATTTAAAAAATAATATCAAAGATAAGTTCAATATTATTATATTATAATAACAAAGAATTTGATTAAAACCAATTCTATATTAAATACCGAAATTTAAATTCAAATTAATTATTTATATCAATATTAAAACATAATTTCATTATTTTTTTAAAAAAAAAATAACTTTATTTAATCTTTATTCTTTTTCCCTATATCATATGAATAAATTGATTCTTCATACATTTCTTTTAATTTATCAACTTGTTTTTTTAAATATTCATTATCTTTTATTAAAATGTCTATTATTTGTTTTTGGGAAATAATTTGACTTGTTAAATTTGATTTTTTTTCATTTAAATCTTCTATATTTTTTTCATTCTCTTTATTTTTTTCTTTTAATTCTGAAATATTTTTTATATTATTTCCTATTTTTTTCTCATTTTCTGTATTTTTTTCTTTTAAATCTATTATACTTTTCTCATATTCTATTAATTTTTTATCTTTTTCACTATTTTCATTTTTCAAAAATTCTAAATTTTTTTTTAATTTTTCTACTACGTCATTTAAATTTCCTTCTTTAATTTTTAATTCTTCTATTGCTTTATTTTGTTCTGAAATCTCTGTTTCATATTTTTTCTTTAAATTTTTTTTTTTATTAATTTCTTTAGATAATTCTTTTTTAAGACCAATATTTTCAATTTCTAATAAATATTCATTATTTGAGATATATTCTTCTTTTGTTCTTGATTCTGATTCTTTTTCTGAAAAAATTTCTTTTTCATCTTTACATTTTATTTCTAATTTTTTTTTTTCATTCATATTATTATTTAAATCTTTTTCTTTTATATTTTTTTTTTCATTATTTTCTTTATCTTCTAAATTTCCTTTTTTTAAATTTTCATTTTCATCTTTTGATTTATTTTCTATTTTTCTTTCTTTCAAATCTTCTTCATTTATATTTGAAATATTTTCTTCAATATTTTTAATACTATTATCTTCATGAATATCATTTTCTCCTTTTCCTTCTTGTTCTTTTTTTATTTTATTTTTGTTTTTCATTTTTTTATTAAGTTTTTTTAAATATAATTCCATTTCATTGATGAAATAATCTCTATTTCCATTTTCATATTCTTTAAATTTAGAATTATATTTTTCATTTAATAATTTAAATAATTTTTTAATATTTATATGGCCTAAAATATATAATTTGAAAAACTCATCTTTTTCAATTTTATTTTTTTGATAAAGTTTTTTAACAATTTCTGTTATTAATTTTGTTATTTTTTCATTTAAACCAAATGGAGTAATATATTTATTCATTGATTCAAATAATTCTTCTTTTTTTTCAAAAAAATGTTGAATAAAAATATAAAATCCATTTATCTCTTCATTTGTTAAATATCTAAATAAGTTATTTGTCTCTTGCCTTAATAATTCTTCAACAATATTCTTTTGTGTCTTATCATTTGAATTTATAGATTGAATAAAATCTGAAAAATGCTTTTTGCTTGTTGATTCCATTTTTTTTTAATATTAATTAAATATTATGAATTTTTTTAAAGGGAAAAATTAATAAATATTTTATTTATTTATAATTTTTTTTTTATTATTCAAATTTATTGATATTGTTTTTGGTTTAATTTGTTAAAATAAATTACAAAATTTTCAAACTTATTTTTTTGAAATATAAAAATTGAAATATGATAATTTATATTAATTTTTTTAAAAAAGACAATTGTTTGACAAAATTAAAAGATATAAATTTCTTACTAATTACTATCAGAAAAAGAAGAAAGAGAAAAAGAGCGTTTTGGGCTTTTTCTACAATTTCTAAATCTTTTTTTTCTCAAATTAAAATTTGATGAATTTTTTAAATCTTTCAAATTTTTAAAATCAATATTTTCTCGAATAAAATTACCTTTAAATTTTTTTTTGGGTCCTTTACAATCTTTCGCAAAATGACCATATTCTCCACATTTAAAACATTTTTCTCTTTCTCTTTCTTGTAATTTTTCATCTCTTGTTTTTGCTTGTTCAACTATAATTTTAGAACCTTTAAAATTATAATTATTAAAATTTCTAATTGCATTTAAAGAAGATTGAACTGAACCATATTCAATAAAAGCAAAATTTGTTTTTAATATTACTTCTTCAACTTTTCCACATTTAGAAAATAAATTACTTAAATCTTCTTCTTTAACTTTTAAAGGAAGATTACGGATAAAAATTCTTGTATTAGACATTTAAAAATATAAAATGAGAATGTTTGAATAAAAATAATTATATTTATTTCAACTTTAAAAAAATTTACATTTATACTTTTATATAAATATTTTTTTAAAATTTAGTTTTTTTTTAACATTATTATTTAGTTGAAGTTATCATTCATAATACTTGTATTAGAAGTAAATTTAGAAGCTATTGAAAATTGGTCAAATTCACTTTCTTTTACAATTTCTTTTTTTATATTATTTACATTATTATATTTAATAATACTTACATTTAATAAAATATCCCCTGGTTTTCCTCCTAAATAATAAAACCCATTTTCTTTCGCTTTAATACTAAAAGGAGAAATAATAAATTGATCATCAGAATTTTTTTTAGCTTCTTCAATTAATTTTTCACAAATAATACAATGAAAATCAATATTAAAATTAACATTATCGTTTATTATTTTTAAAATATTATTAATAGATATGTTATCCCAAAAACAATCATTTCCCAAAATTATAATATCATTTTCTAAAATATTATGATTTGAACTTATTAAAAATTCAGGAGAATCACCGTATTTTCCTACTTGATAAGGAGTATTAAAAGAATGATATTTTTCTTTGGAAATAAACTCCATTCTATATTTTTGAGATTTATTATCAAATCTCATAATAGAATAAAGAGAGTCACCCATTGAAACAGATAACATTCTTATTTTTACCTTATCAATATAGATTAAAGTAAATGTTGAAGTTCCTTCTATTTTTGGATTTTTATTTAAATTTTTTATTATTGATATTACTTTTTCTTTTAAATTTTCTTCATTTATATTTTCTATAAATTTCATTTGGGATAATTTTTCTTTTAATTTCTTTGAATAAGATGTTGTGATTATATTTAATTCTTTCCAATATGATATTCCCTTTGTTATTATTAGTAAATTGTCATTTGAAAATATGTTATTTTTGTTTTCAGGGTTTAATAATAATTCTTTTGTTGATGACTTGATAGATATTTTATTTTTTTCTTTTTTTGTTTCTGTTGATGAATTTATTAATTTTAGTAAATTGTCTTCATCTGTATTCATTAAGAAAAAAAGAAAAGGGTAATTTGAGAATAAACTGTTTTGAATTCCTATTTTCTTTTCTGAAAGTATTTTTGAATTATCACCACAATTCATATATATAATAAAAAAAAATAATAATCACAAAATAAAAAATAAATGATTAAATTTAAATATTTACGTAATTGAAAATAAAGTAAAAATATGTCAAGAGATGAAAATATCGTTGATTCACAGAGTCAAAAAGAACAATTAAATAAAAAAGAGGAGGTTGGAAAGAAAGAAGATGAAGAAGAAGATGAATATGAAAAATTACAAAAGAATGATTTTTATCAACAAAGATTTTATGCCTGGCGTCCAGTACCAACAATCAGAAGCACAACAGTGATATTTATAACATTAGGAATAATATTTTTAGCCTTAGGAATAGTGATACTAATATATTCAAATGAAATAAGAGAAGTGAAAAAAAGATATGATAATGAATGTTCATCAGAATTATGTGAAATAAAAATAACAATAGATAAGAAGATAAAAAAAGATGTAATGGTATATTATGGAATAGACGATTTTTATCAAAATCATAGAAGATATGTAAAATCAAGAAGTGAAGATCAAATTAATGGAAAAGATATAAGTTTAAAAAAAATGAAAAAAAGTGGTGATTGTGATCCAGTAATAACAAATTCTGAAATGGGAGTTTCAAAAAGTGTAAATAATAAAGATTTATCTAGTGATGATATTGCTATTCCTTGTGGATTAATTGCTAAAAGCTATTTTAGAGATACTTTCGAATTATATGATGATAATAATAATAAAATAGAAATTGATGAAAAAAATATTGCTTGGAATGCTGATAAGAAATTAAAGTTTAAAAATATTGATCTTGATAAGCAATGGATTGATATGACTGATGAACATTTTATTGTTTGGATGAGACCTTCTGGTTTACCTAATTTTAGGAAATTATGGGGAAGAATTCATCAAGATTTAGAACCTGGAGATTATAAAGTTAAAATTAATAATGTTTTTGATGTTTCTCAATTCGGAGGAAAAAAAATTTTTGTTTTAACAAATGTTAATTTATTCGGAGGGAAAAATAAATTTTTAGCAGTTGGTTATATTGTCGTTGGATTAATTTGTATTATTTTAGCTATTGTTTTTTTAATTGGGTATAAACATCAATTAAATTTACAAAAGAAAGTTAAGTAGCTTTTTTATTACTTTATTACTTAATTGTTTTTTTTCACATATATTTTTGAGAACAGTTTTTTTCTTACTTTAATTTTTATATGTTTTTTAAATTTAAACATTAATATTATTAATTGAATAGTTAATGTAAATTTATTATTCTTTTTATATTATTATTAAATATAAATTAAAATACTAAAAAACAATTCTTAATTAATTAATTTTATTATTTTATAAAAAAATAATTCCTTTCTTGATAAATAATTCCTTTATTTATTTTGAAAATGAAAAGACAGTCTTTTTCTTCAATTGAACAAATGAAGTTTAATAGGGTAAAAACAGAATTAAATAATCTAGAATCTTATAAAATGGTAACCGATGATTTAAATCCTGAAATAATAGAATTTATAAAAGAAAAAAATGATGAAAGAAAAGAATTAAATTTAGCAGCTAATTATGTAAGAAATTATGTAACCTATTTAAAAAAAGAAATGACAAATGATATTTGTGACAAAGAAATTATTCCTTTGCAGGACAATGAATTAAAAAGTAAATCATTAGAAAGTGAAAATAACAATATTAAAAAAAATGAAAGTAATAATTTAAAAAGATTTTCTGCATTTAGAAGAAATATAGAAGAAAATAAACAAATCAATGAAGATTATATTAAAAAAAATTCATCTTATGTTATTAATAATAGATATAAATTTTCCATTCATTATGATGATTCAAATTTTGATAAAAAGAATATTAATGAAATTAAAAAATTACAATCTTTCCAAAAACAAAATCATAATTATTTAAATTTAGATGATAATTATAATCATTTAATTTCTTTAAAAAATTCTTTTAAAAACAATATTAGAAATTATAATAATGAAAAAAATAATTTTTCATTTATTCACCCATCAAAATCACTTCTTCCAAGTAAAAAATTTTTTCATAAAAATGAATTAAATAAATGCTCTAAATCAAGTAAATCAATTCAAAGAATAAAATTCAATCATTCTTTAAAAAGAATTAATAAAGAATTAGAAAATGATTCTTCAAATAAATCAATTTTATCAAACAATAATATATTAATGTTAAATGATATAAAGAAAGAATTAAAAAGTAGTTTTATAGGAGATAAAATTCTAAATATTAAAAAAAAGAAAGTATATTTTTTAGATGATATAACAAATTTTCCACTTGAACCAATAAATTCAATAAAGGAAGAAACTGATACACACCAATTAGAAACAAGATATAGAAATTTACAAAAAAAAGGTTATGTTTATGATTCTTTTGATGATGAAGAAATTTTAGAAGAACAAATAAATTTATTTTATATTAACCCTGATTCAAAATATATTCTTTTTTTTGATTTATTGATTGCTTTATGCGCTGTTTTTAATATCATTTATATTCCTCTTTTTTTTGGATATAATAAAATATATTGTAATAATAATTTTTTTAATTTAGGAAGTATAATTGAATTATTTATTGATATTTTATATATTATTGATTTAATACTTCCATTTTTTACTGCTTTTTATAATTTTGATGAAAATTTAAATACTGGATTAAATCATATAGCTAAAAAATATTTATCTGAATGGTTTATATTAGATTTATTGCAAGCTATTCCATTTAAAACTATTTTAGATATTTCTGATAAAAAATGTAAAAATTCATCATTTCAACTTCATCCTAATTATAATAATAATTTTTATTATATATTATATGCATTGAGACTATTCAAAATAATCAAAGTAGTTAAAAATAATAAATTTATTGAAAAAATAACAAATATTTTAAATGAAACAAATCATTATAATAATTATTTAAAAATTTATAAAAATTTATTTATTTTTATAATATGTATACATACAGTATCAAATATATTTATATTTATAGGAAGAAACGAATATCCAAATTGGATAATTTATTATGGATATGATAGTTATTCATATTTAAAATTATATTTAACTGCAATTTATTATACAATAGAAACATTAACAACTGTTGGTTATGGTGATTTAACATGTATAACACCAAATGAAAAATTATTTGGATTATTTATGGAAATTGTAGGAATTTTTGCTTATTCATGGGCAATTTCTCGTGTGAGTAATTATTTTAAAATTATTAATGAAAAAAATGAAAATTATGAAAGAAATTATCAAATATTAAATCAAATTAAACTATTCAATCCTAAATTTCCTATTGATTTATATGATAGAATTTTAAGATATTTAAAATATAAACATGATCATGAAAAAGTTGATAAAAAAATATTATTTGATTCTTTATCACCTAATTTAAGTAATTTATTATGTTATGAAATGTATAAACCAATAATTCAAAACTTTATATTTTTTAAAGATTTTGATAATATTGATTTTATTGTTAAAGTAGTATTAAATTTTAATCCTATTCTTGCAGTTAAAAATGATATATTAATTAAAGATGGAGAATTAGTAGAAGATATAATTTTTGTAAAAAAAGGAAGATTATCATTAGAACTTCCCTTAGAATTTAATCCAAAATTTAATCAAAAAAATACCTCAATCATAAATTCAATAATGCCTCATTGTCCAAAAACATTTGGTGAAACAATTATTTCACAAAATAAACAAGATTATTTTCAAATGTTTTCAAGAACAAAATCAAAAATAAATATTAAGAAATCACTTCCAAAAAAAAATGAAGATATTCAAGTATATAAAATATTAGAAATAAGAAAAAATGAGCATTTTGGTGATATATTAATGTTTTTAAATTTAAGATCTCCTTTAATTTTAAGAACTAAAACCCAAAAAGCAGAATTATTTTTATTACATAAAACAGCAGCAATAGAAATTTCAACAAGTTATCCTTTAATATGGAAAAAAATAAATCAAAAATCTCTTTTTAATTATGAACAAATAAGAAGATTAATGAATAAAATAATAAAAATTTTTCAAAATAATCATGGATTAATATATAATAAACAGTCATTCAACGAAGATGAAGATTTATATTCTTTAATTTCATATCAAAATGAATCAAATGGAGAATTAAAATCAATTCCATCATTTACTGATTCAAATTATGATATTGATTCTGTCCACAGTGAATTGAAAAAAAAAAGATCTATAATGAAAAAAGGTTTAACATTATCACCTTTGAATAAAAAAAATAATAACCAAAAGAATTTAAACAATAGTGATATATATAAAGATAATAATAATTATGATAAAAAAAAATTTTATGGAAGTTCTGAGGAAGATTCAAATTGTGAAAAAGATATTATTTATGAAGAAAAAGATGATGAAGAAGGAAATGATTTCAATTCTTCAAGAAATAGTGATGATGATTCAGATTCGAAGAGTTATGATAAAAATAAAAAACAATTAACTCCTTTCAGAGAAGATGAAATAAATCAAGAAATTTATCCTAATGAAGTCATATATGATGAAAAACATTATAAAAAAATAAAAAATGAAATAAATAACATACAATATGATTTTAAATTAGATTTTTTAACTGAGAATAATAATTATTTAACAAGAACTAAAGAAAAAAATTATTTAATAAAAACTAAAGAAAAAAATTTTTCTAATTATTCCATTTCTTCTACCGAAATATCATTTTCTTTACATAGTGAATATGAAAATTTAAATGAATTAAGTGATTATAAGTATTCAAAAGATTTAAAATTAAGGGAGAAAATAAGAAATATTTTGGAAAAAAAAGAAAAAAAAAATGAAAAGAAAGAAGAAGATGAAGAAAAAGAAAACTATATTTTATTGTTTTCAAAGAAATCATCTAGTGAAGAAGATACAAAACCAAAAATAAGAAATAAAAGAAGAAGTATTTCCTATTTTGAACCAAAACATAAAAAAATAAATGAATTTGTTAAGAAAATTGATTCTAATAGATTACAAAGAAAAAAATTCAAAAAATATACACAAAATGTAATTTTAAATAGTCAAACAACAAATTTTAATCAACCAAAGTTGAATACACAAAAAAAAAAAAAACAGAAAAATTTACTCACTACAATTAATAAAAATATTGAAAGAAATCAAATTAATTTAAATAATCCAGAATTATTTTATTCTGAATATTTTCAGGAAATTCTTGACAAAAAAAAAGAAAAAAAAGGAGATAATAATTCTTTTAATAAAGAAATGGAAGCATTTAGGAATAAATTACAAAGTAAAAAAACTTTATCTAAAATTAATTCTTCCAAAAATATTAAAGTCAAGTTTAATAATATTATATCAGAATAGTAAAAATGGAGCATAATTAAATTGATTTCAAACTTTGAATATTTCATTTTTTTATGATTTTTTTATGTGGATAAATAATCACTACTTATTGTATTATATATAAATTATAATTAGTTGGTATTCAATATTAATGTAATATAATATTTACCATTTGAAGTTTTAAAGAATTAATTTTAATATTTTTATTATTTTAAGTGACTTTAAAAAATTATCAAGATTAATTTTCTTACAGAATTTATCTAATTAACCTATAGTTTAAAATAAAATCATTTATAAAATATTCATAAATTTATTAATTTTATAAATTATGTTCGTTGGATGACAATTTGTAATTCATATTCTATGAAATACTTTTTTGAAAATAATAGTAAAGTAACTAATTATATTAATTTTTAAACCAAAATACTAAGTTAGACTTTTATGAGTTACTTTGTAAATAATTATATATTTCTTTTCCACTCTTTTAATTCATATTCCTTCTTTTAGGTCATATTTTAATGTTTTTTTTAATGAAATATCTTGAATCAATCTAAAATCAATTAATTTGCTTTGTCTCATAATATAATTAAAAAAAAATCAAGAATGAATTAAGATTAATTGTAATGAGGAATATTTTTCAATTAAAAAATTGTTAAAAAAGGAAAAATTAATCTATTAATGATATTAATATATATTATTATTATACTTTAAAAAGAAATGTTTCGAAACCATTTATCTTAAAAATCAAATTTCATTTAAATTGATTGAGAGAAAACCTTTTTCTTTGAACAATTAGGAAAAATATAATAATTTTAATTATATCAATTCATTAAAAAATAAATAATATAATTTATTATAAAAGTATAAATTTTAAAAATCCAAATTTTTTATTAAAGATTTAAAGAAATTTAAATATTCATAATTTTTAACCGCGATCCAATCACTTTAATCTAATAATTATTTGTTTTTTTCATAAAAATTACAAACTATTAATAAAGAATAACATTTATTAATTTTCTTTAACTATAGTTATTAAAGAAGATTTTAATAAAATTTTCATCTTAATCAATTTTCATTATTTCTTCGTTTTTTGCATCTTTATGAATTTTTAAAATGATTTATTATTTTTATTTTTATCATAACAATTAAAAATTTTAAACTTTAAAAATTAAATCATTTTTAAAAGAATTACCATTCAGAAATTAAATTTATATCATTTCTATAAAAAGAATTTCAAATTTAAAAGTATAATTTTGAAAATTTTAATTGATAATTCATTAATCTTTTCCTTAATTCATTGTTTTCTTGAGTTATCTAATCTTTGTTTTTATTGACTTCAATATTTGATTAAAATTAGATTTTTTAATCTTTTAATGAATTGTAAGTTTTAAATTATTATTATCAAAAGTGAAAATTTTTCTTATTTAATGTTTTAACCAAGGGTCCTTGAATTTTTATAATTACTCTGATAATTAAATGGTTCTTTTTTGAGTTACTTTACAACAAAAAAATAAATTTAAAATTATTAAATATAAGTTCAATATAAAAAATTTATTTTTAAAAAAATTTATTTATTAATTAATGAGAATTTCATTTAGTTTAAATACATAAAAATTTTTCAACAAATATTAATATTTTTCTTTTGGATTTTATTGGATTTTCTAAAAAAATTAAATTGAATTAAATTCTTTGTTATTTTTTAGGAAAAAATTTAAAATAAAACCTTAAATTATATTCATAATTTAATAAAAGAATAATTTTTAGAATCAGTATTTTTTTAGTAATAATTAATAGATATTAAATTAAAGTATATGTTCATTCTATTAATTTTTTTAATTCATTCTATATTATTTTATTTTTATCTAATAGTCTTTTTG
>JAEEGI010022123.1_pt1 | contig 12582 bp, 10 predicted proteins | sample 8958751 | NCBI WGS metagenome assembly JAEEGI01 (sample SAMN16246545, study PRJNA631951) | gut metagenome | biome: gut microbiome; feature: rumen; material: KS-attached | host: Bos | place: Iran: Karaj | collected 2018-10 | reverse complement strand
CGAGATCCTCGATTACTGTTTCGAGGAGTGCAAGCCTGCGTGCATAGCCCTGAGCATTATCAGGGACCCTGCTGCGGTCAAGCTCGTAGCGGACAAGCTCGCTTCCTGCGAACACAACGCGGTCCTGTCCGAGATATCGCTCATCTCCAGGGAGGGCGAAGTCCTGGTGACTTCCGACACCTACGAGATGGTCATGAAGTACCTTCTCCCGCAGATCCAGTTCCTCTCGATCAACATCTACGAGGCGGAGCTCCTTGCCCAGATGAACTGCAGGGGCAAGACCGACATCGAGACTGCGGCCAGGATCATCTTCGAGCGCAACCATTCCATTGTATACATCAACGGCTCCGCACAGAGCCGCTGGCACGATCTGCTCTGCATCGGAGGCCAGACCAAGTGGCTCCGTGCGAGATCAGACGATTCATATCTACCTGCAGACAAGTCCCTTCTGGCCGCCATCGCATGCGAGATGGCCGGGGACAAGTCGATAATCGAGGCAGTCGTCTCTGCGCGTAAGTTCTTTGTACCGTCTCCACTTATCGAAGAACCTGCAAACGCGCAGGCGAAGCCTGTCTCAGCACCCGCACCTGCGCCTGCTGCACAGTCGTCCGCGCCGGCAACCGTGTCAGCACCGGAAGCTCAATCTCCCGTTACGGAGGACCCGAAAGCAGCCGAACCCGCGCCTGCTGCGACGCCTGCAACTCCGGCAGCACCCGCGGAAAAGCCTGCAGCACAGCCCGGCGCTCCCGCCGCAGCTCAGACCGCACCGGCAGAACCCAAGGAGGCTGCTCCGGCACCAACTGCTCCTTCCAATACCGGCAAGGTAGCGGCATCCTACAAGCCTGTGTACAACTCGGCGTTCTCGTTCACGGCCATGGCTGCGCAGAGAAGACGCGAGCAGGCTGAGAAACAGGCCGAAGCCGAGAAGAAAGCGGCAGCCGAAGCAAAGGCGAGTGAACCCGAGCCCGAACCTGCGGCAACGCACGCGCCAGCACCGGTCAAGTCGCTCGTGTCCCCGGCGAAGAGTATTCGCGATATAGCGAGGTCTTTCGAGCTGAGCGAAGTCAACGAAGAGATCGCCAAGAAGATGAGTGCCGAGGCAGAACCTGCGGTCACCAGCAATATCGAAGGCCCCGAGCCGGGCCCCAAGGGAACCGTCTCCGAGATCAAGGAGCGCGAGAAGAGGACGGCCGAGCAGTCGCTGTCCGAGCTCAAGGCCCTGAAAGAGAAGTTCAAGAACATATCTTCCGAGATGTAACATTGTTACTTAATTGGATCATCTGCGCGCTCCTTTGCGGGGCGCGTTTTTGTTTGCCTGCCGCGAAGTACAAGTTAATGTACAAGTTTTGTAAAAAGTTGTACGCAAAGTTGTAAATTGGCCGCACAGTACAAGTAAGTGTACAAGTTTTGAGAAAACTTGTAGTAAAAGTTGTACTGCAGCCCCCGGAAGTTAAAGTAACAGTTAAAGTTTTCGAATTACTTTAACTATTAGTTGGACTGTGGCGGTGCAGTTAAAGTAGCAGTTAAAGTTTGCGCAAAACTCTAACTTTTAGTTGTGATGCTATACAAATCTTGGGGCGGAACGGGGCTGATTTTCGTATTAACAACACCTGCAAAGAGGAGTATTTTGGCAGGTGGTTAACCGATGTTAACCAAGGAGGCGATTTACATGAAAAAGTCAGTTATGACCAAGATCCTTTCTCTCGCGGTCGCATCTGCAATGGTTTTCTCATGTGCAGCATGCAGCGACAGCGGCAAGAAGGACAAGGATGCGGACGAAGACGAGATCGAAGCATCCGAAGAAGAGGAAGAAGAGGAAGAAGAGGAAGAGGACGAAGATCCGACTCCAACACCGGAGCCTACTGCAACACCTACTCCCACACCCGAGCCCACACCTGCTACTTTCTTTGAAGAGCAGGGCCTGACGATCACTCCCCAGGGCGAGTATGATCTCGATACAGAGTGGCTGTACACGGATAACGACACTCAGAACGGACCTACGACAGTTCCTTTTACTGTTGAGATCAAAGAGACGACAGAAGGCTGTGACGAAGGTTATAAGATGATCGTCGCTGATTTCGGAATCGATTATTCCAGCAAGTACTTCTATGATTACGGCGATTTCTTTGCATATCCGCCGGAAGGAATAACAAACCACCCCAGTTCCTGGATAAGTGCGTTCGATCGTTATACCGGTGTGTCTTTCGAGCCCGGTGACAATACAGTGCTCGTCGAGTACGAAGGCAAGACTTACGATGTGACTTGCACATTCGACTGGAACATCGTTGGTGATTACGACAACGGCGTGGCAGCAGATTACTGCACGGTAACCGTTACATGCCCTGTCGACTACGACGGCACTGTCTTCTACATCGGCCACGGCTCAGGCGGAGACAGCCAGATCGGCGAAGGCCAGGAGTTCGATTTCACCGCAAAGCAGTACACCATCGACGAACTGCCTTACTACGTAACAAATGGTTTCCCTTACTTCTTCTTCAGTGCAAACAATAAGTGATCTGCACGTTGAAAGCAAACTACATCGGGGGTCGGACATGTTCCGGCCCCTTTTTTTGCCTTGAGTTAAAGTAACAGTTAAAGTTTTTGAATTACTTTAACTATCAGTTGGACTGTGGCGGTGCAGTTAAAGTAACAGTTAAAGTTTGCGATTTACTTTAACTTTTAGTTGTGATTCTCCGCACTGAATACAGCGCTTCAAGTGCTATCATAAAAATATTTCAAAAACCACCAAATAATCTGCGCCTGTCATGTGTCTATAGGATAGATGCGGACAAAGGAGGCAAAGTCTGATGAATAACGAAGAACTTGAAAGAATCTACAATGAAGCTTATGGACCGGTGTACTGGACCGCGTACCAGCTCCTGAAGAACGAAGCTGACAGCGAAGACGTCGTGCAGGAGACATTTGTGTCCCTGATCGAGTCTTACGACACCATCAAGGACAAGACCAAGGTCACTGCCTGGCTCAAGAAGAATGCGGCCAATAAGTGCCTTAACCGTCTCACCAGGTCGAAGACGGATAGCGTGGAAGACGAGTTCTTTGAAGATGTCGAAGCTATGCCCGAGGATTTCCTGCCCGATACGATAGTGGAGTCGGAAGAGAGCAGAAAGGTGCTCATGGACATTATCGGGAGCGCCCTGTCTGACGAGGTCAGAAGGACTCTTGTCCTGTACTATTTCGACGAGATGACGACCAAAGAGATCGCGGAAGCGCAGGGGATACCTCAGGGTACGGTCTTGTGGAGACTCAACTTTGCCAAGAAGAAGATCAAGAAGGAGGTTGAGAAATATGAAGCAAAGACCGATTCGAAACTCTACACCATGGCACTGCCGTTCCTGAGCAAACTTTTCATCGCGGAGGCGCAGCAGGTGCCGCTAAGGCCCATCCCGCCAACGCTGCTTGACATGACCGCATCAGCAGTGAAGAGCGTCGCTTCAGAGGCCGCGAAAACAGCTGCATCCGGTGCAGCCAAGAGAGGTGCAGGCGCAGCAGCCGGCAAGATCGTGGCGATAGGCCTGGGTTCTGCCGTGGCAGTCGGCCTGATCGGAGGAGGGATCTTCCTTGTATGCTCCCACCTGCTCGGTAACAAACCCTCTGCCGAGGACGAAGTTAACGCTTCCGAATCAGAAGCGGAAGAGGTCGAAGTCGTTACAGAAGAAACGGCAGAGACAACACCGGAAGCACCTGTTGTTGAGATAAATGCGAATGAGTATCTGGCAGATTATCCCGTACCGGGTGATGGCATAATGGTCTACTTCAAACTTGCGCCGGATATAGATTTCTACCCGGATGGTTACGATACCGGTTCAAGTCAGACTTTTGGTGAGTATTATTACAACAGTATCAATAGTGAGATCGGACTTGCTGAAGTAGTATGCCAGGCAGCTGAAGACTCCCCTGCCAAGGTTGTCTTTACATGCAATCCGTCGTACGACATTGCATGGTTCAAAGAGAATGGCGGACAGGGAATCCTTGGGGACGGAGTCGGTACTTATACTGTAAGCGAACCTGAGATCTGCCCGAACGGACTTAAACTCTATACAGTTCAGATAGACTTCGAATATGATGTGACAACTCAATACATCTTTGAGTATCAGATCGATGAAGATAATCTGTTCGAGATATATACGATGGGCTTCAATGAAGCATTCTCAGACCCGATCTGCCAGACGGAACTGGAAGCTATACTTGATTACTACCGTAATGTTGAAGATCCTATACTTGTAGTTCCGGACGGAACAACTGTAAAGATAGTTGAAGATGCTGTTGAGGTTGAGGAGACTGAGACTTCTGCTCCCGATACTCTTGAAGGCACCATAGAGATGTCCATAGATAACGGATGGAAAGATGCATACATTGGCAAGATCGAGAGCTTCGATCTGGGCGAATTCCAAGGAAAGTATGGAAGCCTGAATTTCGCAGACGATACCAAGCCTTACTTCAATCTGGTGTTCATTAATGACGATGCAGTGCCGGAACTTGTGGCAATGGCATGGGATATGCAAGGCAATCTGTGGATCAACATCTATACTTTTGCAGACGGCGAAGTCACCAAGATAGGTGACAGCATGGGCCAGTATAAGATCAGCATTTGTTATTCCCCGTTCAATTGTTTTTTGAATACCGAAGGTGCATTTGACCAGGCCGGAGCTGAAGCAGAAGTGGTATATCTCAGAATGAGTAATGACTTCAGTGAGATATACAAACTTGATATCGTATCGTCTTCTTATGATCAGACTATCTACAGTGACGTGTGGGAAGCCGAGGCGGCAGGCGCTGTTACGGACGGTGACTGGTATACATATAAGTTTGATCCCGAGACGTCAACGCTTACCGAATTGTCCGAGGCCGAGAAAGCAGAACTGGACGAAGCAAGAAGTGACATGAGATGCCTCGACTCGTATCAGTATTCGGCAGAGCAGATGATCGATGCACTGAGCTGATATTCTGATCGTTAGTTTAAGTTTTTTGAATTCAGGGGCCCTTCGGGGCCCTGTTTTTAAGGCTTTTCCGGCAGAAAGCAATTAATTCAAAAAATATTCAAAAACTACCCAATAATTCCCTTCATTCATGTGTCTATAGGATAGATGCGAACAAAACTGAAGCATTAAGACAACTAAGCGAGGTAATAAACATGAAACTAAAAAAGGCATTCGTAAACATCTATCAGATCCTGGTGTTCGGTGTTCCCGTACTTTACCTGCTGTTCATGATCGCTCTTGGCGTTATGACGCAGATCGCGTATTCAAGATTCGGGGTGTATCCTGATGCAGATGAACTCTTCAGTGCGCTTGCCGGCGCAAATAACGGAAAGTTCCTGACTACCGACAGCGGATGGTCAACGGTCGCAGGCGGATCTTTCCTGTATTTGGCATTCGGCTTTATGGTGTATGGTTATACGATGTCCTGTATCATGAATATCATTGAAGGCAGGGGAAGGGAGAAGGCCAAGGGCATAATCCCGCTTCTTGCAGGATTCGGCTTCGTGGGTTTTATGGCATTTTATATGTGCGCTGACAATGCACATATGCTTGATGGCATGAAAGAGACTGAAAGAAACCTGCTCGCCGGCATACCTATCATCCTTTTCATTGTTATCGCCATCTGGGCTCTCAGAAAGAGCTGCGGCGGAGTATACATGCTCATCACACTGGCACTTCTTGCTGCACATCTGTTCATACTGCCTGTTATCCTCTGGTTTGCATCCTTAAGCACAATCGGCAAGATCGGCGCCGTCATCGCTGCAGTAGTTGTCGTCGGACTTTGCTTTATGGCTTCCATTAAGTCCGGTATCACCAAGCGTGAAGCGTTTGCCCAGATCATGTCAGAAAACTCCGTAATGTCTTATTCAGATGCTTTTGATCTTGCCGGTGATATCCTGCCGGATCCTGATGCGATCGCTCCCGGACAGTAATAGTTTATTTTTGGAGGCACACCATGAGACATTTCACTAGAACATTACTCGCGGCAGCGCTTACAGCTGCACTTACACTTACTGCGCTCCCGCTGACTTCGGGCAGCGTCAACGCCGACACCGGCATTACATTGTCCGGCACCTGCCATGTTCAGGACTACGGCGATACTGCAGGCGTCTGGGACGCATCGACAGGCACACTCACGCTCGGCACCAGAGGCCAGGCCAAGAGGGTCGAAGCGATCACCATCAACCTCGAAAACTACACCGGCTACGGCGGAACCCTCCAGTACCGTGTACACGTCCAGGACATCGGCTGGCAAGACTACCGCACGGCAGGCGAGATGGCCGGTACTTCAGGCCAGTCCAAGCGACTTGAAGGCATCGAGATGGAACTTACCGGTGACCTCGCTGCTTACTATACCGTTGAGTACGCCGTACATATCCAGGATTACGGAGATGCGCAGGGTTTCGTGTCTGACGGCACATTGGCTGGCACCACAGGCGAGTCCAAAAGGCTCGAGGAAGTCCGTATCAGGATAGTTCCGAGAGGCACGGGCACGTCCATGTCCGTTAACTACAGAGTCCACAGACAGGACTACGGTTGGGAAAGCGCTTGGGCAAAAGATGGTAGCGAATCCGGTACAACGGGACAGTCCAAGAGACTTGAAGGCATCGAGATCCATCTTACCGGCAATCAGTATTCAGGCAGCATCCAATACCACACTCACGTTCAGAACATAGGATGGGAATCAGCCTGGTCCAAAGATGGTGAGATGAGCGGCACTCAAGGTATGAGTTACCGGCTCGAAGCAATAGAGATCGAACTGACCGGTGAAGTTGCAGACTATTATGACGTTTACTACAGAGTGCACGCACAGGACTACGGCTGGCTCGGCTGGGCAAAGAACGGCGAGATGAGCGGAACTTCGAGCATCTCAAAGAGGCTTGAAGCGATCCAGATCGTTCTTGTTGCCAAGGGCGATGCTGCTCCCGGGAACGTTGCCGGTATATCAAGCGTAACAAGCAGCCCTTCCGTTACACATGAGCATGATTGGGTAGCAGTCACGATCCATCACGATGCAGTTACGCATACTGAATGGAATTACGATTATTCGCATGAAGGTCCGGGACTTCCGCCTAAGGCCGGCCATCAGTTTGTTACCTGTGATCTTGATCACAGTAAGTGTGACGGTGTGTGGTACGATTCTCTTGGCATACCTTATACCTTCGCAGATGTCTCATTTTTGAAGGTGACAAAGGTCCATCATGATGGCAGTTGGGTATGTAACGGTTGTGGAAAAGTCTTTGCCAGTGAAGCTGACTGTGTTGAGCACTGCGAAAACGATGTTTGCGGAATGCAGTGGAAAGCCATAGATTCTTCGACAGGACAGTTGGTGGATTCCTGGATAGGTGCCGGTTACGGGGGTTCTTATGGTTGTGACGAGATCATAACTCCGGTTGAATATGAAGTGGTCGATCAGCCTGCCTGGGATGAGACGATCTATGTCTGTTCTGTCTGCGGAGAGACCAAGGGAGCATAACGTAATTAAACGGAATCCTGCACAATTGACACGCGTAACGTAACGGGTTACAATTTGAACATGATCAAGTCTTTTGCGCACAAAGGTCTTAAAGAGTTTTATTACACCGGTTCAAAGAAGGGTATAAAACCGGAGCACGCAAACAGATTGGGTAGGATGCTCGATAGGTTAGACGCAAGTGTATCCGCCCAAGATATGAACTTGCCGGGTTATGATCTGCATGCTTTAAAAGGCGATAAAAAGGATATGTGGTCAGTGTCCGTGAGCGGAAATTGGAGAATGACATTTTATTTTGAAGGACAGGATGCATTTCTTGTCGATTATATGGATTACCACTGAATAGCGAGGTGAAGGATTATGGATATGATGATTAGAAAACCAACTCATCCCGGAACTATTTTTCTTGAGGATGTTATGAAGCCTCTGAACCTTAGTGTAACGGAGGCTGCAAGGAGACTCGGTGTCAGCAGGAAGGCCTTGTCTGAGTTCGTCAATGAGAAGTCTTCACTTAGTCCTGAGATGGCGATTAGGATCAGCATTGCTACCAAAACCTCAGCCGAGAGTTGGCTTAACATGCAGCAGAAACTGACTTTGTGGATCGCCGAACAAAATGCACCCACTGACGTAATCGAATTCGATATGATCGAAGCAAGCTGATACGCAGTGAGTTCAGTTTACAACTGGGGCCTTCGGGCCCCTTATTTTTGGGGTTGAATGTTCAGTAAGGTGTCCAAGCTCCTAGGTCATAAAGCTGTGCATTCGGGCCACATGGCCTGTAAGGTGTTCAAGCTCCTAGGTCATAAAGCTGTGCATTCGGGACAGTAATGCGGCGCGCCCCACTGCGGGGCGCGTTTTTGCATGAGTGGAGTACAAGTAACTGTACAAGTTTTTGAAAATCTTGTACGCAAAGTTGTAAATTGGCCGCGCAGTACAAGTAATTGTACAAGTTTTGAGAAATCTTGTAGTAAAAGTTGTACTGCGGCCCTGAAGTTAGAGTGCCCCGCCGGCGAAGAGGTTGTTAAATCCCCCTTCTTGCCTTATAATTACGCGTGTTCTAATAAAATAAGGAGTACTGCGATGAGATACAGTGCACAGAAGGGTACAGGCGATATCCTGCCGGCAGATATTTACAAGTGGCAGAAGACGGAGAAGATGTTCGCGGACGTCTGCCACAGCTTCGGCTATGAGGAGATAAGGATCCCGACCTTTGAGCAGACGGATCTGTTCCAGAGGGGCGTGGGAGATACAACGGACGTCGTTACGAAGGAGATGTATACTTTCGACGACAAGGGCGGCAGGAGCATTACGCTCAGGCCCGAAGGAACGGCAGGCGTGGTAAGGTCGTACATCGAGAACGGCATGTCGTCGCTGCCTTCCCCCGTGAGACTGTTCTACAACATCACGGCGTTCAGATATGAGAAGATGGCCAAGGGCAGAAGAAGAGAGTTCCACCAGCTGGGACTGGAGTCTTTCGGAAGCACCGGCCCCGAGATAGACGCGGAGATCATCAGCGTTATCGATGTCTTCTTCAAGCGCATGGGCCTGAAGAACATCGCGCTGCACATCAATTCGATCGGGTGCCCCGCGTGCAGGAGCAAGTACAACGAGATATTGAAGGATCACTTCAGACCGCACGTCGGCAGCATGTGCGAGGACTGCCAGGCGAGGTTCGAGAAGAACCCCCTGCGCATGATCGACTGCAAGATCGACGGCGAGAAAGAGATCGTCCAGAGCGCACCCCGCCTCATCGACTATCTCTGCGATGACTGCAAGGCGCACTTCGAGGGGCTCAAGGCAAACCTCGATGCGGTGGGCATCAAGTACGACATCGACCCCAACATCGTAAGAGGTCTCGATTACTACACCAGGACAGTGTTCGAGTTCGTCTCGGAGAATGTCGGTACGCAGGGCACGATCTGCGGCGGCGGAAGATATGACGGACTTGTTGAGGACTGCGGCGGCACGGCTACTCCGGGAATCGGTTTCGCCATGGGCATCGAGAGGTTCCTCATGGAGGCCGAGGCGCAGGGCGTCAGCTTCGAACCCAACGACAACGTCAAGATCTACCTCGTGGGCATGAGCGAGAACGCAGGCGCGAAGATCTCTAAGCTCTGCTACGACCTGAGGCTGAACGGCATCGGCTGCGAGAGAGATCTCATGGGCAGGTCGTTCAAGTCCCAGATGAAATACGCCGGCAAGCAGGGCATCCCTTACCTCGCAGTCATCGGCGACGACGAGCTCACCTCGGGCGAAGTCAAGGTCAAGTGCATGGCAGACGGCACGGAGACAGCGGTAAAGCTTGACGGCCTCACGGATTATCTCGCATCGAGATGATCACGCCGCTCGGCGAAAAGGGGCGCCACGGCGAAAAGGGTGCCACGGCACACACAAACAAAGCAATCAAAACTTGGAGGAACATATATGCAGTCGCGTACACATACATGCGGAGAATTAAGACTTGAAGACGCAGGCAAGAAGGTAATGCTCTCGGGCTGGCTCGAGAACTTCCGTGAAGTCGGCGCAGAGCTGGGCTTCGTTGTCATCCGTGATTTCTACGGCACAACACAGATCGTTATCGAGAACGCGGAGATGATGAAGACCGTCAAGGCCATCACAAAGGAATCCACCATCTGCGTCGAGGGCACGGTCAGGGAGAGATCGTCCAAGAACGACAAGCAGGCAACAGGCGACATCGAAGTCGTACCCGAGTCCATCAAGGTATTGGGCCGCTGCCGCTACAACGAGCTGCCGTTCGAGATCAACCACAGCAGAGAGGCAGACGAGCTCACAAGACTTAAGTACAGATACTTAGACATCAGGAACCCCGAGGTAAAGAAGAACCTCATCCTCAGGAGCAATGTTATCGCGGCGCTCAGGGCTTCCATGATCGAGCACGGCTTCATGGAGATCACGACGCCGATCCTCACGGTATCTTCACCTGAGGGCGCGAGAGACTACCTCGTTCCGGCGCGTAAGCACCCCGGCAAGTTCTATGCACTTCCCCAGGCACCCCAGCAGTTCAAGCAGCTTCTGATGGTGTCCGGCATCGACAGATATTTCCAGATCGCACCCTGCTTCAGGGACGAGGACGCCAGAGGCGACAGGTGCCCGGGCGAGTTCTACCAGCTTGATATGGAGATGGCTTTCGCGAGCCAGGACGACGTCTTCGAGATCATCGAGGATGTGCTTCCCCCGGTATTCGCCAAGTACGGCAAATACGACAGGGCTTCGGGCTCGCCGTTCGTACGCATCCCTTACCTCGAGGCGATGGAGAAGTACGGCACGGACAAGCCTGACCTCAGAATAGACCTGACGGTAACAGACGTGACAGAGCTCCTCAGAACGGAAGAGTTCGCACCTTTTGCAGACGGTGAGATCAAGGCCATCGTCATCTCCGACTTCCACGAGAGCCGCAAGTTCATCGACAAGACCATGAACGACGCCGAGATCCAGTCCGGCTCCAAGGGCTACTGGTTCAGAGTGGACGAGAACGGCGAGATCGTCGGAGGCATCTCCAAGTTCGTACAGCCGAAGAAGGACGAAGTCGTAGCAAAGCTCGGCCTTACTCCCAACACGCTCGTGGTACTCTCTGCCGGCACGAGAGGCGCTGCGCAGAAGATGGCGGGCGTACTTATCAAGACTTTCGGTGCTGCTGTTCCGGGCCACATGGACAAGGAGCAGTACGCTTTCTGCTGGATCGTAGACTTCCCGATGTACGAGATCGGCGAGGAGTCAGGCGAACTCGAGTTCTGCCACAACCCCTTCTCAATGCCGTCGGGCGGACTTGACGTGCTGCTCAAGGCAGAAGCGGGCGAAGTGGATCCGCTGTCCATCAAGGCTGACCAGTACGACCTCGTGGTAAACGGCATCGAGCTGTCCTCGGGCGCCGTAAGAAACCACGATCCTGAGATCATGATCAAGGCTTTCGAGCTCGTAAGACTCGGAGAAGAAGACGTCAAGGCGAAATTCCCCGCTATGTACAACGCATTCTGCTACGGCGCTCCGCCGCACGCAGGCATCGCTCCGGGCGTAGACCGTATGGTAATGCTCCTGTCGGGCGAAGAGACGATCCGCGAGGTAATCCCGTTCCCGATGAACAAGAACGCGGCAGACGTCATGATGGACGCTCCGGGATACGTCTCGGACAAGCAGCTTGAAGAACTGAACATCAGAGTGGTCGCACCTGCACCTGCAGCAGAAGAGGCAGCAGAAGACGCAAAGTCTTAAGGAGAACTGATTTGAACGACGAGAGGAACATTCCGGTAGAAGATAAGGATTCACCCTTTGCAGACGAGACGCTCACCGCGGAGCAGCAGAACTACTCCGACGAGCAGCGTGCGGCGAGGGAGAAAGCCGTAAGCAAGCACACGATCGCAGAAGAGGTCCTGGACTGGCTCCGCACCATCTGCATTGGCGTCATCGCAGGCGTGCTCATCGTTGTGTTCGTACTGCAGAGAGACAACGTCTACGGACCGTCCATGATGCCCACGCTGAATTCCGGCGACGTGGTGTTCACGCAGAAGATATCGACATACTTCAGCAACTACAGCAGGGGCGATATCGTGATCCTGAACGGCCAGGGCATGGAGGGCTATACCAAGAGCGAGTATCTGGTAAAGCGCATCATCGGCCTGCCCGGCGAGACGGTCAAGATCGAAGACGGCAACGTCTACATCAAGCCCGCTGACGGCACGGACTTCTACATCCTCGAAGAGAGCTACCTGCCCGAAGGCACCAAGACCACCATGATGGACTACGGCCTCGCGCAGGGCTACGACGAAGTGGTGCTTGGCCCCGACGAGTATTTCTGCCTCGGCGACAACAGGCCGGTCAGCAACGACTCGAGGAACCTGGGACCGTTCACCAAGGATCGCATCGTGGCAGTCGCGTTCCTGAGGATCTTCCCCGTCAGCGATATCAAATTACTGTAAGCAGGGGCGCAAGTCGTGGCGCAAGTAAGGGCTCAAGCTAGAACGTAAGTTAGAACATAAGTTAGGACACAAATGGACGAAAGACAAAAGTACATACGTAACTTCTGCATCATCGCACACATCGACCACGGCAAGTCGACTCTTGCCGACAGGCTCATCGAGCACACGCACGTCA
>JAEEGI010022122.1_pt1 | contig 12582 bp, 15 predicted proteins | sample 8958751 | NCBI WGS metagenome assembly JAEEGI01 (sample SAMN16246545, study PRJNA631951) | gut metagenome | biome: gut microbiome; feature: rumen; material: KS-attached | host: Bos | place: Iran: Karaj | collected 2018-10 | reverse complement strand
TTGCAACTCGTCAAGAAAATACCAGCATTTTTCTTGGGCGGCCTTAGGATACATCGTCGCGTGCGCTTCTCCAACAAAGTGAAGATCATCCACCGTAACGAGCCTTAATCGTTCGTCATCGAAATTTATATAGACAATCCGCTCAATTGGGAGCCCCCCATTCACAAGTTCAAGCATACGCTGGTAAGCCGCGTAAGTTTTCCCCGTCCGACGCATTCCGATAATTGACGTCGCATTCCGTCTTTTTTCTAAAAAATCAAACGGCCTTTGGCATACATCCGACGGGATGCCTGTTTCATAGAATTCACGGAGCACTTGTGCGATAATTTCTTCCATACTTCAAATATATATAAAATTGGCATAAAAAACAAGCCAGTTTATTTAAAAATTGGCATAAAAATTAAGCCAAATAACATCTAATTCTGAATTTTTGGGGCGGTCGTTTTGAATCAATCTTCATATTTGTCACAACAGCCCTTCGCTTTTTTATAGCAATCAATGCAATTTACTGGTTCAGGAATAAAATTGATCAGAACGCATCAACCGACTCCTGATTTCAGGTTTTAGGACAGAACCCTAGACAACGACAACACCCTTGACCTCACTCATTATCGTGCGGCAGCGTTCCATGTTCAACTTGCAGTTTTCGGCTACGGCGAGGATATCCTTTTCGCTCGGGTTTCCGTTCCCGTTGACAGACATTTCGTGTTCAGCCTTCTCGGGCGTTTTCGTGATGTCGTACGCAGGCGAGAGCTTGTAGCCACCAAGAGATTCATCGTACAGGAACGCAAAATTCTTGCCATGGTCGTCCTTGTTTCCGAAGAACACGTTGAAGCACATCCGCCTAAAGGCTTCGTAGAGATCTTCCTTGTCGATGCAAATTTTCTCAATGACTTGCAAAAGGTGGGTGTAGTCGAGGTTCGGAATCCGATGCGACGTTTCCAGAACGGACGAAAGCGAAATCATGTGGACTCGCCCGCCATCGCAATAGTCGAAACGTTTCGCGCCAAAGAAACCCTTGTACTTTCTTGACGGGAACAGTTTAAAGTCGTTCGTGTAGATTCCCGCCTTACGGGCTAGTTTATTCGCATTAAATTCATGCTTGCCGATATTCGGGACATCGTACGAGCAAGGAAACTTGACAATCCAATGTTCGCCCTTTATATCGAGATGTACCTTCGGACGTGCACCGCCGCTGGAGCCGCCCAGCTTGTAGATTTCATCGAGATCCACGCCTTCGTCGCGGCCTTTCCAGATTGCTTCCGCCTCTTGCGACAGTTCATCTAAATCAAAGTGTTCCGACACCATCATTTCGGCATAATTCGGTTCATAGCGTAGAGCGCCCAAACCAGATTCACCCACAAGCGAAAGCCTGGTCAGCGGCGAAATTCTATCCGCATTCAGGCCCTGCCGCGCAAGAAGGCGCCTAAACAAGAGTTCGCCCCAGCCATCTGGCAGCGAGTCGTAAAAGACGCCGAACAACCCGCCAAAAGTCGGCTTATTACAAACAAAAACCTTATTCGAAATAGGAAGCGAAAACGGCGAAATGGAGAACCCGTTTTCTTGCCATTCGAGGTCGTACTGGAAAGCGATTTTCCCGTCCACTTCCGCGAGGTAGCCCACCACCCTGCCATTATACTTGACAGTCAACTTTTTCACATCGACGACTTTCATTTAACAACCTACAAGTCCTTCAAGTTTTGTGGCTCAGGCTTATGAAAAAGGCTCGTGAAATCTTCGAGGCAATCAAGTGCAAGCGCAATTTTCAACAGCGAAAGGAACGCAATTTCGCCCGTAGTTTCAAACCTGCGAATAGACGCGTAACTTACGCCGGAACGCTTGGCGAGTTCCTGCTGAGAAATCTTCATGGCACGCCTACGTTCCTTCATGCGTTCCACCACCTTAGTCGCCGCAGCCGGAACCGTAAGCGTATCAACAAAAGAACTAATGTCAAATTTGCTGTTCATATATGCTAAAATATAAGCATTTTTTTAATAAAAAACAATCAATCTGCTAAAATATTAGCATATTTCACTACACCATCTCTGCTTTAAGTTTCGCGGCGAGTTCAATCACAGCATCATCGACAAGGGTCTGGTAGTGCCCGCCAAAGCGGTCTGTGAAAGCCTTAATAACATCGACCGCTCCAGAGTGCAGACGAATCGTATAGGGTTTCTTTGCAGATGCCCTAAATTTGTAGGAGGCATTAGCCAATGACGCAAGTTCTTTTCTGCGTTCTTCGGTAATCTGCGGCTTGTCGGCATGGTTCGCCTCGAAATCGGCAAGGATTTCTTGTTCCTCTTCGTCCAGATTGAACTTTTTCGCATGTTCCTTAAGCTTGTTTATTTGTTTATCTAGCATATTTTTTCATCTCCTTTATTACTTGACTTTCTTTTTAACTTCAACGCCTTTTTTCAATCGTCTTTCAACCTTTTTGACATCCTCGCCTGCCGGCAACTTTTCAGGAACGATGCCGCGATCAAGCAACATCTTGCGGACTGCACGATTGTTGTCCACATGTTCCTTTTCAATTTTCTTCTGTCCAAAAAGATTTTTGGTTTGCGTTTTGACAGACGTCATTTCAGCAGCAAGGTCCTTGGCCTTGATACTGACTGTCGGCAAAAAATCCGCCAACGGACGACTTGCAGGAACATTATACTTGCGCTTAAGCAAATTCGTATCAATATTGAACAAAGCTTGATCACCCTTCGAACGAATAATAGCGAACCCCTTGCTATCTACGCCGCGTTCAAACAAGACTCCAGAAAGAATCTTCTCTGTCTGTGCAAGTTTTGCACGAGCCTGAACGCGTTCAAGTTCATGGATACGAGTTTCTACAATTTCAGCAACACGGGTCTGAACAGCAAAATAATTCTGTGCAAAGGAAATTTCTGGCTTGCGGGAATCACCGTTCTGCGCAATCAAATAACAAGCATAGCGAGAAAGCATGTAATCATCTACTTCACGCCTTGCACCCTTAGCAAGATCGATCATTTTCCCCACGCGGGGAAAATGATCCTCAGAAAGTTCTCCCGCATTATCACAGGCTTCTTTTGCCTTGTCAATCACATTCAAAAATTTTTCCCACTTGCTATACCCAAGCAGAACAGCAAGTTCGCGAGCACTCCAGCATTCAATGCCTTCGTATTCGCATGCAATTTGTTCAAACTTGTTGAACAGTTCCTTGATTTCATTAGACTTCATATAGCCTCCGTTGTTATGGCCGCATTTGCGACCGGTTGATTTTTAGAGGCGTTCTTTCGCAATAAAACGAAAACGCACCTCGCCTTTCTTAGACGAGATGCGTTCGGGGGATGCAGTAATTGTATCTATATTTTACAACCGTGGCACAAATGCGTAGGGCGAACATTGCAACAATAAGCTCGCTTATTGTTATAATTGAGCCCAGCATTTGGCGCTTGCGCCAGGGGGCCATGAAAATTTTACATTTCAACCCAATACATGAATGAGCGGCCAACAAATAAAGTATATTATAAACTACTACGATTTTCAAAACCTCGGAGACACCTGATTATGCCTATTTCGTTAGACGATTTTAAAAACGGAATGGAACGTCTTGATGTAAGAGACTTCCACAAGAAAAAGATTTGGCACGGTTTTGAATATTTCAAGTCAGACCGGAAAAAAGGCGTTAAGGTTTCCATAATTTTAGGCTATAACGAAGGCTACGATAATTTTCATATCGATTCTTTTTTCGCTTCCCTCTATTTTAAATCTATAGAAAGCGCTCGATGTCCATTGTTGAACAAATACCATATCGTCGGCGGAAACACAGTGTCAACTCTTACGCATTCTTTTATGAAAGAATTGGAGGGGTGTGAGCTAAGAATTTCACAGCCAGAGCATATTGAAATACTTGTAAACAAGATTCAAAGTATACTGAACGAGAAAGTATGGCCATTCATTGATCAATATTCCAATATTGAAGAAGTCGCTAAAGAAATTGCATCTAAAAATAGAGATGAATCACCATTCAACTTTTCATACCCAGGTCCGCAAGCAGCGGCAATGCTTTTCTTGAAGCAAACAAATCATCCTGCTTACGAAGAAAAATTAATGGAGACCGTAAACCATTTAAAGCAATATGTCATTGGCGATGTTGCAAAACGAGGGCCAGACGCCGAAGACTCCGTCAGAGTATTGAAAATGGTCGAAGAGCAACTGCACGACGATTTAGAAAAAGTTGGCAACGAGTTTTATAAAGGTTAAAAAAGATGTTATTTTTTTCAAAGAACACCTGATGTTGATCAAACGCACACACCTCCTACTTTTACTAACGTTTCTTTTGTTCTCTTGCTCATCGGAAAAGGAATCCCCCAAAGCCATGCTCTCCTCTCCCATCGACAACATTCTCGTAGAAAAGGCGAAACGCCAGATGCACTTGCGAAGCGGCGAGAATGTCGTCAAGACGTACAGGATTTCGCTTGGCAAGAATCCCGTGGGAGCGAAGGTCAAGTCCGGTGACAACAAGACGCCCGAGGGTAACTACACCATCGAACTTCACAATCCCAAAAGCGTCTTTCACTTATCGCTGAAGGTTTCGTACCCGAACGCGGAGCAAATCAAGGCCGCAAAAGCTGGCAACTACGAACCCGGCGGCGACATCATGATTCACGGCTATCCGAACAAGGTTCCTGCGTTTCTCTTTAAGTTCTGGCACAAGTGGAAAGACTGGACTGCCGGCTGCATCGCAGTCACCAACGACGAAATCGAAGAAATATACGATGCCGTCAAAGACGGAACTCCGATAACCATTTTACCTTAGTAAATTAGTTTTAGCTCGTCAAAAGGGCTTAAAAAGCGAAAAAGTGTTACCAAACGCTATGAAAATCTTTGTTTGGTAGCACATTTTGTACACAAACTAAGCATTTTTCTAAAAAAATTTGGGTTTATGCCGCAGTTTATGCTACCAAAATGGCTAAAAAAGCTGATTTAGTAACACATAATCCATCCATACAGCCGAAATTTCATCAAACAAAGTAAAAAAGATGATACCAAAACACCGAAAAAAAGGAATTTGGTAACAAAAATCGCAAAAAACGGCATACCGCAAGCTCAAAATTCTGTAATATACAAACTATAAGCTATATTACTCATCATGAAAAAGATTTTATTTCTATTGGCGGCAGCAACAGCATTCTCCTGTAGCGACAAACAAGCCCAACAACAGGCTGACGTTGACAATCAGACTATCACCATTCAGCAAGAATCAAGCAGCAGCAATACTTTTGACTCCAAAGCCATAGCAAAAATCCAGACGTTCTACAGCAAACATGTCTTCGGGAACGAGTTCGCAAACGATTCCGTCATTGCACAGTATTGCACAAAGGCATTAGCCCAAAAACTCCGGGAGGATTACGACAACGAATACAGCGATGGTGGCGGCTACGCAGTCTGGAAATTCCGCAGCGGCGCGCAAGATGGCGAAGACATTCGCGAAGTCGAAAAAATCGAACCTCTCGGCGATGGCAAATACCAAGTCCATTACAACGACATGGGCAACAAAGGAACGCACACCATCACCACCGTTATTCAAGACGGCGAGATTTTCTTTGACAAGCTAGATTAATCGTCCTTGACGCAACGGAGCGAAAGAGCGTCCCCGCGTTCCATACCACCACAAATCAACTTACCGGCCTGATTTTCATCGGAAAATTCCACATAGCACTCGCCTTGTCCAATGACTTCCGTCGAGGCCCAGAAATACGCTTTTTCTCCCATGAGGCCATAAGTTCCGCCCGTCTTGCGAAAGCCTGCTGATAAAGGTTTGAACAAGCGAACGTAATCCCGGTGACGGTTCAGGTATTTCAACAACTTTTCATACTCGTCCTTGCTGGGCACATGCCAACCATCCTTACAGATAAGGAAAATCGTTGACTTGTCGTAGAGTTTTCCGTACTTGGTGCAGTTGGAGTCTTTATCGTCGTAACAGTAGCTTCCGAGCATGTAATAGTTCATGTTCTGAGCTGTCCACACCATGCTATCGATTTCCACAGTCCTGTAAACTTGTCCGTCACGCGGATCGCAGAACGCTCCGTCGGAAACGTCCTTGCATTTCGCAGAACCACCGGCAGGTTCCACCGAATTCGCGCCCGAGCCAGAATCAGATTCCGTACAAGCAAAAAGCACAAAGACAAGTGCAGCAGAAGCAATCGCGGAACGACAAAAATTACAGGAAAAAAAAGACATATCCATTCTCCTTTTATCGATTAATATAATATATTCTAGAAGCATAGTGTTACAGGAGATTGTACTAATGAATCGTTTTTCGTTTGCCGCCAGCACACTGATTCTTTGCTTTTGGACTTGCTGTGGTTTCTTTTGCACCAGCGAAACTGACTTATACCAAGCTTGTGGGATAACAGTAAATGTATATACCCCTAAAAAAGCAGATTCCATACACGTTGCAATCTACAATGGAGATAATTTCCATCAGTTATTCAAGGACGAAATCACCTGCCCCAAATGCGATGCTTCTAATACGAGTAAAAGAGCCTCTTTTTATAAGGATCCAGACGACCTGAGCAATATATCCGGATGGAAATACGGAAAATACTTTATGGCCGAAACCGTTTTTTGCGGAAACAAAAAAACTATTTTCCCGGAAGTTTCATTCCTAATCGAAAAAGGCAGAACATCCACCTGGATCGAGGCAAACTATAGCGAATATATTCAGTCGAACTCAACGAACTACGATTTCACTTCAAGCAAAAACGATTCTACATTTAGAACAATACAAACATTCAAGCCTCTAGAAAACGGCTGCGACATAGATACGACATACGCCCTGGAAGTCGATTACACAGACCTTTGCCACAAGCGAAGCGACAATTATCTTTTCTAGACAAATTATTTTTCACAATGGTAATATGGATATCAAAATTCTACGGGCGACAGAAGAATAGCAACGCGCAGGCACGTACAGTGTACGCATTCAAGGAATGAACCGGCAGCACCATATTTCGCTCCGTGAAGAATTCGACCAGCACGACTGCGACGGCACCAAGTACATTGTCTTGTTAGACGACGAATACCTATTGCGACATGCAGATTCTACGAGATTGACGCTAACACGGCAACGATCGTGCGCGTAGTCGTTCTGCCGGAATACCGCGGGAAAAAGCTTGGCGCACTTGCGGTTCACGAAGCTGAAAAATGGATTGCAGAATGCGGCTACAAACAGATTATTATTGACAGCCGCCTGGAAACGGTTCACTTTTACGAAAAGCTCGGGTAAAAGCTCATTGACGAGAAGCCTATCCTCTGCGGTGTTTTTGAATGTACGCCGATGAAAAAAATTCTATAAATTCATCCGCGATACTTTGTATTGTATCCGTGATTTCCTTTGGGGCGCAAATCGTTCGGGTACATCACATCGGTGTAGATATCCTGTTGTAGCTTTTTCACGATGTTATAGACTTCAATGTAGTTCGAAATGCTGTCTATAGAAATACCCGCATTAGTGGATGTTCTCCGTCCGTTCAGCGTCGCAGGATTCGCCTGGGCAGATGTCGTGATAATGTCGCCCACGCCAAACCACTGGTCGAAAATGCCGCGATGCAAATCCACATGCGAAAGTTCCGCAAACGGTTTTGTATTGTAATGCCTGCTAAAGACGCCCCCAGATGCGTATATCGCCTTGTCTGTTACGATATAGCTCGTATTCTGGTAGCGCCTGAACGACAACAACGCGCCGCCCAGATAAATCCAAACCGGCATCAGGTGAAGCAACATGAACGGAACCAAGAAAAACGCGGCTTTTTCGTCTTTAGCCGTCATCGAAAACCCAATAACACCAAAGTCGATGAGCCCCCAAAGGAGCGCAAACGGGAGGAGCGGATTAAAAATGCTTTCGAAGATGAAGCACTTTTTATTGGGCTTGCCCGTATAAATTATTTTTTCGTCTTTGCCAATTAACAGCTTAAGTTCGTTGTCCATAAAAAATGCTCCAAAATGATGGCCATTTATAAATTACATTTTTTATGGAACTACGGCAAATTATGGTCTAAAAGTTTTTAATGCGGCGATGGTTCGAGATATCAAATCGTTCAGTTCCCAGCCGAGTAAGTTTGCACCACGTTCAATGACTTCGCGGGAGCAGCCTGCCGCAAATTTCGGAGACTTGTACTTTTTCAAGACAGATTTCAGTTCCAAATCTTGAACGCTTTTGGACGGGCGCATCAGCACAACAGCACCAATCAAGCCCGTAAGTTCATCAACGGCATATAGGACTTTTTCCATTTCATGCTCCGGTTTGACATCAACCGTTATACTCCAGCCGTGGCTCGTTGTCGCATGAATCAATTCTTCGGAGAGGCCGGCCTCCTGCATCAATTCGCGTTCCTTGATGCAATGCTGTTCCGGCCACTGTTCAAAATCAAGATCGTGCAAGAGTCCGACGATTCCCCAGAATTCTTCGTCTTCGCCGTAACCGAGTTCACGAGCAAAACAGCGCATGGTGTTTTCGACGATTTCGCCATGTTCAAGATGGAACGGATCCTTGTTGTATTTTTTAAGGAGTTCAAGCGCTCCTTCGCGAGTAATATTTGCAGATAATGCCATGGCTTGAAATATAAGAATTTTACGAGGATGATTGCCTGCGTTCGCCTTGTGTTTTTGCGCATTGACATACAATATGCAAAGAGCTATAAATTTTTCTAATTGCCAACAATCACTTATTTCGATAAACAAGAAATCACAGGATTCCTCACTACGTTCGGAACGACAAGAAACCATGCGGCTCAAACTACCAATAAATTAATTCTATAACTCACCATATTTATTTAGTATTGGACAAGGTAATAGTTCCGTTCTATATTTGTGCCGTACAAATAGAATTATTCAAGAGCAATCATTTTGCTATAGAGGAGTTTAAAAATGACAAGAATCTCATCGAAAAAGAAAAATATTTCAGCAAATAGTACCACAAATATTACCGATCCGAGCACATGGAATTTTGCAACAAAGTGTTTACAGGCAGGTTGGAAGCCGAAAGTTGGCGAACCTCGCGTGCTCCCGATTTTTCAATCCACGACTTACAAGTACGAAGATGTCGATGATGTGGAACGACTCTTTGCACTCAAACAATCGGGCAACAAATACACCCGCACAGGAAACCCGACCGTAGCGGCGTTCGAAAGCAAAATCACTGAACTGGAAGGTGGCGTGGGCGCCGTCGCAACCGCTTCCGGCCAGGCGGCAGTCCTCCTCGCGATTTCGAACCTCGTGAAAGCAGGCGACCACATCGTTGCAAGCAAGACGATTTACGGCGGCAGCTACACATTACTCAGCGTGAGGCTATCAAAGCTCGGCATCGAAACGACGTTCATCGACCCAGAGGATTCCATTGCAGAACTCCGCAAAGCTTTCCGCCCGAACACCAAGCTCATTTTCGGCGAAACGATTGGCAACCCCGCCTTGGGCATTTTGGACTTTGAAAAGTTCTCCAAACTCGCTAAAGAATTTGACGTACCCTTCCTCGTCGATAACACGCTCGCAACGCCATTCCTCGTAAAGCCTTTGAAACTCGGCGTAAACGTTGTCATCCATTCGGCAACAAAGTACATCGATGGGCATGCTGTTGCACTCGGCGGTGTCGTCATCGACGGCGGAAATTACAACTGGGAAAACGGGAAGTTTCCGGACCTCGTGGAACCGGATGCACAATACGCAAACACTTCCTATACTAAAAAATTTGGACGTGCAGCATTCATCACGAAAGCAAGAGCGCAGTACTTGCGCGATTTCGGGGCCGCATTAAGCCCGTTCAACGCCTTCCTTTTGAATTTAGGTCTTGAAACGCTTCACTTGCGAATGCCGCAGCACAGCACAAACGCTCTCGCCTTGGCGGAATTTTTGTCCAAGCATCCTGCCGTAAACTGGGTCAGCTATCCTGGACTCAAATCTAGCCCGAATTTAAAGCGCATCCGCAAATACTTTGACTATCAAGGCGGCAGCGGCGTGCTCACCTTCGGCCTCAAAGGTGGCAGAGCTGCCATCCGTTCCTTCGTCAAAGCTTTGAAAGTCGCCGCCCTCGTCGTTCACGTTGGCGATGCACGCACAAGCGTTTTGCACCCGGCAACAAGCACTCATTCGCAGCTTTCGCCGAAAGACAGACTCGCCGCAGGCATCCCCGAAGATATGATTCGCGTATCCGTTGGCATCGAAGACCCACGCGACATCATCGCTGACTTTGAACAAGCTATTGCAGCAAGCACCAAAGGCGGTAAGTAATGAGTATCGTTGTAGATGTCAATAAATACCTTGCATTAAATGGTGCGACAAAGCGCATCAAAGATTACCTCTCTATTGAAGTTGCCGACCACGCCTACCTGCCGAAAACAGAAGACATAAAAAGCGATTGGGTTGCCTACATTGCAGCTCCCGCATTCAAGCTGATCCGCGAGAAATTGGGGCACGACATTGAATCATTCGTTTCCATCGGCACAGGCTCCGGCATTGACGTGCTGACCGCGATTGAGCTTTTGGGTGCAAAACGCGTAGGCTTCACGGATTTGCAAAGAAGCGTTGTTGCAGCCGCGGCACAGAACGTTCGAAGCAATATCAAAGAGACCTCCAAAATCGAATTTGAATTCGGCAACGGCGACCTTTTGCAACCGCTCCAAAACGGCAAGCGAAATTACGACGTGATTTACGAGAACCTCCCCAACGTGCCGCTTGCAAGCAATACAAAAATTGAGGACAAGCGCAACAGCGGCCATTACTTGGAAAAACGTGTAGAGCCGATTCCCGAATTCGTTCACGAGCAAATGCTCGACTTGCATTACCTCGCACTCAAGCAAGCTCGCGATTACTTGGCGCAAAACGGAGCCGTCTATTCAACGCTCGGCGGGCGCATTCCGCTCAGTGCATTCATCAAGCTCGGAGAATTGGCAGGACTCCATTCCGAAATTTTCACGTATTCCTGGAAAGTCCAAGCCGAGCCGGAAGATGTGATTTCGGGATACGCCGCGCAAGAAAAAAATGGCCTCGGCCCGTTCAGATTCTATCGTGCCGAAGACTTGCAAAAAGCATTCGCAAACGTTTCCGTCAAGGATTCCGGCAAACGGGCTTTTGAAATTGAAAAAACACTCGATTCCGTAAAGCTTACCGCAACCGCCGCATACGAAGCATTCAAAAAAGGCGAAATCATCGGCCATACCGTTGCCGTATTAAAATCAAGTGTAGAATAGGGATGCCATGAAAAACGTTATTCATAATTTAATTGAAGAATCCCAAAAGTTCCTTTTCAAAAGAGCCAAAATAGACGATAAAATCGGGCTCGAAGCGGCCAATTTTGCAGTCCGTGACATCCCCAAGCCTGTTGGAAAATTCGAGAAAAGCGATTCACCGTTAATCCGTTACATTGGAGAAGCCATAAGGCACGGCACCCCCGAAACAGCGGATTTGCTAAAAGCTCTAGAACCCGCCCTTCCCTATTTGCCATGGAAATACAATTACGAGCCGCGTCCCGACATGCCTGATTTAGCCGATCAAATGGGATGGGGAGAAATTCTCGGCCCAGAAGCGCCCTACCACGATGAACATTTTTGTTTCGGCTTTACGCTCCTTGGCAAAAACACTTTTTACCCCTCACACTTGCACCCCGCCACAGAACTTTACGTTATTTTATCTGGACACGCCATTTGGACACTAGACGGAATCTCAAAAGTACGCGGCCCCGGTGAATTTGTCCTGCATCCGTCCAATCACGTTCACTCCATGCAAACCGAAAACGAACCCATGCTCGCGCTCTATACGTGGAGCGGAAATGATGTCAAAACACTTTCAAAATATGTGTAACGGAAAAAATTTAGCAGGAATAGCCATAGATTTTTTGTATTAGACAATAGACTACGTTCATGTTAATTTTGCAGTTCAAAAAAGGTTTACTATGAATTACTCTTCTGCAGACGAAATGCAAATTTCAAAGGAAAAAGCACTTAAGATACTTGATTTACAAGGCAAGGAACTTGACAAACTTATAGAAATAGCCTACAGGTTGCGCACGAAGTACAAAGGCAACCGTGTCAACATTCAGCTTTTGACGAATGTCCGTAGCGGCAACTGCACTCAAAATTGCGCCTATTGCGCCCAATCTCGCGATTCCCAAGCGCCCATTGAAAAATACAAAAGCGTTTCGGACGACAAGCTCTACGGCGACAATAATCTTGTTGATGAATTTCACCTGTCTCGGCATTGCATCGGGCTTTCGGGCATGGGCTTCACAGACAAAGAAATTGAAGAACTCGCCGAACGCATTGCGCACATGAAGAAATCGGGCACGCACATTTGCTGTTCCATCGGATTCTTGACCGAGCACCAAGCCCGCATTTTAAAGGCGGCTGGCCTTGACCGCATCAACCACAACTTGAATACAAGCCGCCGTTTTTACCCCGAAATTTGCAGTACGCACACATACGAACGCCGCATCCAAAACATTCACATGTTGCAGAGCATCGGCTTTGAAATTTGCTGCGGCGGAATCATCGGCATGGGCGAATCCAAAGAAGACGTGGTCGATATGCTTTTCGACTTGGTCGCCATCAATCCAGAATCCGT
>JAEEGI010022121.1_pt1 | contig 12583 bp, 7 predicted proteins | sample 8958751 | NCBI WGS metagenome assembly JAEEGI01 (sample SAMN16246545, study PRJNA631951) | gut metagenome | biome: gut microbiome; feature: rumen; material: KS-attached | host: Bos | place: Iran: Karaj | collected 2018-10 | reverse complement strand
AAAGGTTTTCCATTCCCGAAGGGAATCTTGTCTTGGATGGCCAAGGTCTGGAAACAACATCGGCGACAAAAGGTGCTTACTTGCGTAAGTTCCCTTCGCCGCCGATGCTGGCTTTTGGCCTGTTGCCTTCTGGCTCATGGCTTGCCCTCACGTAGGGGCGAGCCATAAGCCATAGGCCATAAGCCATTGTTACTTCACAACCACTTTCTGTACCTTCACGTTGTCGCCGTTGATGAGGCGCAGCATGTAGACACCAGAGGCGGCGTTCACGTTGACGTTGGTGCAGCCGTTGATGCTCTCGCTGCTGAGGATGCGACCCGTGATGTCGATCACCTGCAGGGTGGCCTCACCATCGTTGTTGATGACGAAGCTGCCGTTGCTGAAGAAGGCGAAGTTGTCGTCGTTGCTGTTGTCGCCAGTGGCGAACACGAGCTTGAAGCGGCTTTCGTAGTCCGTCGTCTTGGCCTCGAAGCTGTAGCTCGGGGTCTGGAGCAGGTCGACGTCGGCACCGGTCATGTTGTCGATGAGGTGCAGGTAGTTCATCTCCACGTTCTCGGCGTCAATGCTGATGGTGTAGTTAGCGTTACGCGAAGCCTTGAAACTGACTGGCATCTCATTTTGGCCGTTGGAAGGCACAATGGCATAGTCGTTGCCGTCTTGCGGTATGCTGATTGTGGTGGTGTTCTCGCTCAAGTAGAGCTTGTTGAGCAGTCTGCCTTCACCCATGGTGACAATAGCTCTGTCGAGGAACTCGCCCTCACGTGCCACGTTGACATTGACTGAGCGGCTCTTGTTAGGCGTGGTTGGGTTGACAGTAAAGACAACATCCTTGTCATCAGCGTTTTCGGCCAACACAAACACACCTTCCATAGGAGCAATAATACCACCAGCTTCTACAGCTGTGGTATTGACGCCGTCACTGGTGTTGTTCATCTTATAGAAGGCCTTGCTGACCGTGACATTGCTCGTGAAGGGGTTACCCACGAGGTTCCAGCCAGCAAACTCAGCATTGCTATCATAAACGAGAGTGTAATTGGTATAGGTATTCATTACATTGTCGTTCATGCCTTTACGCAGTGTACCAGCAAACTCCAAGGGATTGCTCTCCTTGTTAGCGTAGAGGTAACCCTTGCCAGAAACGAGGTTGAACCCAGGATTATAGGCTTCTCCACCTTCTTTGTAAGTAATCCATTCCAATTCACGAGTCTGGTCGAAATAGTAGAGATCGTAGCCAGCAGTGTTAATCATATATCGCACATTCATCGGAGATGTTGCACTAGTGAATGGCGATGAGATGAAATAGTAGCCGCCCTTAGTGTTGTTGCCGTAACCCGTGACGGACTTCAGCATTGTACCTTCCACATTGTTTGAGCTGACAAGCTGACCGCCGTCTTCAACGACAAGGTTGCTGGCGTTGCCCGCATTGGTGCCAGTGAGGTAGACAACACCACCGTTTTTCACCGTGACCAATACATTAGCGGCAATAGCAGTCACTTTCGATTTAGCATCCACGTTGACGCGTGTGCCTTTGCTTGATTTGGCGGTGGACTTGGTGTATAAGTACACTAACTGCTGACCTGTTGTATAACAGGAGAATATTTTACTACTTGCATTATACTTCAAAACCTTATTCCCATCCCCTCCTTGGGAAGTGATGGTAGCCGCACCAGTACTTGTCACACTAATTGTCCATTGCCCTTTCACATCATTAGTTTCTTGCGTTTTCAAATAGTTACTGTTACCAGTGGGCGCAAACAAAAAACCAGGGTAATTCGGATCATAGAAAGTCCAGTTGCCTGAAACATTTCCAAGCTGAAGTTCACATACATCATCACCATTTACTATGAGGGTGGTATAACCAGTACCTGATTTTGTAACATTAGTAGATTGACCTCTATTATTGCTATTTTGAGTTGTACTCATTGCAATATCATTGCTGCCATTCGCTGCAATCACAATCAAATTACCAGCCACAAGTTGACTGACATCGGTCACTAATGTATAGTCGCCAGAGGTAGCTTGTCTATAGCCAGGATAGAGCGTGATGTCGCCTAAAGGCATGTAACTGCTTTGGTTAGCAATGATACTTCCATTCAGGGTTTCACTCCAACCATCAAAGATGTAGCCTTCCGTAGTAACATCGGCCACAAACTTGGTAAGGTCGATGCTTGTGCCATTATTAACTGTGGCGGTCATTTCCACTTTGTCGTTGATGGAGAAGGAAATGGTGTAAGTCGTAACGTTGTTCGAGAAGGAGGCAGTCACTGTGACATCACTGGCAGGCATAGTAAAGGTATTGGTATTGTTGTTCACCGAAACAGCGCCGTCGTTAACCGACCATGAACTGAAGCTGTAGCCCACATTAGGTGTGGCGGTAAGGGTGACTTCTGCGTCCTCAGCGGCTTGTTCTACCGAGGCAGAAATAACGCCGCCCGTAGGCTGCACGAGGGTGATGTTGTAAACACGGGTGTAGGTGGCCGTCGTAACCTCACTGGAGGCCGTCTCGTTGTAAGCGATGGCCTTCACCGTGGTAGTGTTGGTAATGGTGAAAGGTCCGTCATACGGCGTGCCTGAAGTGGAGGTAGGATTTGTGCCGTCCAAGGTGTAACGGATAGAGGCACCTTCGGGAGCCGTGATATTGATTTCCTGAGAGTCGACAAAGGTTAAGGTAGTAGGCTCGATGGCAGGAGCAGCCAATGCCGAAGCACTGCCCCATGTGATGCAGACTTCATCCAAATAAATAGCACCATTTGCAGAACGTATACCAATGTATTCGTAATCACCCGTGATATTCAACTCGGTACCGTTAGATTTAGCAATGGTACCAATCAAAGTGCCGATGACATTGTCGCCATAAAGTTGAGTCGGATTCTCATACGCCACGTTGCTTCCATAAATATTCAACACATGTGCATCTGCCGTAGTGCTATTCCAAGTAACCGTAACCTTCATGGCCCTTCCACCAGAAGCGGTGGTAACAATACCCGAATTGCTATTATTACTTCTGATTTGAATGCAATCTCCGGAATTGTTGTCGCCGCCACCAGATTGACCGGCATAAACGGCACCAGATTCTCCTTGTTTACCGCTCCATTCATTGTATGTGGAAGTGGTAATGCCTACAAAATCGTGATCCAAACAATCCACCGTTTCGTTTCTTTCTTGCCATTGTGCGTAGAGATCGATATCATCATCGATGTCTTCAATTACATCCTCGGGTTCATAGTCGGTGCCGGTGCCGTTGGACAGGGTGTTCCACTTAACGAAGGTATAGCCCGGACGAGCGAAGGTATTGGCAGCCACAGTGACGTTGGCGCCTTCGTTGTAAGACACGATGACATCATCACCATTACCGCCGTTGGCGTGATAAGTGACATTCCAAGTGGGAACAACAGGACGGTTGAAGGCAACGAGATAGTTGCCAGAGGCTAATTCATAAGTGGTGCTATTATAATAAGTCAATTTGCCATAAATGGTCACTTCATCGCCTTGAAGAATGTCTTGGTCGGATGTGAAATTCTCATTATTCAAACCCTTGCCACGAAAAGCTTCCAATTGGGCTCCAGTGGTTTCACCGTCAGCAGAGATATTATAGGAAATATTACCATATTGACTATTATAAGCTTCGATGATTCCCGAGACAATACCGCTCACATAGATGAAATCGCTTTCGCCCGATGCAGGGGTAGCGGCGATGGCCTCTGCCACAGAGAAGGGATCGTCCTCAGAACCATTACCATCGGGGTCTTTAGCTTGGGTGATGGTTACATTAGTGCTAACCGGATCTCCACCAGTATAGTTGTAGGTAAGGGTGACGGTTTCAGTGCGGTATGTCGCATTGGGATTAGCTGAGCAAGTGAAACTAACAGGACTGGAGAGATTATTGGTTTGGGGAAGTGTAATCCAACTGCCAGATGGCACCGAAGCCGATACAGCACCGGTCGTTCCCTGAGTATTGAGGGTGTAGGTAATTTGGCCGTTGTTGTCGCCATATTGGATAGCGACGGGATCAGCGGTAATAGAAGGTGAATTAGCGGCTTGTTTATACAAAGTAGTTATATAGTAACTATTACCTTCAGTTTTGCCAGTATAACAAGCAAAGCGAGGGCTGCTAACATTCCACCAAATCTGACGATTATTATCCGCTGCATTTTTTATAGTGGCTTTTGAATTTGTTTCATCAATGGAAACAGTCCATGAGGTGTTATTTGATAATGTAGAATTCACATTTAGTGAATTACCACTGGCCCAATTCAAATAACTATTTTCATGCTTAAAAGCAAAAGTGCCAGCAGATTTTCCAGCTACAACTTCAAAAGTATATGTGCCAGCAGGGGTAGAAGAGTAACTAGTACCTATTCCATAAACCGTGCTAGTAGTTGAAAAACCGGTCAATTCCATCTTTGTGGTAGAACTGTTTGAATTTTCTGTCACAAGGACAACCACATCACCAACTTGAATCGATGTGGCTTTTTCCCAGGCTTGTCCCCACACCGTCAAGCCAGGCGTCATGAAAAACAGCATCGCGAGGGCTGCCATCAATTTTGTAAATTTTTTCATTTTGTTTTGTTGTTTAATTGTTTGTTATTTAATTATTTAAGATTTAATATTCAAAGATTTTGCTGGGCTACTGGCTGCTGGCTCTTGGCTGTTGGCAGCTTTTTGGCAGAGGTAAGCTCATGAGCTTTTCATGGAGCTGCCAGAAGCCAGAAGCCAGAGGCCTGAGTCGTCATATTATTGCTTTTGTTGTCATTTAGAGTTTTAAAGATCTAAGATTCAAAATTCAAGATTCAAGATTTAAAGATTGTATTTAACTACGGATTTTACGGATTTTTACGGATTGGTCTTCGGCAATTTTGGGGTCGCAGGCTCCCGATTGGTACGGATGGGCTGTCGCGTCGACAGGCATCTGTATCCATGGGCACTTGTGCCATTCAATTCTTTCCGAGTACATCTGTTTCATCTGTATAATCTGTAGTTTGTATGTGGTGTATTTCAAAACTTCAAGAGAACCTTTCGCTATTTTCCAAGAGCTTTGGGTCTTGTCGGCAGTCCCAAATCATAAGAATGAAGCAAGTTTGGTGCTCATAGAGATAAACGAGTTTGTATCTGCGTTGTACAAGGACATAACGGTAATTCCTGTTGAGATGTTCAAGCAAAGACTCCTTCGGCCCCATTTCTGGCATTTGTTCCAAACGCCGGACATAGGCAACAAACTCCTTCAATAGCTTTTTGGAAAAACTATGAGAGAAGTTGGCTTCATAATAACTGAAGATATTTTTTGCATCTCCAATGGTCGATGGGGTCACTATTACCTTTACCATTTCTCTACAAGAGCTTCAAATTCATCTAAAGTAAGGCAACCCATTCCACTTTCAGCTTCGGCTGTGGCTTGAAGGACACGTTGTACGACTTCTTCCTCCGTGTATTGGCAAGGTGGAGGCGTTGTGCTTTTGGCTTCAAGTTCATCCAAAGTTTTTTCAATCTCATCAAAATACTCATCCACGGTCATGTTAGGGCTTTGTATTACCCCGTTCATGGTCAAGTTTTCACGGTAGGCAACAGCTGGTTCACTAGCTGTGGTCATCGGGTTGTCGCTTTTATATTCATTTATTGCCATGGTTTGTTTTTAACCGTTTCATTACGCTTTACGTTTAACTATCTGTTTATTATATATACACTATAATCTCTCCCCGAAAGAGGCTACTTCATTTCGGGTGCAAAATTACTCTTTTATTAAATAAGGTGTGGCGAAAACTTTTCAAACAAAGGATTAAGTTATCAACAGGTGTTGATAACTTTTTTCGCAGCATTACCGCTGATTTCAGGACATCAGCTTAGAATTCAATGCCCGTAGCTCGAGCCGTCGAAGCAGTGCGTACAAAGCTCGCACTTGGGCAGACCGATGGCATTCACCACGCTTTCATTTTAGCGTATTTCACAAAACAAAATTTTGCATTTTAGCGTATTTTATATAATAAAAAACTACATTTTAGCGTATTTTACAAAAGAAATTCTATCATTTTAGCGTAATTTAAATATGATTGTTTATCTTTGCAGGCAAAACAGAAAAGCGATGATTGACGAAAAGACAATATTGGAGGTGCTTGCCGAGCAACAGGAGGAAATCAAGAGTTACAAGCAACTGAAATGGGTGGAGCGCAAGGAAGAATCACTCTTTGAGTTTGACACTTCGATGGCACAGGTGGTTATTGGCGTGCGACGGAGCGGAAAGTCCACGCTCTGCCACAAGGTCTTGCTGGAACGAGGCATCAGATACGGCTATGTCAATTTTGACGATGACCGTCTGGCCGAGATGCAGGTGGGCGATTTGAACACGGTGCTTTCCTGTGTCTATCAGCTGTATGGGACAGACATCCCCTATCTAGTGCTTGACGAGATACAGGATGTGGATGGATGGTATCTCTTCGTGAACCGCCTGCTGCGGACAAGTCTGAATATCTTCATAACTGGAAGCAACGCCAAACTGCTCAGTGGAGAGCTGGCCACACACCTGACGGGACGTTACAATGAGATCCACCTTTATCCTTTCTCTTTCTCGGAGTATTGCCAGTACCATCAGATTGACACGCAAAGCATCACCACAAAGGCGGATGCCGGGCGTAAACGTGCCTTTATGGATTACATCCACGACGGCGGCTTCCCCGAGATGCAGAGACTGCGCAATAAGAGGGCGTATGTGCAGAGCCTGATAGAGGCCATCCTGCGAAAAGACATCCAGAAACGTTTCAAGATACGCAACATCGAGGCATTGCGCAAACTTGCGCACCACCTCATCAACAACGCTTGTCAAGAAGTCAACTATGATGATTTGTCAGAAATGCTGGGCATTGCCGACAAGACAGCAAAAAAATACGTGGACTATCTCAGCCAAGCTTTTCTAATCCAACCGCTGACACGCCATTCTTTCAAGAGTTCGGTACGCATCCGCAACCAAAAAGCATATATCGTCGACACCGGTTTGCAAGGTCATAGAGACAATGCACTGGCTGCCGAGAATCTGGGCTGGCGACTCGAGAATGTTGCCTATATTGAGCTGCTGAGGCGATGTGCCCATGATTTTCTGGACGTGTACTATTATAAGCCCAATCCAAGAGCAAAAGAGGTTGACTTCGTGGTCTGCGACCAAAGCAAGGTTGTTGAATTGATACAAGTGGCCTATGAGATTGATAGTCAGCGGACATATCATCGTGAGACCACATCACTTGTCAAGGCTTCGGAGGCACTATCATGCAACCGCCTCACCCTCATAGCATTTTCACCGACGCGCGATGTGGAAATAGACGGGAAGACCGTACACATCGTGTCGGCATTGGAGTGGTTATTGCAATAGTGATAGCTGGACGTCAATGCCCGTAGCTCGAGCCGTCGAAGCAGTGCGTGCAAAGCTCGCACTTGGGCAGACCGATGGCATTCACTACGCTCTCCAAAGTGTTGAACTTCAGCGAGTCCACACCGACATGCTTGCGGAGCATCTCAATCAAATTGGTGTACTCTGGTGTAGTCGGGTCGCAATACTTCTCGATGTTGGCGTTCTGGTCGCCTTCCATCTCCTCCACACAACGACGGGTGATGAGCTCCAGGATGTTCTTCGAAGCCGAGAAGTTGAGGAAAGGACAACCGTACATCAAGGGCGGGCAGCTGATGCGCACATGCACCTCCTTGGCGCCATAGTCGTAGAGCATCTTCACGTTGTCGCGCAGCTGGGTGCCGCGCACGATGCTGTCATCGCAGAAGGCCACCTTCTTGCCCTCCAACAAGGCGCGGTTGGGGATGAGCTTCATCTTGGCCACATGCTCTCTTTGGCTCTGGTTGACAGGCATGAAGCTCCGAGACCATGTGGGGGTGTACTTCACCACGCCACGCAGATACGGGATCTTGCGCACGTTGGAATAGCCCAAGGCCATGCCGATACCCGAGTCGGGGATGGCAGAGACATAGTCGATGTCAACATAGTCGTGCTTGCCCATCTCGCGGCCTTCGTTGTAGCGCGCCTCCTCCACGTTGATGCCCTCATAGTCGGTGGCAGGATAGCCATAGTAGATCCACAGGAAGGAGCACACCTGCTTCTTCGGGTTGGGCGCCAGCAGCTGCTGCACGCCGTCGACGGTCACCTTAACGATTTCGCCTGGGCCGACATTGTAGCAAGTCATATAGTCGAGGTTGATGTAGCTGTGGCTTTCGGAAGCCACCACATAGCCTTCCTCGCCCTTTCCCACCACGATGGGGGTACGGCCGAGGTAGTCGCGAGCGGCGATGATGCCGTCTTCGGTGAGGATGATCATCGAGCAGGAGCCTTTCACCTTTTCGTATACGTTCTTGATGCCGTCCACGAAGTCCTCGCCCTGAGTGATGAGGAGGGCCACCAGTTCGGTGGGGTTGGTGAAGCCCATGCTCAGCTCGGCGAAGTGCTGCTTGTTGGCGAGGCAGTGGTCGACCAGCTCGTCGATGTTGTTGATTTTGGCCACCGTACTGATGGCGAACTTACCCAAATGCGAGTTGACGATGATGGGTTGCGGGTCGGTGTCGCTGATGACGCCGATGCCGAGGTTGCCTGTGAATTTGTTCGCGCCCATCTCATCGCTGAACTTCGTGCGGAAATAGGAGTTCTCGATGTCGTGGATCGAACGGTGGAAGCGTTCGCCGTCGTAGGTCACCATGCCCGCACGCTTGGTGCCGAGATGTGAGTGATAGTCAATGCCATAGAACAAATCCTGCGCGCAGGGTCGTTTCAAAACAGTGCCAAAGAAGCCGCCCATAGTGTTTTCAATTTAAGGTTATGTAAGTATTCAAATAATATGTTGTTTTGACATAGAATTATTGACTTTGGAAATGGCTATTGGCTACTGGCTATTGGCTACTGGCAGCTCAACGATTGTGGTGAGCTCTTAAGCTTTTCGAAAAGCTGCCAGAAGCCTATGGCCAAAAGCTAGAAGCCAAAAACAGTCATTGTCTGATAGTCTCGCGTCTTTTATGTAAACTAAAGTTGCTCATTCTCTTATAAAAACAAAAACATCTGCGGAAGGTGTCCCGTAGATGGACTGCAAAAGTAGGGAAAAAAGTTATTGCAGCAACAAAAGATTTCAGATTATTTGGTTTTTTTATAACTACGGATTATACAGATTTTTACGGATTTGGATTCGACAATTTTGGGGTCGCAAGCTCCCGATTTGTACGGATGGGCCAAAGCTGATGATTGAAATTCAACAATTAAGTAACTATTCAAAATCGAACTGTATGCAATAGATTCCCCTGCGGGGAATGGAGTTAAGTCATAGTAATTAAGCGGCGGCATAAACAAGTTGACTATTCGTAAGCTCCACAGCCGCCGCATGTAAAAAAAACGAACGGACTCCATTCCCGCTAGGGAATCTCAACAAGTTGATTATGCAAACTAATTATGCTCATCTAATTCAACAATTCAACAATTAAACATCCATCGATTCAACAATTATAACTATTTTTGCCGAAATTTTCCGTAAGCCTATGATACTCAAACTCTACCCTACCGATCCCAACCCGCGCTACGTCAAGATGATCTTGGAATGTTTGTCCGACGGCGGCACCATCATCTTCCCTACCGACACCTTGTACGGCTTGGGCGGCTGCATCAACAACCCGCGCACCTTCGAGCGTATCTGCCAAATCAAAGGCATCAAGAAAGAGAAGGCCAACTTCTCTTTCATCTTCCACGACCTCAGCATGTTGAGTGAGTTCACCAAGCCCATCAACAACGATGTGTTCAAGATGATGAAGCGCAACCTTCCTGGAGCCTTCACCTTCATTTTGGAGGCCAACAACAACATCCCGCGCATCTTCCAAAGCAAGAAGAAAACCATCGGCATCCGCATCCCCGACCAGCCCATCATCACCAACATCGTCAGGGAGTTCGGCTCGCCCATTATGACCACTTCGTTGGCCGATGAGGAAGACGAAATCAACCCCTATCTCACCGACCCCGAAGAAATCTATGACCGCTACAAGGACCTAGTGGACATCGTCATTGATGGCGGTGCAGGCGAGAACGAGGAAAGTACCGTCGTGGATTGTACTGACAATGAGATAGTTATCGTTCGTCAGGGTAAAGGATTGTTGGACGAATGAAAAAATTTGCCCGAAAAGCGACACGGTAACGAAAAAAGCCGTACTTTTGCACCCGCAAATGACGAAAGGTCGACTCGGTAGCTCAGCAGGTAGAGCATCACACTTTTAATGTGGGGGTCCTGGGTTCGAGCCCCAGCCGGGTCACCAAAAAAAGCCACTCGATTGAGTGGCTTTTTCATTGATTATCATTTACTTATACAAATCATTCGGCGTATAAAGGTCAAAAGCCGGTAGCGTGGTTGGGTCGAGGTTCTTGTATATGCCATCCACTTGAATCCGCTCCTTATTGAGAACATAATGGCGACAGAACCACAGCAAATCGTCCACCGTCAAGGGGCCGCCTGCTGCCACGCTATGGCCATAACCCTCAAAGCGGCGAGCAAAATAGGGATAATCGAACTTCTCGAAGCGATTCACCAAGGCATCCGTGCCAAAAAAGCCCAATTTCAAGAATTTGAGTTGCTTGTAAGGCACAAGTTTGTCCGCCGTTCCGTGATACATCATGGTCGGGGCAGGATTATGGTTGGCATATTTTACCGCACCTTTCGTTGAGAAAATGGCTCCTGCATACGAAACCACACCCGCCAAGCGGAAATCTTCAGGCAAGATTCCTGAATTGAGATAACCGTTGCAAAGCGTATAATCGGTCTGCAACGAAGTGATGGCGCCCGCGCTGGAGCCGACCATCACAATCCATTCCTTGTTCAATTTCAACTCCTTAGCGTGTTCCAGCAGGTAGGCTATAGCCGAAATCGCGTCTTCCGTGGCCATATTGATAGCCTTTTCCAAAGGTTCGGAATTGAAGATGCTGAGATTTTTGACTCCAATCAAGCCAAGACGGTAATCGATGGAGGCCACCATGAAGCCCTCGTCCACCAACTGCTTGAAATAGGCCTTTTCCCATTCGCCGTCGCGATGGCCACCGATGAAGCCTCCGCCGAAAACATAAAGTATGCAAATAGTGCTATCATTCACGTTTTCAGGCGTATAAAAGTCGAGATAAAGCTGTTGACCATCCTTTTCAGCGTACTGGTAGGTTTGCATGGATTGGGCAAAACCACTTGGGGCTGCCAATATGAACAGAAGCAATAATGCGAAAATATGCTTTTTCATGATTGGTGTGTTTTATAGTATTCTCTCAGAAATTCAGGCAGTTGGCGAAGAGCCGCTTGCTCGCGCCATTGCTTCTTAACTTCTTGCGCAGGTACGCCAAAGACAGCCTTGCCTGGCTCAATGTTCTTGTCGACGGCAGAAGTGGCCAACACGACTGCGCCTGTGCCGATGACCAAGTCCTTATTGATGCACACACGACCCCAAAGAATGACATCGTCCTCGATGCGCGTCACGCCTGCGATGGCGGCATGGGCACCGATGAGGCAGTTGTGGCCGATGTAGCTGTCGTGGCCAATCTGGCAGTGGTTGTCCAACTTGGTGCCGCTTTCGATGATGGTGTCGGAGGTGACGCCGCGGTCGATGCTGCACAAGGCACCAATCTCCACGTCGTCGGCGATGACCACCCGACCAAAAGACTCAAATTTCTTGAAACCCTCATTGCGGCGCTGGAAATAGTAGCCGTCAGCCCCGATGACGCTTCCCGAGTGGATGATGACATTGTCGCCAATCACGCAGTGGTCATAGATGGTTACATTGGGATGGATGAGACAATTCTTCCCGATGACAGTATGGTGTCCGACAAACGACCCTGGCATGACGAGCGTGCCCTCCCCTATCTCAGCCGAGTCGCTGATGGGCTGCGTCTGTGGCTCAAAGGGGCGAAAATGCCGCATGATACGGACGAAGGCATCGAATGGGTCGTCATGGAGCAACAAGGCCTTACCTTCGGGGCATTCCACCTCCTTGTTGATAAGCACCACCGTGGCGGCCGAGTTGAGCGCCTTGGCGTAGTATTTCGGATGGTCAACGAAGGTGATGTCGCCCGCTTCCACCTTGTGGATTTCGTTTAAGCCAGTGATGGGAAAGTTTGCCGGACCAACATATTTAGCGTCAATAAGTTCCGCGATAGTTTTAAGGGTAGTTTTCTTTATTTTCATTGAAACAAGTTTATAGAATAAAGCGCAAAGATACAAAAAAAGCGCAAAGTCAATGACTCTGCGCTTATTTTTACGTAACGTCAGCCTAGGCCTTCACGCGCTCGCAATACTCGCCCGTGCGGGTGTCAACGCGAATCAGGTCGTCAGTGTTGATGAACAGCGGCACGCGAACCATGGCACCGGTCTCGACGGTGGCTTCCTTCAAGGCGTTAGTGGCAGTATTGCCCTTCTCGCCAGGTTCAGTGTAAGTCACTTGAAGAACGGTCTTCACCGGCATTTCGGCGAAGAGGATGGTCTCGGTGCTGGCGTCGACGATGACGTCAACGACATCGTTTTCCTTCATGAACTTCACGCCCGTGATGTTGTCGCCAGCAATCGGAATCTGGTCGTAGGTCTCGGTGTGCATG
>JAEEGI010022116.1_pt1 | contig 12584 bp, 15 predicted proteins | sample 8958751 | NCBI WGS metagenome assembly JAEEGI01 (sample SAMN16246545, study PRJNA631951) | gut metagenome | biome: gut microbiome; feature: rumen; material: KS-attached | host: Bos | place: Iran: Karaj | collected 2018-10 | reverse complement strand
TAAGCGTCGCATTCGAATACAACACCTCCGGCTGGTCCCAAACCTTTTTGCCGGAGCAGCCGGTCAAAAGAGCCAGCCCGGCCGCCAGGGCCAAAAGCGCATAATCTGTTCTGTTCATAGTAGATTTAGATTTAACTTCATTTTTGTATCTGCCGCAACGAAAGGGATGGCAGCCTTGGTTCTTTCCTTTCTATGGAGGATAATCTACTCCTAATCAACGTTTTACGCATTCTCCTTTCCGACAAACGACGGAAAGGAAAAATCATAACCTATTAATAATCAGCGCATTTGCCTCCACCTGCGTATAAGATTGATCACTTTATTCTGGCTGGACGATGCGGAAAGCACCGGTGGGCTGGTCGAGGTAGCCGGGGTCGAGTTCCAGCGCCTCATCCTTCAGGACTACATCTATTTTTTTCTTTTTGCCGATGGGAAGGGTCACCTTCTCTTTGCCCAGCATCGAGAATTGGACCTCCGTCGCCCATTTCTTCGGGAACTTGATCTCATACTGCCCGGAAGCATCCGTCACGTTCCCATAGACATGCGGGTCATCCGGGATGAGCGCATACACCGTCACGCCCTGCAACGGCTGGCCTTCTTCGTCCTTCACCGTCCCCCGGAGCGTCCCATCCAAGCGGAGTTTCGAGACCGGAGGCATCTTATGGGCCGACTTCTGAGGCTCCGTCTTCCCCATCGTCGCCCACTGCGTATCTTCGCCCGATTTCCCGGACGAACACGCCGCCGTGCCGATGGCCACCGCAAATATGGTCAAGACAACCACTGGGGCGCGCAGCGCCACGATTTTGGAACGTAGGGTTTTCATAACAATTAATTCCAAAATTAACAATTAATTCCTACACCAACTATTTTTCCCTTGCAAGATTCTTTTTTTTGACGAAAGGAAAAATCACATTTGTATCTTCCTTTCGTCGCTACAGTTTCACAAGAAATAGTTGTTTCGCTACCACGAAAGGAATGAAACACAGCATTGTATCCTTTCGTAGCACCGTACTAATATGATTCCCGGGTAAGGCCTACCACACCTATCAAAAGCATGGACAGGGAGAACAGGGCCAGCCAGAAATAGGGCCATTGGGTCAGGAAATCCCGAGCCTGAGGAAGCATCGGCAAACGCGGCCACGAAAGGGACGTTAGAAGGGGTATCAGCGCGGCGGACAGGCAGCCGAGTGTAATACCGATAACGGCGGCCAGCAGCACGGCGATTCGACCCCGCCGCCTTTCACGGGCAACCAGGTCCTTGGCAGTCTCGGCCGCTTCCAGTTTCGCATTCAGTTCGACCAGGAAGGTCTCTCCTGTGGGCATAGAAGGCTTATTTTGACGCAAGATTTCTTCAATGTCATTCATGCTGAAGTAAGGCTTTAAGATGATTCCGGCCCTGATGGAGCCAATATTTGACTGTGCCGGACGGTACCCGCATGACGGAGGCAATCTCCTTCACCGGCAGATCTTCCCAATAATGCAGGATAAGGGCGGTGCGTTCCTTAAGCGGAAGGCAGCCCAGAGCTTGGGTCAGTGCCTCGTGGCGGAAGGCCTTGTCGGCGTCGGCATCAGCCGGCACGCGCTCCATCCAGACATCATCCATTGTGTCGATGCCTTGAGGCTGCCTCCGGAAATGATCGACAAACACGTTGTAGGCAATGCGGAACAGCCAGGGACGGAAACTGCCCCGGAAGCGGTCGGAAGCAAGCCAGGCCCGCAACATAGTCTCCTGTGCCAGATCATCCCCCCGGGCGGAATCACCTTTGCACATCGTTGTCAGGAACCGCCTCAACGGTCCCTGACACACGCGCACTTCAAAGATGAACTGCTCCCGGGTCATCCGTCAGTCCTGTCCGTCTTCCTTAACGTGGCCGGCGAACAACTCGGCATTCTTCTTCGCAACCGAATAAGCGATCCATTTGCCGACACCCACGCCCAGAGCAATTCCAGCCAAAACCGCTCCCAAGGAGACGACTATGGCAATGCCCTCCCAGTCGGATCCCGCTTTAGTAAGCAGGACAAACATCACGACCGCGGCAATGGTAAGGAAGATGCCGATCACAGACCATGTGATGCCGGCCGTCAGCCGTAGCGACTGCTTTTCTGGGAATGTTTTTTCAAACCACCCCGGAGATAGTTGGGTGCCGGACTCGACCGCTTTGAGCATCACCTCCGTCCTTCTGTTAATCTCATGCTTTCGAGATTTTACCAAAAGGGAAACGATGACAATGGGCAGGACAACGAACACGCCGGTTCGCCAAAGAAGGTTTATCACACCTTCACTGATGCGGACAGCATCACTTGCAACTAATGGAATCATAATCATACAAAGGTATATTCACTTCTTTAACGCAAACCAGACCGGAAAGGTTGGCTTTATGCCGAAAAAAGCGTCGTTCAGATCCGCGGCTTCTGGATGATACGGATAATCAGGGACAGGAAGTAGACCGCAAGGCCATAGAGGAGCGAAATCGTCATCACTTTAACGCCACCCCAGACCACAGCGGGTGAAATGTCACCGGCCATTTGGATGACACCCGCAGCCTGGTGGAGGCCGCATACGGTCCAGAAGATGCTGACGACCAGCGCGCTGATGCCGATCTCCTTGACCCAGTTCGGCGCTTTCCAGGCAGCGATCAACAGGGCGATCAGCATAATCGTAATCAGGAGCATCCCGGCCGTTCCGCCTTCGACAAAAAGCGTAGCGATCGAAAAATGAGGCCGTTCCATCGCGATTGCCTGGGTCATGCCCAGCGAATCGACTACATACAAAGAATCTACTGCCATAATAATGAAGAATTGGTTTACTGCAAAGGAAAAGCATCGCGATGGAAAAGTCAAGGACAAATCCCCTTCCGCCCCGGTCGAATCCCACTCCAAGCCGAAAAGCCTTGGTCATACGGAAGCATTTGATTACTTTTGCTCAGTATGAAAGTCCTGGGACATATCTTTTTCTGGATCGTGGCGGTCGGTCTGGTCGCACTCATGCTGGGGAGCCTGGGCTACCGGGCGGAGCACGCAATCTTGATCAGCATGGTGTTCTGCCCCTGCTGCATCGCCTTGGAATTCCTGATGCCCAAGACCAAGACGCCCTTTGACAAGCTCTGGCTCTCCCTCGCCGTCCTGGTGGCGGCAACGGCGCTGATCATCATGACCCATGTCGCCCTGGATTTATGGCGCGCCTCCTACGACCCCCAGGTCCAAAGACGACTGGAAGCCCAATCCCTCATTGTCAATCCCATCTTTTTGGGCATCCTCTTCACAGCCTTGTCTCTGGGCGATTACTTCTGGGTAAAGTGGCTGGACAAACGATTCAAGTCAACCTCCCACCCCATCACCTTCTTCTCCGACCGGCGCTCCGTCACCGTGAACCAGGAAGACATCGCCTACATCGAGTCCAACGACACGGAGGTGCGGCTGTTCCTGCGCGACGGGACCTCCTATCGCAACAAGACCGGCATCACCCAGTGGGAGAACCTGCTCGGCGAGGGGTTCCTTCGCATCCACCGTTCGTATCTGGTCAACCGGGCCCTGGCCAGCGCCGAGACGCCCGACAGTGTCTCCGTGGGCGGCATTTCCCTTCCGGTTTCCCGGAAATACAAGGAGCGGGTGCAGGAGAGCCTCGGCGCCTGACGGGGCCCGGGCACACGATTATCCAATTATTATTGTTACCTTGGCAACCATGAAACTCAAATCCGTCGTTTTTGTCCTCCTGCTCTTTGCCGCCAGCGCCGTGGCCCAGGAGAAAAAGGCCCCCAACGGCATTTCCGCCGAGGTTTACTACCTGATGCCTCAATTCGGCGAGGGAACGGTGTACCTGCGCGGACAACGGCCCCTGCAAGGCAAGATGAACATCTGCGCCGTGGACAACACGCTCCGTTTCATCGGTCCGGACGGAAAGGAGTTGAGCGCCACCGAGGATGGAGACATTGTCAAGGTGCGGATCGACAGCGTCATGTTCCTCCGCGACCATGACACATTTTACCGTCTATATCCCCTGACGTCGGAGATGGGCGTTGCGATGCAGCGCGAGGTCCGGATCTTCTGGGATGCCAAGGAAGGGGCTTACGGTTCCGTGTCCCAGACATCATCCATCCAGCAATATGGAATCATCCATTCCGACGGTTCGGCCCACACCTTGAGCGGACTGAAAGAGTATCCCTACAGCGTGAGCGAAATCCCCAATATCTACAAGGAGGGTGCGGTCTATCCTATTACACGGAAAAACCTGCGGAAGCTGTTCCCGGCTCACAAAGACGAAATCGATGCCTGGTTCAAAGCCAGCCACAAACTCCCTGAGACAGTCTCTGAAGCCATGGACTTCCTCTCCCGCTGGATGGATTAAATCAAGGTGGGCGTGACGCCTGCAGCGGGAAGGTATTTCCCCAGCAGCTCGGCTGTGCGGATCTTCACGAAACAGGTGGCCGTCCCGTCCGTGCAGGCGAACCATTCCGATTCCGCGACGCTGCGGTCCATCACCCAGTGGATGCCGGCCGCCTGGGGCAGGATGGCGCTCAACACCGTTGTCGCCCCAACCTCCACGCCGGTCCGCGCCCAGAGTTGTTCCGCGGAAGCGAATGACACCCGCGGAATGCCCAGCGCCCCGCAGAACTCGCGCGTCACGAAGGGCTTGTCGTCGGTCGTGACATAGAGGTAGAACTCCGTCTGCTGCCGGTTGCACAGGAACAGCGTCTTGACGATGCGCACGCCGATCTTCGCATCGATGTGCAGGCAGTCATCCATCGTCAGACCCGGGTCCGTATCCACCCTTTGGAATGGAATCCCCAACCTGGCAAACGTCTCATATACACATCGTTGTAGCTCGGAAGCAAACTTCTTCGGCGCCGTTGTTACAATATCACTGACCTTGAACATAACAAATCAAAGATACGAGTTTTTTCCTTATCTTCGCATCATGAAACGCATCGTCATTTTAGCGCTTGCTGCGCTGGCATCCTTTGCCTTGAACGCCCAAGTCAAGATAGACAGTCCCCGGAATCACGGGATGGACCCGGAGCGCCTGGCGCGTGTGGATGAGGTCATCACGGAGGCCATCCGCGACGGGGAGATGCCCGGCGCCGTACTCTCGGTCGTACGCGGCAACCACATCGTGTACCTCAAGCCCTACGGCAATAAGTCGGTTGTGCCCACGGAAGAGCCGATGACGGTCGAGACGATCTTCGACCTCGCCTCCCTGAGCAAATGTGTGGGCACCACCCTATCCGTGATGCAACTGATTGAGGACGGACGCCTGCGCTTGAGCGACCCGGTCAAGCGTTTCATCCCGGAATTCAAGCCCTGGACCGACCCCAAGACCGGCGAGGCCGTGGACATCACCGTCCGCGACCTGATGACCCATTCCTCCGGACTCAGCGCATACTATAACGCTGACAAAATCGTCGCGCGCTTCGGCCCCCACCAGCCAGACTCGCTGATGAGCGTGATTGCAACCGAGGTTGAGCGCCACTTCCGTCCCGGCAGCGATTTCCTCTACAGTTGCCTGAATTTCATCACTTTGCAGCATATCCTGGAGCGTGTGACCGGCGAGCGCCTCTGCGACTACGCCGAAGCGCACGTCTTTGCTCCACTGGGTCTGAAGCACACCGGCTATCTGCCCCTGCAAGATGACCTGCGCACCCCCGCGCGTCACGCGGAATGGCTTCCGCTCATCGCCCCGACCGAAGTCCAGGCTGACGGGACTCCTCTGCTCGGTGCCGTCCACGACCCCCTGGCCCGTCTGGTGAATGGGGGCAATTCCGGCAACGCCGGTGTCTTCTCGGATGCCGTCGACCTGTCCCGGATCTGCATGACGATCATGAATGGCGGCAAAGCCTTCGCCGACAAGAAGTTGGGGTACCCCGAGCCCGGGGAACGGATCCTCAGCAAGGCGGCGATCCAGCTGATGGGAACCATCCCGTTGGAGAATGACCCTTCGGTCGGCCGGGCTCTTGGCTGGGATGTCCGAAGTGCCCACAGCGGCCTCCGGGGCGACTTGTTCAACCCTGAGACCTGCCTGATGCACACCGGCTATACCGGCACCTCGATCCTGATAGACAGGGACACCCACACCGCCGTGATCCTCCTGACCAACCGTGTCCACCCTATCGACGATGGCGCCGTCGGACGCCTCCGCGCCCTGGTCGCCAACATCGTTGCGGGATCCATCCTCTATTGATCTTCTACCTTAGGAGAATCATATTCCCCGTATTCACAGCCGATGTTTTCGGCGTGGATGCAGTCGACCAATTCGCCATGATGGTCAAACAACTGGATGGTCCCGACGCCGTTGCCTCCATTCCAAAGACGCTTGTGGCGCCTGGCGCCATCCGGAGACTCGTAGTTCACCAGCAGCATGTCCTTTTTCTCGCAGGTGACATCCGTAATCATCCGGCCCGAGCTGCTTTTTTGCTCGACGTGCCAGACAATCTGTTTTTCTGTCTCCTTGCAGTCGAAGGAAGTATGGACCCCGGTCCAGGCCTTGGAAAAATTGAATTCGTATGGCTTTCCCTCGTACCAGAATGCAGCCAAGAGCTTGCGGGGCAAAGCAACCGGCCCGATTTTCGGCCGGCCGCCACCGATATCGAAAACGCTGTCGCTGAGCTTTTTGCCCGTAATCTCACTGGTCAGGTTGTTGGACGAAAGCCAGACCCACGGTGAGGTGAAATCCCGGCCCCAGTTCTTGTCTGCATAGCCGTAACTGTCCTCCGGCCGGACGAGGTAGCGGCGGCCGTTCCAGACCACTTCTCCTTCATATTCCGTCTTCATCCCCTCTGCATGCCAGAACATCTCAAAGGCTTCGACATGTCGGAAGACCTCGTCCGCTCCGAAGCCTACGTTGAAGGCGACCAACTTCCGGATGCGAAGGTCCCAGGACATCTCTCCGTCCGAGCACATCCACTCGGGATGCCCGGACGCCCCCTCCACACGGACCCGGCCACGGGTACGGTCTTCCGTCAAGAAACAGTCGTCAGCCTCCACGCTGAAAGGAACGCCCCAATCCACCTTGATGCGTTTCCAACCCCAGAAGCGGTGAAGCTGGGCGGCATCCTCGCCCCAGGCACCGGCTTTCACCATCAGATAAGAGGGTTTCTGCATTTGCCCCGGGATCTGGCCGAAGACCGGTTCGTCGGCTCCAAAGGCAGGATTGCAAAGGAAGAATTCGATAAAGAATGGCTTCGGTGCAGCCGTTTCGGCGTCATAGCCCGTGAAAGAATGCCACCACCAATCGTATCCCTGATGTGCCTGCACCCCGAAGAGTTGGCAGGCATCCCGGGCGATGTCATGCTTATTGAAACTCATAGTATTAAGTTTTCTTATTTGTCAATACCCGTCAACACTGGAAAAGTATTCCTTCCGCTCCTCGCGACAATAATCGATTGCCCTGTTGACATAGTCGAGGAAGGGTTTGGCCGTCTGGAAGATGGCCAGCAGCCGGTCCGCCAGGTCCTGGGAAAGGATGAAACTGTCATCCAGATTCTCAACCAGGCAGAAGTTCCTGAGCTTGAAGAATTCCGCATCCGGACTATCGGCCGGGAAACCCTTCGGGACCTTCTTCAGCGCACTCTCGGTCTCCAATGCCAGACCCGGAGCAAGCCCCTCCAAGATTCGGCGGAAGTCTCCCCCACCCAACTCGATATCTTCCCGCAGCACCTTCAGCACCCGGGGCTCGGTAAAATAGTTCCCGACGGCAAGAAGATGATTCCCGCCCCCGTCTATGTGGAAATAATACCCGCTGTACCCTGACTTCTTCCCACCCCGGTTTACAAAGATTCCCATGTGCGTCTTGTATGGGCTCTTGTCCTTGGAGAATCGCACGTCCCGGTAGATGCGGTAGGTGCAGTCGGACACGGACAGCGGACCTATGCTGTCATCGAAGGAACGGATCCCGGCGATCAGCCTCTCCGCCAACGCCGCCACCGTGCCCTTCGCCTTCAAATAATCCGCTTTGTGCACCTCGAACCAAGTCCTATCGTTATGCAGCGACAAGGAATGGAGATATCTGAGAACTTGTTTCATATGAAATAACGCGGAACGCGCAGTTTGTAAGCCCTGTATTCCTCCCCGAAATCTGCCTCCAGCCGCTTCTCCTCCGAGCGGACCTGCAGCGTAAGGAGAATAAGCTCGATGGCGAATACGACCAGCGGCCACCCGCTTTGCAGCCAGACCAGAACACCCAGATCATAGATATAAATACCCAGGAGCATGGGATTGCGGGAGAAGCCGTAAGGTCCGTCCGTCATCAAATGCTTGGTCCGGGGCGCCAGCTCATGGTTGTAGGCATCGAAAGGATTCCCCTCCCCGACCCGCCTCATATAGACGATGGACCAGATGCTGAGTGCCAGGCCGGAGATTGCAAGCAAAATGGCGATGATGACCCAGGGCCAGGCAGGCGCCCAAGGGAAAGGCCGCCCCGACACCCACCACATCAGTGCCGGAATCCCCGCGACAAAGATCAGGAAACCCAGGATATAACCGAACGCATCCTTCATCATTTCAACTGTTTCACGCAAGCAAATATAGCGACAAATCTGCGAAAGGCATATACCTGCCCTCGTTTTCCTTTCGTCGCAGTACCGAGCGAGGACGGGAGGCGGAGAGGGTTGGGGCACGCTAGCAAGAGCGGAAAAGCGAGGCCCGCCGGAGGAAGCCAGCCGCTACGCCAGCAGCGCCGAGACCGCTGAGTGGACGCGGTCGAAAGTGAAGGAAGACAGCACGCGGGCGAACTTCGCGGCGATGCGGTCGTTGCAGAGATTGCCGATGGAGCCTTCGTGCGTGTGATGGAGCCTGCCGTGATACTCGAAAGTCCCAGCCTGGATCTCCATGCCCACGGCCTTGTACGCATCCCGGAACGGGACACCCTTCGCGACCCGGTCGTTGACCTCCTCTACGCTGAACGCCAGCGCATACCGCGGATCAGACATCAAGTCCTCCGCCACCGAAATGCGGGAAGCAGCGTAAGCGGCGATCTCCAGACAATCCCCCAACTCGTCAAACAGCGGCAGGAACACCTCTTTGATCACCTGCATGTCCCGGAAATACCCCGACGGCAGATTCGTCGTCAGCAGGCGGATCGATTCCGGCGCCCCGCAGATTATATTGCAGCGGGCCCGGATCAACTCGAACACGTCCGGATTCTTCTTGTGCGGCATGATACTAGAACCCGTGGTCATCGCATCCGGCAGCTTCACGAAAGCGAAATTCTGGCTGTTGAACAGGCAGCAATCCGCCGCGAAACGCCCCAACGTCTCAGCGACAGAGGACAGCGCGAAAGCGATCAGCCGCTCCGTCTTCCCCCGCCCCATCTGCGCATAAACGACATTGTAATCCAGGTCATCGAAACCCAGCAGCTTCGTCGTGAGCGAGCGGTCCAGCGGCGCCGAAGAGCCATATCCGGCCGCCGACCCCAGCGGATTCTGGTTCGTGACGTCCCAGGCCGCCTTCAGCACGGACAGATCGTCCGCCAAAGATTCCGCATACGCCCCGAACCAAAGCCCGAACGACGAAGGCATCGCCACCTGCAGGTGCGTGTATCCCGGCATCAGGACATCCTTGTACTTCTCGCTCTGCGCCTGCAGCACCTCGAAAAGCGCCTTAACGCGCGAGACCGTCTTCTCCAATTCCGCACGGGAGAAAAGTTTCAAATCCACGAGCACCTGGTCGTTGCGCGAGCGTCCGGTATGCACCTTCTTGCCCAAGTCTCCGAGCCGGCGCGTAAGCATCAGTTCCACCTGGGAATGCACGTCCTCCACGCCTTCCTCGATAACGAACGACCCGGCCGAAGCCTTGGCATACAAAGCCTTCAACTCTGCAAGCAAAACAGGCAACTCATCAGCACCCAGCAAGCCCTGGGCAGAAAGCATCGTGATATGCGCCATCGTGCCCAGGATATCGTAGGGCGCCAGCGCCAGGTCCAGGACACGGTCCTGACCGACGGTAAAACGCTCAATCTTGTCATCCAGCGAAAAACCTTTATCCCAGAGTTTCGAAGCCATATACTACAGTTCCAATTGGTCCAACAAACGTACAAAGATATCGATTCCCTCGCGGATTTCCGACAGACAGATGTACTCATCCGCCGTATGCGAGCGCGCGGAATCCCCCGGCCCGATCTTCAGCGTCGGGAACGGGCAGAGCGTCTGGTTGCTGCATGTCGGCGACCCGAAGGCCTCGAGCCCCATCGACAAACCGCGCCGGACCACCGCGGAAGACTCCTGCAAATGCGAACTTCCCAGCCGGGTAGAGCGCGCCTTGATGTCGATCGAAGGCAGCGCAGCCTGGATCAGCGCGAGCAACTCAGGATTTGCATACATCCCGTTCGGGCGTACGTCCACGACGAAGGAGCAGGCATCCGGCACGACATTATGCTGCGTCCCGGCCTGGATCATCGTCACGTTCATCCCGACCGGCCCGAGCCAGGGCGACACTTTCGGGAATACATACGAACTGAACCACTCGATCGCCGGGAGCGCCTCGTAAATCGCATTCACGCCCTCACCCCGCGCCGCGTGACCACTCTTGCCGTGCGCAACACAGTCCAGGACCATCAGGCCACGCTCCGCGACCGCCATCTGCATCCGTGTCGGCTCGCCGACGATGCCCAGCGCAACCGGGCCCAGCGAGGGCAGGATGCGTTCGATCCCTTCGCGGCCGCAGACTTCCTCCTCGGAGGTCGCCGCATAAATCAAGCGATACGACTGAGGTTTTTGCACCAATTCCAAGAACACTGCGAGCAACGACACCAGTGAGCCGCCGTCGTCGTTTGAGCCCAAGCCATACAGCCTATCCCCTTCCAGGGACGCAGCAAACGGATCGCGGGTGTAACTCGCCACCGGCCGGACAGTATCGATATGCGCATTCAACAGCAGCACCGGACGCCCGTCGCCGCGGCCCTTCTGCTCCAGGATCAGGTTGTTGCCGTCCCGGCGAAGGGGATATTGCTCCCCGAACGCATCCACCCCGTGCGCGCGCAACCAGGCCTCCATCACATCGCAGGCCGGTCCCTCCTCGCGGCTGAACGCAGGCACAGCGATCAACTGCGACAGCAGGTCGATATATTCTTCAAATGCGATCATTCTATCCAATCTCACAAACGTACAGACGTTCCCGCACCGGCACCCAACGCGTCGGAGCGCGTAATCCGGACCTCCGACACGCCGGCCGAAAGGGCTGCGAAAGCATTATCCAGTTTCGGCAGCATGCCGCCGGAAACCACTCCGGAAGACACCAGCGAGCCATACGACTCCCGCGTGATCAGAGGAATCACACTCTCCTCGTCGGAGGCATCCTCCAAAACGCCCTTCTTCTCGAAACAATACACCAGCGTCACATCAAAACAGGCTGCCAGCGCCTTGGCCGCCTCTGAGGCGATCGTATCTGCATTGGTGTTCAGCAAATGTCCGGCTCCGTCATAGGTCAGCGGCGCAAGGACAGGGACAACTCCACGGGAAATCAAGTCTGCAAGCACGGAAACATCCACGCTCCGCACGTCGCCCACCCAGCCGTAATCCACTTCCCCGACCAGGCGTTTGTCGGACAGCATATAGCCCAGATCCGCGCCGGTGAGGCCCAGGGCATTGACGCCCTGCGCCTGAAGAGAGGCGACGATCCGCTTGTTGACCAGGCCCCCATACACCATCGTCACGACCTCCAGGGTCTTTTCGTCCGTGACACGGCGTCCATTCACCATCTTGGACTCAATACCCAGCGCTTCCGAGACTCTCGTAGCCGCCCGCCCCCCGCCGTGCACCAGGACTTTCAGCCCCGGCAAAGCAGCAAAGCCGGACAATAAGCCGGCAAGCGACGCAGGGTCCTCAACCACTGCGCCCCCCACCTTGACGAGTGTCAGAGCCTGTTTTTCCATCGCAGTCCCCATTACAGCGTCTCCAGCATCCGTTTCATCACCACCTGAGCCGACACCACGCGGTTGGCCGCCTCCGGGATCACGATGCTCCGGGGGGAATCGATTACCGCATCGGACACGATCATGTTGCGCCGCACCGGCAGGCAATGCATGAAATAAGCGTTGTTCGTCACGGCCATGTGTTTCTCATCCACGACCCAACCCATGTCCTTGCTCAGGATCTTGCCGTAGTCTTCCGGGCAGGTCACGCCCGGGCAGCTCCAGTTCTTCGCATAGACAAAGTCGGCGCCCTCCAGGGCCTTCATCTGGTCATACTCGACCTTCGCGGGACCGACGAACTTCGGGTCCAGCTCATAGCCTTTCGGGTGCGTGATGACGAAATCCACATCTGCGGCGTTCATCCATTCCGCGAAGGAATTGGGCACAGCCTGCGGCAGGGAGCGCGGATGCGGCGCCCAGGTCATCACCACCTTCGGGCGCTTTACCGTCTTGTACTCCTCGATCGTAATCAGGTCTGCAAAGGCCTGGCAGGGATGCACGGTGGCCGACTCCAGGCTGATGACCGGCTTGCCGGAATAATCGATGAACTGGCGCAGGATGGTCTCCGCATAGTCGAATTCCCGGTCCTGCAGTCCTGCAAAGGAGCGCACGCCGATCAGGTCGCAATAGCTTCCGATGACGGGAATCGCCTCCCGCAGATGCTCCGACTTATCGCCGTCCATCA
>JAEEGI010022110.1_pt1 | contig 12586 bp, 5 predicted proteins | sample 8958751 | NCBI WGS metagenome assembly JAEEGI01 (sample SAMN16246545, study PRJNA631951) | gut metagenome | biome: gut microbiome; feature: rumen; material: KS-attached | host: Bos | place: Iran: Karaj | collected 2018-10 | reverse complement strand
GTTTTCGGTAATCATTATTGTCGTTTTGAGAGGAGGGCTTCTCTTCCTTTTCGTTGTTTTCCTTGTTATCTGAGGTTTCTTGTGATGGAAGAGTGTTGTCTCTGTAGTTTTTTCTTGCCTGGTACATTCTTTCTCTTAAACCACCATTTTTAATAAAATCTTCTTCCAATCTCCTAATCTGTTGGTCAAGAAGATAGTTGCATTGGTGGATTAGGCATAGGATGATATTGGCACAAACTACACCACTTCTGGTTTCAATAAATTGCTCATAAGTGTTTTCATAAGACTCGTCTTTCGTATAGGCTAGTTTCCTGACATACAAGGCTTCTTTGCTATCTTTGTCCCAAATAACCTCCTTCCTGTTTTTAATGTAGTCTTTGTAATCCTCCAACAATTCTTCCAAACTAGCTCTTGCTACATTTGTAAGTTTAATTTCAGTTTCTTTGGAAGTAGCAGAAGCTTTAGAGCCTTCAATAATATTTTGCTTTCCTGAACGAGCAGCTTGAACCATTTGGTCATAAGTTCTGTCCTTGATGTTGATGAATCTTTCGCAAAACTTAACCGTTGCAGAATACACAATAGCTGACTTCTTATAAGAAAGCAGTTCTTGATAATGCCCATGAGGTGGTATGAAACCGTTGTCCATCTTCGTGGTTTTTAGTAGTTGTATCCCGTGTAATTCTCCGGAGTTATGGCCGCCAGTTCCGCCTTGATTTTCTCGCTTACCGGCAAACCTTTGATGAACTCATCTATAGCGGCTTTGTCGATATGCTTGTTGGTGCGGGTAAGGCCTTTCAATAGCTCGTAAGCACCTTCCACCTGCTCGCGGCGGAGGATGGTCTGGATGGCTTCGGCCACCACGGCGTAGTTTTGCTGCAGGTCTTGACGGATCTTGTCCTCGTTGAGCAAGAGCTTGTCCAAACCTTTCATCAGCGACTTGAGAGCAATCAGCGTATGGGCAATCGGCACACCGATGTTGCGGGTGACGGTGGAGTCGGTGAGGTCGCGCTGCAGACGGCTGATGGGCAGCTTGGTGCTCAAGAAGGTGAGGATGGCGTTGGCCATGCCGAGGTTGCCTTCTGCGTTCTCGAAGTCGATGGGGTTCACCTTGTGGGGCATCGCCGACGAGCCGACTTCGCCCGCCTTGATTTTCTGCTTGAAGTATTCCATCGAGACGTAGAGCCAGATGTCGCGCGAGAGGTCAATCAGGATGGTGTTGACGCGGCGCAGGGCATCGAAGTAGGCGGCCATATAGTCGTAATGCTCGATCTGCGTGGTGGTCTGCTGGCGCTTGAGTTTCAGGCTCTTCTCCACGAACTTCTTGGCGAAGGCGGGCCAGTCGATGTCGGGGTAGGCCACCTTGTGGGCGTTCATGTTGCCCGTGGCGCCGCCGAACTTGGCCGTGAAGGGCACGCTGTTGAGCATCTTCATCTGGTCGTTGAGGCGCTCCACGAAGACATAGATCTCCTTGCCCAAATGTGTAGGGCTGGCGGGTTGACCGTGGGTCTTGGCCAGCATCGGGATGTCGCGCCATTCCTCGGCCATGCCTTTCAGCTTGTCGACGAGGTCTTCCAAGGCGGGCTTCACCACGAGTTTGTGCGCCTCCATCATCGAGAGCGGCACGGCGGTGTTGTTGATGTCCTGCGAGGTGAGGCCGAAGTGCAGAAACTCCTTGAATTCGGTCAGGCCGAGTTCATCGAAACGGCGTTTCAGGAAATATTCCACGGCTTTCACATCGTGGTTGGTCTCTTTTTCTATCTCCTTGATTTCCAAAGCGTCTTCGGTCTGGAATTCCTCATAGATGGCGCGAAGGTCGTCGTAGTCGCCGTTGAACTGCTCGAGTTGCGGCAAAGGCAGTTCGCACAAGGCGATGTAATAGTCCACTTCGACCATCACGCGATAGCGGATGAGGGCAAATTCACTGAAAAAGTCGTCCAACTCAACGGTCTTGGAACGGTAACGCCCATCGACGGGCGATATGGCGGTTAAAGGATTGAGATTCATTATTGTTGATTGTTGAATTGTTGAATCGTTTAATTGTTGATCGGCGTTTAACTTCGTTGAATCTTCGATTTCAACAGGCTCAACGACCTTGGCTTTTTCGGCTAGTTAAGGTCCCTGAGCTCGTCGAAGAGCCGTCATTAATAACAAAAGTATCGCAAAAATAGTGCTTTTTGCGATACTTTTTATTTTTGGCTAAAAAATCATTTTGCCTCAGATTAGAACCACAAGCAAAATGATAGAAAGAATCATCAGAATAATAAAGCTCACACCATGGATGCCCTCACGGTTCTCGGTTTTCGGGAAGATTTTGGTTCGATAGGCGAGAAGTCTCGTGATGAAATAAACCGCTGTTATAAGAGCAACAATGATTAAAATCACCAAAAGGCTTTCTCCCCATTTGAAAGGTGTTTTCTCGATAAGCGATGTGAGAATGTGCGAGGCATACATGGCTGCAGCGTATGTAGCCGCAGTTACGAAAAACTTCGCTATGGAGCCTTCCTCGTTGCTAAAGATGTGAGCGTCTTTCAATTTGCCCATGATGAAATCGTATAAAGTTGTTTGTGCATAGAAAAATCAGAGCATGATTGCCATGAAAACGGCGGCAGAAAGCACGAATAACAAGAAGAAGCTTAATAAGTGAAATAACTCACGTCTTTTGAACTTCGGAAATAGCTTGGTGCGGTAGGCAAGGCATTCAGTGATGAAATATAAGATTGAGGATATTGCACTTACTACCAAGAAAAAACCGATAGAGTACCAAGTGAGCCTACCGTGAATGATATCATTGAAGCATGTGCCACCAAAAAATCCAGGGAGAAGAAACAACAAGAATTTCCCAAAAGCCCCTTTCTCATTACTGAAAGCATGAGCGTTTAGAAAACCATCTTTCTTATCATTCATATTCAAGCATCCTCCAGTTTGTCGTTTGAGCCTAACACATTGATAATCTTATGCTCATAGAGCTTCTTCATGCTGTCGCGGGCGGGGCCGAGGTACTTGCGCGGGTCGAACTCTGCGGGTTTCTCGGCGAAGGTCTTGCGGATGGCGGCGGTCATGGCCAAGCGGCTGTCGCTGTCGATGTTAATCTTGCAGACGGCACTCTTGGCGGCCTTGCGCAGCTGCTCCTCGGGGATGCCCACGGCGGCCTTCAGCGCACCACCATATTTATTAATGGTGTCGACCTCGTCTTGCGGCACCGACGACGAACCGTGCAGCACGATGGGGAAGCCGGGCAGTTTCTTCTCGATGGCTTCGAGCACGTCGAAGGCCAACGGAGGTGGCACGAGGCGACCCGTGGCGGGGTCGACGGTGCACTGCTCGGGTGTGAACTTATAGGCGCCATGCGATGTACCAATGCTGATGGCCAGGCTGTCCACGCCGGTCTTGGTCACGAAGTCGATGACTTCTTCGGGCTTGGTGTAGTGGCTCTCTTCGGCGGCCACTTCGTCTTCCACGCCAGCCAACACGCCGAGTTCGCCTTCCACGGTCACGTCAAACTGATGGGCGTAGTCGACGACCTTTTTCGTGAGGGCCACATTCTCGTCGTAAGGCAGGGCAGAGCCGTCGATCATCACCGACGAGAAGCCCATGTCGATGCAGCTCTTGCAGGTCTCGAAGCTGTCGCCGTGGTCGAGGTGGAGCACGATTTCAGGATGGGCGCAACCGAGTTCCTTGGCGTATTCCACGGCACCCTGGGCCATGTAGCGCAGCAGGGTCTGGTTGGCGTAGTTGCGCGCGCCTTTCGACACTTGCAGGATGACGGGCGATTTGGTCTCGACGGCAGCCATGATGATGGCCTGCATCTGTTCCATATTGTTGAAGTTGAAAGCGGGGATGGCATAGCCGCCGTCCACAGCCTTGGCGAACATTTTACGGGTGTTCACAAGCCCTAATTCTTTGTAGCTTATCATTTTATTGTTGTTGAATTGTTGATTGTTTAATCGTTGAATTGTTGGCCGATGGCTTATGGCCGATGACTATGGCTCACTTCACCCAGGGTGTGAAAACGTAACCTTTGGGTGAAGCGGGCCATAGGCCATTGGCTATCGGCCATAGTTATTTTCGGCAAAGATAGGAAATACTTCCTTTTCTTCGTCACCAAACACTTACTTTCTTTGTGCAACTCCCGCTTTCAGTGCTCAACTTAATGATATACAGTCCTGAAACAAGGTGACTTAGGTCAAGGTTTATGGTCTCGCCTTTCTGCAAACGGCCTATGCTTTTTGCCATCATCCGCTCGCCTAGCAGATTGTAAACCTCAACAACGGCTTTGCCTTGCAGCGTCTCGCCAATGACGAGGTTGACTTTCCCGTCCGTCGGGTTGGGGAAGAGGTCGAAGTCTGTCGAGTGCCATTCGGCGGTGGAATACCCGATGAGGCTGATGGACTTGGTGACGGGTTCCATAGTACAACTATGGTCAGCCATCACAGAAAGGGTGACCTCGGCATCGCCTTCATAAAGGTTCCAGAGGATGTCGATAGCATCGTTATGGTCGTATATGGTACCGGCGATGGCGGGCTCAAGTTGCCAGAGGTAACAGATGCCGTCTTGCCTTTCAATGGCATAATGGCTGACGGGGTTGGAATACTTGTTAACTACGCTGTCGCCAATGATTTCGCCCAAGTTGACTTCGTCCACAAAATATATATGTGTCTTGCTGACAATGGTGTCGTTGCCAAAAGCGGTAAGTGTCAGTGCCACGTTTCCGTTGGTCAAATCTTGGATGCCTGGGATATAGATGGCATTTGCAATGGTATTGTCTTCAAACATGCCGTCACCATCGGTGTCCCAATTGATGGTGTCGCAATCGTAGGCGTAGCTGTTGACAAGTTCGATAGAAGTATCATTGCATGTAATTATGTCATCACCCGCGTAGGCAATGGTAGTGTGCATTGGCGGGAAGCATAGGTTGTCAAGTTTGGCTTGCGAGCTGTTGATGTCCGACAAGAGATATTTCCAATTGAACAGATAGTCTCTTCCATTGTATAGAACTTCGCCATATTTCCATTCAGTATTGGAGAAGCTGACAGTTTGGTTTTGGTATTGGGTAAAGAAATCCAAATGTTCATTTTCCCCAGTTTGGTAATAAAATGAAATTTTACTGTTGTGTGCAACGTAAGGATTCTTTAATCGGACTTTTAATATAGAATGGTAAGTGGTGTCGGCAGTGGCAACAAGGCAACGTTGTCCTTCAAAAGGAGCGTCATTGCTATATTCCCATTTGTGCGTTCCTATGTTCGTCCATTTGAAGAAGGAATTGAACGTATCCGTCTCGAAATCCTCAAAGATACCTCCATATTGTATGATAGTGTCAAAATTGGTATGATACTCCCCATATTGGATATCAAGCCGCGATTGTAGCCAAGCCCCAGTGATGTCGTTGGGCATGGTATTTAGCTCAAGGGTGATGGATGATTCTTCATTAGGTTCTAGACCTTTGTGTTGGTAGGGTTTGGCTTCAATGAAGGGCGCTTTGATGTCCAAAGTAGAGTTGAATATTCCGAGAGGTGAATGGCCAATGTTCTTGATATTGAAGGTGATAAAAGATTTGCCTTCTGTGTTGATATGGGTGGAAGGCTGACCTTCAGCTGTCATAGGATAGAATTCGGGATGGATATAGATCAGTGGTGCGCTGGCTGTGATAGGAATGGGGTCTTTATGCGTGTTCTCACCTTGGGTGATATAAGCGTAAAGAAGGATGTCCTTTTGGTCGGGTACATTATTGGTCAATCTAATTTTGAATGCGTTTTTCAAAATATAGGTGGAATAGTTTTTCATGGGTGGATATTGTATTGTGCTTTGGAGAATCTCTACAAAGGGTGACTCGCACTGAAGTTCGACTTCTCCGCTTTCCGCATCCACGAGGCTGTAGTTGTGAAGTGTGAGGTCTATCGTGACGTATTCGCCATAGTCGAACTGACCGTTGTCATCTTGGTCATAGAGGTCAGTACTTTTCAAATACACAAAAGGCAGCGAGCTTGAAACAATCCTAGCGGTCTGCTCAAAACGGAAACGGTTTTGTTTGGTTACTGTGATGTGGAGCCGCTCGCCAATGGGCAAGATAGGAAAGGTTAAGGTTTGTGGATGTCCTGTAGCTTTGGCTACCACGAGGATTTCTCCGTCAGATGACAGACAAATTGTGGCGCCTTTTTCTGCCGTAATGGTGTATTGCGACTGGCTATTGGAGTAAATACCAGCTTCTATTTCCATCTGTTGTGGTACCTTCGTGAAAAGACTGAGATATGTTTCGCCCAAATAGGAGAACAGGTTGAGTGTTTTTTCCACTTTCATTGTGTCGGTAGTGTAAGGTAGGAATGTCTGTCGGCGAAGAAACAGCTTGCCTGCGACGAGGGAATATGAAGGATACGAGAAATCAGGTTCGTTTTGGCTGCCTAAGGTGGGCATGAACTCGGGCCAAAGGTAGTCGAGCATGCCCCATGAGATGAGGTCGTTGTAATGTGAATAGGTGACTGTATTTGCTCCGATGACTCCTATAGCGCCATTTTTCTCTTTGAGAAAAGCCTCGGAGAGACACATTGGAACTGACCAGTTATCCCAAAAGTCGTTGGTTAGGCAACCGATGGAGAAAATGAAAGTAGGTTTCTCATTTTGTATCAATGGGAGTTGCTCGCATGCAAACCATGGGCAACACCATATGCTTTCACCTGAATGGTCTCTATAGAAAGTGAGGAACCCTCCTTCTGTCATGGCATCAATAAGGGGTTGGCTGTCGAATAGGTCGTCCCAATGGTCAAGATAACCGATGGACCATGGGATGTAATTTGTTCCATTGGGGCCAAAATAGTTCATGACAGCGCTTGTGTTGAGAGCCGTCGACCATATGGAGTCGGGTGGGTTGGGGTCGGAGTTAGATTGTTCAATATATACCATGTAATTGTTGGTGGCATGTTTCCCTAAAATGTTGCACAAAAAATTGTTGACAATTTGAGAAGTGATGGTGAACCATTTGTCTTCTTGGTAGCCCGAAGTGATAACTGGATGGTCGTAATAATGCGGGTCAGTGGGAGGGTTAAGTTCATATTCGATGAGTTTTTCCATTTGTTGTTGGCATTCAGTGGCATCGTAGACCAACATACGGCTAATGGCTATGTCGGGAATGCTGTCGCCATTCATGTCTGCAAAGGGATTGTCGGTGGGGTAAGTGTAAGTTCCAATGCTGGGCGGACTGGTGAAGAGGAAAGGCTTGAGGCCGAATTCGTTATTGGGGACGATATGGTTTCCTCCAAACAGCAGCACCGCCGCAGGTGGAATGGTCCAATTCTCATAGGCGTTGAGGATATAGTTACGGATGTCTTCAGGCTCGTTACTGCCGCAATCGGCGGTGGTGACAACCTTGGTGAGAATGCCTTGCTTTGTGCGGAATTGTTTCAAGGTGTCGGCCCAGGCCATGAAAGCTGAGTCATCAAGCGTGATGATGAGGTATTCACAGCCTTCTTCCCGGTTTTGGATAGCTTCGTTGAGGCGTTCGTAATAATGCGCCTCGGGCAACATGTTGCTGTTGATGACCAAGTCGCGGAAAATGCCATCCCATGCGGGATTGCGGTAACGTGCATCGCCAAATTGACCATTGCCGCCTTCAAAGCTGATTTCAATGTCCATGTCATAGATGACTTCCAAGGTCTTCCTGACAGGGTTGTAGCGGAAGGGCGTGATGTTGAGCATCACCACATCCAAGCCTCGGATTTGGGTGGACTGTGCAATGGTCACGTTTTTGGTCGGGAAGTTGGCGTCTTTGCCGAAGACGCTCATGTCCTTGCGCAACTTGGGCTGTTCTGCAGCATTGTTCAAAATGACTTCTGCAGCGGGCAATAGGTCGATGCCGTTCAAGGTCAGGCAACCGTTTTCCTTGACCTTGACCTTGACTTTTGCGCCTCGTGGAACAGCAATGTAATGGTTCTCGAAAGGCAAGTTAGGCAAACCTTCGGCAAAGGAGCCAAAGCTGCCTTTCATGAGAATTTCCTGCCCCTTGTCGTCACCATGGTTATAATCCGCAACAGTGATTTCATTGAGGACATAATGCAAAGAAAGTCCAGAAGCAGTACTGCTTTCGATGTTGGGACCTTGTGGCATGTCTGTACGGAAACGATATGTCTCTTGAGCGCTCAAAAGGTGGAAAGAAATAATGATTGCGAAAAGGGTAAAAATGCGTTTCATAGCTTAAAAAGTTTGTTTAATGCGACAAAAATACAGATTAAAATGAAATAAACAAAAAAATGCGCCATTTTTTTTGACGCATTTTTTTTGTGTGTAGTTGCTTGTTAGCCAATCAAGGTATGACGACTAGTCTTGTATTCTTTACATTGTCGTTATGGATGACTTGGAGCGTGTAAATGCCACTACCGCCGAACTTGGATGTCGCAATTCTGCATTCTGCATCCATCATTCCGCATTCATATACCACTTTACCCGTCAAGTCGATGACACGCAGCATGGATTCGCCATCCTGAAGAGCCCTTACATGAACTATGTCTTTCGCAGGATTGGGGTATACCTCAACGGCGTCGTCGCCTTGTTCATCGATTCCAGTGGAGTTGAACACATTGACAAGTATGGGATCTGAAACTGTAGTAGAAGCACATGGGTTTTCGTAGCTGTAGTTAATGACAACTTGACCTTTATAATCACGGTTCCATTCCACTCGAACTAGAGGGCCTTCTCCTGTGATGGTGCCCGCCGTTGAAGGTTCGATGTTCCATAAGTAGACCGCATCACCATTTTCTTCGCCGTGATACTCGCTTTGGTTGACCGATCTCAAGTCAATCTCAGTAGCGCCCGAAGGCATTTCAGGCGTATGGTTCGGGTCGAAGCTGGGCAGTATGTTCAGCAAGACTGAGCTGCTTTGTTGGCTTCCGTTGTGTACCGAAATGCCTGTGAGGGTGAGTTCCACTTGACCTCCTGACCTGTCGGCTTCGCCAAAGGTGTAGGTCGGGTGCTCCGCATTGGCATCGTCGAAAGTGCCATCACCATTGGTAGTCCAGGTGAAATCTGTATGGTTGTAGATGTACCCTTCGGGAGTGAACGTGGCATTGGAACAGGTCTCGGTATCGTCGCCAGCAAACAGCACCATTTTGGCAAAGGGCGGGAACCGGAGTTCGTCGATCATGACAGCATCTTCACCGTCGGTGCCTGAGCTGTTCTTCTTATAGGTAAACTTTATCACGTTGCTGCCAGGCCGCAACTCGTATTCCGAACGTTCCCAGTCGCTGATACCACTCCAAGAATCCATTTCCTTGCCATTCAAAGTGAGGATAAGCCTGTCACCCTCTTCGGAAGAAGTCTTGTGATAGAATGAGAAGGTGTCAGCCATGCCAGCATTGAAGCCGATATTGACGTTCGAGGAGGCATTGTTGTTGATCGATGCCGACCTCAAGCAACGACCCCCCAAAGCAGTGGTGTCTTCTGCAATAGTCCACTTCTTGCTGCCCGACCCAAAGCTCCATTGTATGTCTTCACTGAGGGACTCGCCTTCAAAACCCTCGGTGATATAGCCTAGATTAACGTGACTTTCGATATGTGTAGTGTGGAATCCGCTTTCGGCTTGCAACTGGTAGTTGATGATGCCGTCAACAGCATCTTCGTTGACATGGGCAAGGAAAGTGACTTGTCCCAAGGCTCCAGCTTCGATGGCTGGAATGGTAATTCTGCTTTCGTCGACATGGAGGAAAGGAGCCAAAAGCTTGAACTTGTTGCTGATTTCCATCGATTTGCTACCTCCTTGGTTTTCAAGATTAAAGGTTAGATAGGAGGATTGCCCTTTCATGAGGCGATCTGTTTCGGTGCCATCCGAATTGGTGATACGGAGTCCAGCATATTTCAATTTTGGAGCCTTTATGGTAAGTATCAAACTGTCGTTGAATGTGTAGTTAACGTTTCCCATTCTCAGGTAAAGCTTTACCTTTTCCTGATCGTTCAGTTCGTCGCCAAAGTGTACGGTGAACGCGTTGTTTTGCATTTGTGTCTCGTCGGCGTTCATGCTGTTGTAGGCAAATGTGTTTTGCGTGATCTCTACAGCAGGATGGTTACAGGAGAGGATGACATCGAAGTCTTCCAAAGAGGAAAAGCCTACATTATGCAGACTGATACCTAAGCGGCAGGTCTCGTTGTAGTCGGGGGCTTGGTTGCCGTTGCCTTCCTCGTCGTTGATTTCGACAGCGTCGAAAATCAGGTAAGGCTCTTCTGAGGAAATCGTCTTGATGAAGTGCTCGTAACGGTAATAATTCTGTTTGGTGATGGTGAGTTTTACGGTAGTTCCGATTTCTTGAGGCGTGACGTTGATTTGTTGCAAGTCGCCCGTGGCAATATCGAAGCCGATGATTTGTCCGTTGGCAGTCAGGCAGATGGTGGCACCTTCGTCGGCTTTCAGTGTGTATTGGTCACTGCCTGTGGGTAACACGGGCAGCATCTCTACCGTAAGTTCCTGCGGGACTTCGCTGTAGAGGTTCATGTAGGCATCACCATGTTGGTGGAACAGGTAATAGGTGATTTCCTTGACACCGCTGTCGGTCCATGAAGACTGTCTGAGGAAAAACTTTCCAGCGGCATTGCCGAAAGCGGGATGGGCGAAGTTGGTGGCGTGTTGCGTGCCGTAGGTGGGCATGAAATCGGGCCACATGTTGTCGTAAACACCCCAAACATAGATGTCGTTGACGAAGGAATAGGAGACTTCAGTGGCGGCAATGAGTCCCAAAGCTCCGTATTGGTGGCGGTGGAATACCTCTGCGAAGCAGCCTTCGCCATTGGTTCCGCCGTAGTTGAACCTGCCAGTGAGGCAGTTGTTCGACATGACATAGGTGAGGTTGGTATTGGTCAGTCGTTTGATATAGCCGATACCATAACTGGGTTCACCCCAAACCTCTTCCGCACCGTGGTCGCGGTGTTGGATGAGGAAGGCACCATTGTTGATGGCCTCGTTCACGGAGTTGCCCGTGGCACTCCAATCTGTAAGGTGTGACATGGTTTGTGGTATATAGCCACAACCCGAAGGGCCAAAATAATTGAGCACCTCGTTGGTGTGTTCGTAGGTCGACCAGCGGCTGCCGGGTGTACCTTGATAAATGGCATTTAGGCGGACGGGGTGTTTGCCGAGCTCGCGTTCAAAGAAGCCGTACACCACCTCCGAGCAGAGCTGGAACCAACGCTCAAGTTGAAAGCCCATGGCGGTGATGGGGTGGTCGTAAAAATAGGGATCGGTGGGAGGTGTGCGCTCGTAGTCAAGGTCTTTTTTGATCATGTGGTACATCTCTTCGTAGTTGCGTCCCGTGATACGACCTAAGATGATTTGGGGCATATGGTTGTTGCCCATCACAGAATAGATATGATCGGAAATATATGGGTTGTAACTGTCACCACCGGGATGGTTGTTCATGGTGTAGGATACGATGCCTTGTGTGCCATCGGTGTTGTGGTCACCCAAAAAGAGCACGGCCGCAGGGGGCATGTCCCAATTGTTATAGGCATTGCGAATGAAGTTTCTGATGGCCGTTTGGTTGTTGCCACCGCATTGCGAAACGGTGAAGACCTCTGTGGGAACGCCTTGTTCGGTTCTGAATTGTTTGATGCTGTCGGCCAGCGAGATGAAATCTTCGTTGTCGGGGGTGATGATCATGTATTCGCAACCCGTTTCACGGCTTTCGTAGTGTTTGCGAAGACGTTCGCCATAGTCCACTTTGGGCAGGACATCACGGTTGAGGATGATGTCTTGCAGGATTTGGTCCCATTCAGGAGTGCGGTAGCGGAGGTCACCATAGGTGCCGTCGCCGCCTTTCATGTCAAGTTGCAGCTCTATGTCACTGTAAACGATGAGCTCTTTGGTCACAGGATTGTATTGGAAAGGCATAATGCCCACTTGCACCATTTGCACGCCACGGATGGTTTCGACCTCCGAAATCTGGAAAGGCTTCTCAGGATAAAAAGCATTGCGTCCATAGATATTCATGTCTTTCTCGTAAACCGCAGTGGAGTTGTCGTCATCGAGTTGAGGCACAGCCGCAGGGATGAGGTCGACGTTGCTGATGACCTTGGTCTTGGATGAAATCATCTTGAGCGAAGGCGTCGCCCCATTGGGAATAGCGATGAATGTGCTGCTACTCGGCAAATCGGGAGCACCCGCCACATTGGGGAGATAGATTCCCGAAAGGGTGATGACCTGTCCACTCACTTCGGCGCGGTCAGCGTTTTCAATGGTGACTGTACCAAGGTTATGCCTGAAAGTCAGTTGGTTGTCGCTTTTGCTGCTGATGCTGAAACCATTCGGTTCGTTATTGAAGCGGAATTCTTGTGCTTGAAGTGTAAAGCTTGCCATGAAGGCAAGGAGAATGAAGAGTACTTTTTTCATAGTTGATTCAATTTCAGGCGACAAAGATAGGAATATTAATTGAAAAAGGTGGAGTTTCCCCCACCTTTTTCAATTGGATTTGTATTACTTTAGTCTTTTGCCAGGAACGGATACCCGTAAGCGGCAGCAGGAACGAAGGTGTTCTTGATGGCGCGGGGGCTGGTCCAGCGGATGAGGTTCCACAGACCGCCGGCCTTGTCGTTGGTGCCGCTGGCGCGGGCGCCACCG
>JAEEGI010022109.1_pt1 | contig 12587 bp, 9 predicted proteins | sample 8958751 | NCBI WGS metagenome assembly JAEEGI01 (sample SAMN16246545, study PRJNA631951) | gut metagenome | biome: gut microbiome; feature: rumen; material: KS-attached | host: Bos | place: Iran: Karaj | collected 2018-10 | reverse complement strand
AAGCAATTGTTAACAACAATTCATATTTATTTTCATTATTTAATTGCCATATTTTCATTGTTTTATCATAAGATATTGAAATTAATTCATTTTCTTTTATTTCAATTACTTTACAAACATAACTTGTATGTCCTTGTAATGTTTGTTTAATTTCATATTCATCTTCTCCTATTAATTTAATTACTTTCATTGTTTTATCATAAGAACATGTTATGTCTATGTCCATTTGGATTGTTTAATTGACATAAATCACATATAAATTTATTACATTTAAAACAATAAATAAAATCTCCTTTTATTTCTTTTTTATTTTTTCCACAATCTTTACATTTTTCCTTTAAAAGACTATATTTAATAAATATATTCATATATTCTTTTAAATAAATATTTCCTTTATATTCATTTTCACATTCATAATCAATTATTGGATTTCCTTTTTTATAATTTAATTTAAGTGAACAAATTAAATTACAATGAGGACATCTTGTAATATCATTTTGATTCAATTTATAAATAACAGATATTGGTTCATTTTATTTATTATTTGTTTATTCATTTCATAAAAACATTTACTAAATATATAAAGTAAATAATAATTTAATTTACTCATTAAACAGATTTAAAAATTTTTTTAAGAGGCTCATATATTATATTTTTAATTATTAATATAAATTTAATGACTGTAAATATCTTAATAACTTTTAACAACAAATAAATTAACAAAAAAAAATAATCTCATCATCTATTAAAAATTTTTATTTCTTTCCAGTATTTAAAAATTAAAAACAGAATTATTTATAATTTAAAACAATTGAAATAAAAAAATATATTTAAAATATGAGTGATGATGATGATATTCCAGATTTAGAAGATTTTTCAGAACAATTAGGAAAAATACGTAAAAATAGAGGAGAAACAAATGATCATATACCATCAGAAATTAAAGTTAATGTTATTGATAATAATATAAAAAATCAAAATACAAACAAAGTGAATATTCCAATTACAACAATACAAGAAGAAAAGAAAAAAGAAGAACCAAAAACAGAAAATAATCCAAAAAACGAAGAAAAAAAGCCAAAAAAAGATGATGATGATGATTTTGGAAAAGGATTTAGAAGAGGATTTTTCAGAAGACAAAATAAGCAACAAAATAAAACAGAACCAAAGAAAAATTCTCCTCCAAAAGTAAATAATAATAATACAACAAAAATAAATAATAATAATAATAATAATAAAAATAATATAGAAGATTTAACATATATAAAATCTTCTCCAGGAACAACAACAAAAACAAATACAATGAATTCTTTTAGTGAAAATTTAAAAGAAAGTGAAAAAAATTCATCAATAAATCATTCATTATTAAATAATATAGTAGATAATAAACAACAATGGTTAAATCAAGAATTATTAATGAAAATAGCACAAAAACCAAATTTAATGAAAGCATTTATGGATCCAAGATTTGCAGAAGTAATAAAAGAAATGCAAAATAATCCAAAAGAATGTATGTTAAAATATGGTAATAATCCTGAATTTTCTAATTTTATTAAAGAATTTTCTTCTATTATGGGAGAACATTTTAATAATTTAGCTAAAAATCCTATGAGTACTAATCCTAATTATTATAATGATGATGTTCAAAATATTATTAATGATCCTAAAATTAAACCTATTTTAGATAAATTACAAATTGAAGGAAAAATTGATATTGAAGAAATTCAAAGAGATCCTTATGTTGCTAGTAAATTTAAAGTACTTATTGATAAAGGAATTTTAAATATTAAGAAAATGGATTAATTATTTTTTTATTTTTAAAAAGGTTTTTTTATTTTTTAATATAAAATTTTCTTATAAAATAATTAAATAATATATAAAATATTTGATTTTATTTAATTAAGCCAATTTATATTGATTTATTGAAAAAAATTCATGTTTTTTTTAAAAAAAATATTTATGCTAGTGAAAAACTTTATTAATAATAACTAAATAAAAAAATAAAATTAACTCATTTATTTTTAAATGAAAAAACAATATATATTCGATTAAATCATAGATTAAAAAATAAATTTGGTTTTTTGATTATTTAAATCAATTGATTTTTGTTTTGAAAAATAAAGTTTTTTAAAATTATAATAATTAGAGCAAAATTTCTTTTTAAAACTTATTTTTTTGTATTTTATCGGAAAACAAAAAAAATTTTCTAAAATTTATTATTTAACATTTAATTAATTTTTTGATGAAAAATGAAAATAATATTCCAAATTCTTTGGTTTATATTCATACTTTAGATAAAAATATAAAATATAATTTACTATCTAATAATACATCAAGTATTTGTCAATTAAATGCCACAAATTCAGGTACATTCTCATCATCAAATTTGTTAAAACCAAATTTAAAAAGAAAAAATAAAGGAAGTATTTTTGGTAATTTTTTTAAAAAAGAAAATGAAAGAACTCCTAAAAACATTGATAATGATTTTTTTTCAATTAAAAAAAATTTTGAAAGAGAAATATTAGCCAAATATGGTCCTAAAAATTATTTTAAAATTGATAAAAAAAAACATGATGAAAATAATTTTGATTCAAAAAAAATGATAAGTCCTCAATTTTTTTTAAAATTATTAGATGATATAGAAAAAAAAACTCCAGAAGGACAATCATTATATAAAATATATAAAATTCATTCAATAGTTTCAGTATTAATTTTAATAAATGTTATTTGTAGTTTTATTGATAATATTTTAAATAAAGAAAAATCATATTCTTATTTAAAAAAAATATTAGTAAACCAACCTTTAATGAAAAATGCTTTAAAAGAATTAAAAAATAGAAAATTAACAAATATTGAAAATTTTTTAAGAACAATATCAATAATAACTGCTATTTTAAATGTTATTTTATTAACGATAAAAGAATATTTTGTTCAAAAATATAATATTAATTTTCAAAATCTAAAAAGAAGAATTACAATATATATAATTTGTTCTTTTTGTTTTCCTCCAAATAAAAATCCAATATATATTATTGAACAAAATGATTGTATATATCCTCTTTTTTTAGTAGATATATATTTCCTATTAAATCTTTCTAAAATTTATATTGTAAATTATATTAATGTTGGTAATACTAAATATGGAACTTTATTAACACAATCAATTTGTAGAAATTACTCAATTAAACCTGGACATTTGTTTTCTATAAGAGCAAGAATTCAAGATAATCCTTTTATATATAGTTTATTGATTTATGCTTTAATGTCTATCATTACATTTTTTCTCTTAAGATCTTTTGAATTTGCTACTTTTATGATTTATAAAACTCAAAATGAAAATAAAGAATTAAGTTTTGGTTCTTCTATAAATGCTATTTGGTTTATTATTATTATTTCTTTTGGAGTTGCTTTTGGAGATTATTATCCAAAAACTAATATTTCAAGATTATTAACTTTTTATTTAATAATATTTTTATTTGTTATTATTTCTTTTTTTCTGAAAAAAATTATGACGTTTACTATAATGAGTGAAAATGAAAAAAAAGTTTATGTAAAAATGAAAAAATTATATTCTCCTGAAAATTTAAAATATAAAGCTGTAAATGTTATATTTTTTTTATTAAAAATTAGAGAAAGTAAAATTTTGTTAAAAGAAGAAGAAAATGAAGAATTAAAATCTTTTTTACGTAAAAAACTTTCAGTATATACTTTAATGTTAAATAGACATATAAAAAATTTTGACAATCACGATAAAATTGCAGATGCTTTTTCAATTCCAGTAGATGATTTATTAATAACATTAGAAAATAAAATAAGAGAAAATATAACAACTTTTGAGAATTCTTTTGATAAATTAGAAAAAATTAATAATGATTTAGATGATTTAAAAAATATGCAACATCAAATAAATCTTAATTTATATGAAATATTAAATAATGAAATAACATTAGGTAATTATATAGTAGAAATAAATAATAAAAGTGTATTAACAAAATTAAAACCTAAATCTAAAAAACATATTTATGGAAGATTTTCTAGAGATATAACTGTAAATAATGAAGAAATAATGAGAAAATTATCAAAAAATTTACATATTACAGTAATGAATAAAAAAAAACATCATGAAGTCATTTTAAAAAAAGGAAAAAAACCAAAAATTTTTATGAATCAAACAAAAATAACTGAACAAAAAGAAGAAAATCAAGATAATAATTCTTCAAATGTAACTAAAAAGAGTGGAATAGAATCAAATATTATTTCAAAAAAAAATTATTTGGATGATGAAAATTTTGTACAAATTGATAATGATTTTTATAAAGCTAAAAGTGATATGAAAAATAAATCATTTCCTGAGAAAATAAATCAAGAAAGTGAATAATTGAATTTATTTTTTTTTAATTGTAATATTATGAGAGAGTATTGGAATAATAAGTTAAAAAGTTTATTGTAAAAAATTTTAATAAATATAAAATTGTAGTTTTTAAATTAATAAAATTGATTATATAATTAATAAATGTTTATATCTATTCTTGATAAAATAAAAAAACATTAATTTCTAAATTTTTATTTATAACATATATCGAAGATATGCTTTATAGAAAATTTAGAAAAAAATTATTTTTTTTCTTTCTTTTTTTTAATAATATCATCTACATAATTATTACTTTTTTTATAAATTATTTTTTTTACTTTTACAATTTTTTTAAAAACACTTAATCTAGGTCTTCCTTTAATTTTTTTTAATTCCTTTCTAATATCAATTGCAATTTTATAATTTAAATCAAGGAAAAAATTTTTATAAGAAAAATTATTTTTTTCATTATCTTTTTTCTCTTTTTCAAATTTATTTAAATTATGTGAAAATTGACATCTATTACCATACATACATAATCCTTTATCAAAAAAATTAACACAAAGTCTTTTTTTATATCCACTTTTTTTACATTGATTTTCTCTTAAATTTTCTTTTCCATGTGCAAAAATACATGCTTCACCAAATTTACATCTTCCATTTATTTCATAAAAGTTACATAATTCTGTTTTAAATTTCATTTGTTTTTCTTTTTCAGTTTTTTCTTTTTCTTTTTTTTCTTGTGTAAAATAATCTTCTTCAAATTTATTTACAAATTTTTTTGAGGAAATTGATTTGTTTATTTCATTATCATATTCTAATTTCTGTAAATTTTCTTTATTTTTTAAAGGAGTGTTTTTATTTGTTTTTGGAAATTTTTTTAAAAAATAGGTATTCAAAATCATATTTAATGATAAGTATTTGATTAATATAATATAAAAATAATATTTAATAATAATTTAATTGATTTTTTTTTTGTTGTTTATATATAAGTAATTAAATTTTGTTTTGTTTATTTAAATATTATTTTTTATTTTTACAATGAATTTTTAATTTTTTGGATTTTTGTTTTTAAATTTATTATTTCTTTTGTAAATTCATCACAATTTTTTTTATATTGTTTATATATTTTTTTATAATATTCAATTTCAATGGTTAAAGTTTGAATGTATTCTTTTTTTTTCAAAGAAGGCATTAAAGAGTTTAATTTTTTTTCTAATTTTAATTTTTCTTTTTTATATTTATTAACTTCAAATCTTAAAATATTACATCTATCAATTAATAACTGTTTATATCTTGAATAGTTCATATTTATATTTTCAACATTTATATCTTTACTATAATTACTTTTATCTATTGATTTTCTTTTTTCTTTTTTTAAAAGTTTTTCACTTTTAATTCTTGTAAATTTACAATCATTTGTTTTATATTCTTTTTGATATGATATATTTTTTTTATGAATATTTTTTGCAGATATACAATTTTTTAATTTTGAATTTTCTTTTGATTCACAATAATTATTCATTAAAGTTTTAATTTTTTGTGTATAAAATAAATTTTGAGTTGAATTCTTTGTTGAAATCAATTGATTTTTTTCATCAATTTGTTTATTAAAAGTTTTTGCTTTTTTCTCTTTTATTTCATTTCGTTTTTTTGAATTTAATTTATTTGAATAATCATTTTTTATATTTAAATTTAAATGATTTAAATTATTCATTGTTTTTTGATTTGCCATAGTTTTATTAAGTGAATAATTAGTTTCTATTAGTTTTGTACTTTTTGATGAAAAAGAATCCTTATTTTTCAATGAATTTTTTTTAAGTAACTGATTTTTTATATATTTTTGAAGAAATTCTTCATCTAAACCAGATATAAAAATTTTATCTTTTGAAGTATGTTTATTATATTTATAAGGCTTTAGATGAGTTAAATTTATTTCTGAAGATGAATGACATAATTTCTTATATTTCTTTTTTAAATTTAAATCCATATTTCTTTAAATTAATTATTAATCCCTTTTTAATTTTTATAAACTTTTTATTTACATAAAATAATAAATGAAAATAAAAATTCTAATTTTTAAATATTTATAACTTTTAACTTATAATTTATATATTTATTACATTTATTTTATTTTCATAAGAAAATTCATTTTGATTATTAATTAAAGGATTAATTTCTTTAATAATTCTTTTATTAGTGTTAAAAACACTTCTACTCTTTTTTTCTGATTTATTGTCTTTATCAAATAAATGTTCCAACCTATTATTTTTTTCTCTTAAAAGATGAACATTAGTTTCGGAAATATCGAATTTTTGATTTTTAATATATTCACTAAAAGAAATTTGATTATCATATTTATTTTTTTTATTAGACATAATTAAATTATAATGATAATATAAATTATCAGCAAATTTAATTTCTTTTAAATATTGTTTAACGGTAAAAATTATATTCCCAATTCCATATCTTCCTCTTGATAAAAATTGTCTTAATTGAACCATTTTTTTAAAAGGAATACAATAAATTTCAACTTGATTCATTATTGAATTATAGATATGAAAGGTACAATTTAAAAAATTTATTGATTCATTGAATATAATTAAATTTTTTGAAAATTCATTCTTTTCATTTTTTACCATATAATTACCTTTCATTTTTGGATTAATCGGTTTTTTTTTTTCATTTTCATAAATATAATATTCATATTGTCTTATTATTAAATGTCCAATTTTCATTAATAAAGCTGAAGTAGTCTCAATTTGAATATTTAATTTTTTTATAAAATTTTCATTAATATTTCCACTTTTTATTTCTCTTGATAATTGTTTTATATAAGGATTAAATTTTTCAAAATTATCAAGAATAATCATAATTTCATTTGAAATTATTTGTTTTTGATATTCAATATCATTTAATATATTTTTTTTATTATTTTTTGTTTCAATTAATCCTTCATTAATTTCCCAATCTTTAATATATTCTACTTTAAAATTTTTAACTCTAAAATTCCTTTTGTTCAAAATGTTTTTTTTTTTTAAATCATTTTTTTCTTCTTTTGTTTGAATTTCATTATTTAAATTCAAACTATTTTTCAAATTTCTAGAAGAATTAGAATTTATTAAAGTAATTGATTGATTTAAAGGAATAGAATTTCTTTGAGTGTTATCAGTTGTACTATTACATTTAGTCATTTTAAAAATAGAAAAAGTTGGAATACTTGAATTTCTTTTTAATTTTATATTTTCATGTTTTCTCAATAAACTCAATTCTTTTAATTTTAATAATTCTGTCTTTTTAATGTAATTAGTTGAATCTTTCACTATTTTTTGACATTCAATTCTTCTTTGAGTAATATTAGAAAATAATTCAGATAATTTTTTATTGAAACATAATTGATTATAATATCTCAATATTTTATTTTTATCAATATAAGTTTCAGTATTTTCCATTATATTAATAAAAATGTAATTAATTTTTATTTAAAAATGAATAAAAAAATGAAAAGAATAAAATTATAATAAAATGAAAATCAAAAAAATAAATAAAAATGAAAAAAAGAAATAATTAAAAATTATTTTTTTTAAAAGGGAACATAATAAGACCTTTATATTAAGTTATTTTTAAATTTAAATAAAATAATTTGAAAATTAATGATTGATAATCTTTTTGTCATTATAACTCTATTTTTAATTTATTATTTTTACAATATTTCATTTAGACTTTTTTCAAATATTTTATTATTTACAACAATAGTAGAAGGGATTTATAATTCTTTTAATCAATTAAAAAAAATACCAATTTTCATCATATATTATATCTTCTTATTTTATTTACTTATTGATAATAATCCAATTATTTATTATGTGTCTTTATTTTTCCCTCTTTCCAAATTTATGAGAATTTTTCTTTTTTGTGGAATATTATCTTATATAACAAATAATAAAAAAAATAAAGAAAATCATTATATAAAAATAATTTACAATTATTTTTATGAAAGGCCTTATATTTTACTATTTTTTCTAATTTTACTTTATTGTATAAACCTATTTGTAAATGATTTCAATTTAAGGTTGTTTGTAAATATTATTCCAAAAAGTCATTTTATTAATGAAAATGAAAAATTTATTATATGTGGTATAATTACAAATAAAGAAATAATGTATAATTTTGGAAATAATACAAAAAAATTAATTAATTATATTGGAAAAGATAAAGTTTATGTAAATTTTATTAGTAATGGAGAAGTCAAAGTTGAAGATTTTTTCAAAGATTTTGAAAAGTGGCTTTTGAAAAATAAAATATCAAATAAAATTGAAACAAATAAAATAATAAATGAAGAAAAATCAAATAAATTTTTATTAAGGAATCACATATTAAAATATATTAATGAAATTCCAAATTTAAATTATTCAAACACTAGAATTATATTTATTGAAAATGCATATTTTAAATATGAAGAAATCATAAAATTAATAGGAACAAATAAAGGAAATTATGATTTAGTTTGTGGATTACATTTAAATAAAAGATTAATATACCCTGATTATTATATAGGAATTGATGGTAAAATATTTGAAAATAAATTTCCTTTTACAAAAGACCAAATTGCAAGAAACTTAATTTTAAATAAAGAATATTTAAGAATGTATTCTTGTTGGAGTGGAGTTATTTGTATGAAATCTCTTCCCTTTAAAAATAATAATTTATTTTTTAAAAATTCAACAAATAAAAATAAGAATGAAATTGTTTTATTTAATAGTGATTTACATTCAAATGGTTTTCATCAAATTATTTTAAATCCTAATATTATTATTACTTATACTGGTGATTGGAGAAAATCATACAGGAAAATATTTCCTTATGTATTTGAACCTATTTTCTTTCTTCTAGATTATTATTGGCCTTGGCAAAGAGAAAAAGGAGAAATTTTATTTGAAGATATTAATCTTAAAAATTTTAGTAAATTTAAATAAATAAAAGAACTAATGTTTATTTTTTTATTTATCTTATTTAAGAGATAAAAAGTTTTTTTTATTTGGTTTTTTTTAATGATTTTTTTAATGAAATATAACCTTAATTAAAAACCTTAAAATAATCAAAAAACTATTTATTGACTGAATTTTGAAAATAATTAATAAAGGAATAAAATTATATTAACTTTTAAGAATTTAAATGAAAGAAATTAATATTTATTTTGAATAATGGAGACAAAAAATAAAGATATAAAAATAGATGAAAACCATCTTAATATCAAAGAATTAAATTCAAAATATTCAATCATAAATACATTGGATTCAAAATCACCAGAAATTCAAATTTCAAAAGACAATAAATTATTTCCTTCAAATTCTTTTTATTCAAATGCATTTACATTAAATATAGATTCATCATTAATGTTAAAGCCCACAAAATATTGTTACAGAAAAAAAGGAAAAACTTTTCAATTTTTTGGAAATGTAAATGGAGATCCATTAATAATAATAGGTCCACATTGGTATTTTTCTTTAATACTAATTATTATAATTTCATCTCTTTTTTATATTATTCTTTTTTATTATTGGATTTCAATAAATTATATAATAATAACATTAGGTTTTATTCTTTATTTCTTTTTTTTAATTTCTTTTTTATATACATGTTTAATTAATCCTGGTTTTCCAGTAAATAATATAGATAATATATTAAATGGTGATTTAAAAGATAATTATAATTATTGTGATATTTGTAAAGTGTATTCAAGTTATGATAATAAAGTTTTTCATTGTAAATTTTGTGATATTTGTATTGAAGGTTTTGATCATCATTGTCCTTGGACAGGTAAATGTATTGGGAAAAAAAATTTTAAATCTTTTGTTTTTTTTGTGGGAGTAGTTTGCATATCAATTTTATATTTTTTTTATATATATATGACATATAAAATAATAATATAAAAATATAAAACTATTTATATTTTTATTTTCTATTATCATAAATTTTAAATATAAATTAAAAAAAAATAAAAAAAATGAAAACAGTTTCTCCTTTAAATCCCATTAAAAACTCTTTAGAATCCTTTTCTCCAAATTCTCGTCAGCAACTATTTACATCACATAGTCCAGTAAGGTAAAAAAATAAATTATTATATAATATAAAAAAAATAAACTAGACCATATCAAAGATTTATTCCAACAACAAAAGCTGATACAGGAATAAGTCCAGATAAAACAATATTAAATTTTATGAATCAAGATATTACAAAACCATATACAGCAAATAGAACAGTATTATATAATTTAACAGAGAGAAATGACCCTTCAATAAGAAATTTAAAATGGAGTTTAAATCCTCAATTAAATTGTACTAAAGAAAAACATTTACCAAAAATTCAACAATTTAAAGAATATAATTTTATTAAAAGAGACAAAGAAAAAATTGAACAATACAAAAATAATTATTTAGAAACTGATAATATTGCAATTAGAGTTCCTGATTTTGTAAAAGATAAACATAAATTAAATGATAGAACTAAAAGTCAAGATTTTACAATGAAAAAAATCTTCAAAACTCCTTTTTTAGATATGAAAAATGAATTTAATGTTAATACTTTATCTGATTCTTCTTGGGCTCCAAAAAATTATGAAAAATCTCCAAATAATAAAAGTAGTGTTGATTATAATATCATTTCTTTTCAAAAGGGTTTTGGAAATATTGATAAAATTAATAGCAGTAATATATTTGATAGGAAATTAATGAATAAAAAAAAATCTGTTTGTGAATATAGTGATTTAACTAGAAATTTTGCAATTCATTTAGATAAAAATTATCAGAAAGCTATTAAAGATAATCCAAAAAGATTTTTAGCTTATAATGGTGTTTTTACTTATTTATATGATGCTTCTCATAGAAATGGAAATATTAGTATGCCTTTTAGAAAAAGTTCAGAAATTAATTCTAAGAGAAGTCAACCCTAATTTTTTTTAAATTATATTTTTTTAGGATAATTGATTTTAATTATTTTATTTGTTTTTTTTGATTTTTTTAATTATAAGATTAATAATTTAATTTAATTTATTTTATTTAATTTAAAAAACATTAATTATACTTTTAACTTTAAAATTAAAATACAATCAGTGAATAAATTATATATTTACAATACATGTCCAATATACAATATAATAGTTTGAATGTTTATTATAATAATAAGATGTGATTTCTTTTTTCAATATATTCTATATTTTATCATCAGACAATATGGTAATAATTCTGAAATTTTTTTTATTCCAAACATTATCTTTTCTATATTCTTTATTAAATTGTTTGACCTAAATTAACTTTATTATTATTCTTAAATTTTAATTTTTATATTAATTTTTAATTCTTTTTTTCTTCTTTACCTTACGATTTATCATCTTTGACTTCTTTTTTAATTTTATTATAATCTGAATGAAATAAGTGTTTAAAATATCTTTAATGAGAAATAGGCACAATAATTACAATCTTTTCTGATTTTTTTTATCAAATACAATCCAAGTTTTTAAGAATTGGATATATTCCTTGTATTTTATTTTCTTCAGATGAAATTGAATTTTCAAATTAAAGATTTGTCTTTTTTATGTATTTTAAAAATAATTTTAATTTTTTATTCAAAAATATATAAAGAAATATAATAATATAATTATAAAAAATTAAATTTGATTTTTAGAAATGATTTTGACTTGATGCAACAATTAAATAAAAAAATAATTAAAAGAAATTAAAAGATGATACTATATTATAAATTTAAGTAGGTTAAAGATATTTTTTCTTGATATCATTTATTGAATTTATGACACAAAAAATTAATTGAAAATTTCAATTCAATAATATAGAACATTGATGATGTTTTTATTGAATAATAAATCAACAACTCTGAATTTATTTACTTTTATAATTATTTAAAAGATTTATAAAAAAATTTTGTTTTTTATTAAATTTTTAAATCATTTAATTTTGAATACTTAATTCTGATTCCTCATTAGCATTAATAATTTTCTCTTGTTCAAAATCTCCTATCTTTGAAATATTCTTTTTAATATATTTATTTAATCCACAATATTTGATTTCAATGATTTCTAAATATATAAAATTTGTAAAAACAGAAATAATAATCAAGCATATAATGCCATAACTAATGATATTATCAAATTTTTTAACTACATTTTCATTAGAAATAAATAAAATAATAATTTGAATAAAAATATTAGATATACCTTTT
>JAEEGI010022105.1_pt1 | contig 12588 bp, 6 predicted proteins | sample 8958751 | NCBI WGS metagenome assembly JAEEGI01 (sample SAMN16246545, study PRJNA631951) | gut metagenome | biome: gut microbiome; feature: rumen; material: KS-attached | host: Bos | place: Iran: Karaj | collected 2018-10 | reverse complement strand
AATCGCTGACTGCTACGTCAATTGTGTGCTGACGATTATCCTTGCGGTCAAGTGTCACATAATAATAGAACTTGCCATTTGCCTCTACCACCTGACCAGCCCACGAGCCACCAGGCTGGGCATAGGGGAAATCAGCAGCAGAGAGGACGGGACCGTGTGACTTCCAGTGAATCATGTCTGTGCTTGAATAGCAGAACCAACGAGGCATATAGAACCATCCTCCAACTCCTGTGGCATCTTCACCTACGTAGGCATAGACCGTGTTGCCTACTATGGTAAAAGCAGGATCGGCGGTGAATCTGTCTGTAAACAGGGGATTCTGTCCTTCCACACGTTCAAGTGGAGAACCTGAGATTTCAAGGTTGCGGATAGCGCCTTCGCGTACCTGTAGCGCATTGGGGAAACCACCAGGGAATCCGTGGCCCACAACCCAATTTGAGGCATTATGCCGCAATGCCTTCCCGGGATAAGTGAGTGTCTCTGTTTGTCCGTCAACGCTCAGCGAAAGTATCGATTGCTTCTTCTTCGCATCGTATGTAGCCTTAGCCTCCAGCGCGTACCAGCGGTCCTTGACCACATCGCTGCCAGCCCAGAGACGGTGGCCTTGCTCATTCTTGTCAATAACTTCCACAAAGAAACGTTGAGCCGTATTGTCAAAACCGAGGGAAATGTCGCCCGTTAGCGAATTCTTGCCTATCAGAAAACTGCCTTTCCCCTCTTTGCAGACAAAGACCTCTTACCTTTGCACCAGATTATAGATAATGTTCTAAATGTAAGATGTTAAACATCGTATAAGTTTAGGACATGCGGTCATGATTTTGTAGTTTTGCTAGAGATTGTGGCCGTGGGGACGAGATGACAAATACCTAGATAAGCCGTGTGCTATATCGTGGGACAGATCGAACACCCGTCCCCTTTTAAAGTCTTTAGAGTCTGGACAAAGAATCGAAGCACGTCACTGGACGATGCTGCGTCCGATAAGAGTAAAGTCGATGAAGATTTTGGCTATAGTCTAACTTTAGTATTAACCCTTTAAAAGTTATCAAGATGAAGCCAACTTCTCAGATGACATTGGACGTGTACTTCCGACAGTGCGTCGGTATCGACATCTCCAAGGACAAGTTCACCGCCTGCCTTTACATGTATGACAGGGCAAGCGACGTGGGCTGTTGCACTAAAAGTATCGACTTCGCCAACACGAAGTCAGGTTTTAACCAAATGGTCAGGTGGAGCCGCAAGGAAGCCGTAAAGAGCCATCCTCTAACCTACCTCATGGAGCCTACAGGCGTCTATTACGAGCATCTGGCCTATCACCTGCACAAGATCGGCCAGACAGTCTATGTGGTGCTGCCCAACAAGGCCCGCAAGTTCTGCGAGTCAGAGGGAATCAAGACCAAGACGGACGCGATGGATGCCCGCTGCCTGGCACTAATGGGGTGCGTCAGCCGTAAACTAAAGCCGTGGTCACCACCTGCAGCGATCTATCGAGAACTGCGCCAGATGACGCGTTTCCATGCAGACCTCTGCGAGGTCAGGACATCCGTCGCAAACCGTATGGAGGCACTCGACCACATGGAGGGCATCGCTAAGTCCGTCCATAAGAACTGCGAGAAACTGCTTCAGGAGATCGACACGCTGATGGAAAAGAACGGCAAGGCTATCATGAAGAAAGTCGCGGAGGACAAGGAACTCCTGGCAAGGGTGAAGCGCATAGCCACTGCCAAGGGACTCAGAGAGCCGACCATAGTATGCGTCATTGCCGAGACAGAAGGCTTCCACTATATTGAGAACCGCAAGCAGCTCGTAGGTTATGCAGGTCTTGACGTGAAGGCAAAACAATCCGGCAAGGATGATCCCAGGCATTGTATATCAAAGAAGGGCAACGCCCATATACGCGCAGCACTCTATATGCCTGCACTTGTCGCAGTCCGCTACAATAGACAAATCAAGGCTGCATATGGCAGAATCTGCCAGAAACATCCCAACGAGAAGATGATAGGTGTCACAGCTGCTATGCGCCGTCTGCTGTTGCTTATCTACACATTATGGAAGAACGGAGAGGAATACGATGAGACACGTGACACGACGCATACACCAAGGAAGAAGGAACCTGAGCCTGAATACGGGATCGGAGGACTGCATAGGAAGAATAGATAACGAACCAGTAGACTGGGATGCGGTGGATGAGAATGACGAGCCGCCTTTCTATCAAAAGTGGCTGCGCCTCGAAGCTACAGCCACACGGGATAGTACAGAGCTGGCATATACCAGCGACTTCCCTAAGTGGCTGCAAAGGTAACAAATTTTTGCGAAACAACAAAGGAATAAGCTAAAAACATATCGCACATTATATGTCCTGCTCCACAATTCATATATGAAGCAGGACATGGAAGGTACGTTTCAAAAGCAAATAGAAACCTCAATTGTTAAATTGTTCTATTTTTCTTTCCTTTTATTTGGAGATTAACACAGAATCTGTCCCCGCGACTATTTTTCATCATAGAGAATGGTAATCGCGCCCCCAAAAACAATGATGCTGACTTCCAGACATTGAAGAGCATGACAATAGAGAAGATAAAGACTGTCAAGAAAAGAGACATTGAAAATATTCTTGTGAAATATGGTTATATTTGATCTCTCTCACACAAAGAAAAAGCGAGCCGCGAGGCCCGCTTTTTTTTGCTACCACTTGAAATTTACTTTTTTCTTGCAAAAACTTGACTGATTCGAAAAAATAACCTATATTTGCAACAAGAATTTGAAACTAAACATACAAGGTATGAAACGAACTGCTGATTTTTGGTTGCTGGCCGTCATCCTGGCGATGGTGCAGGTGCTGGCATCGTGTAGTGAGAATGACGTTCCCGTGGCCTCTGCCACCGACCCGCTGCCGTTCCCGATGGATGCCTATAAAGACAGGTCTATATCGCCCGGCGACGACTTCTACATGTATTGCAACGGGGGCTGGATAGCCGAAAACCCTGTTCCGGAGGGAACGAGTGAAAACAGCATCTATATAGATGGCGATGCCATGAACAAGAAGCGGTATGATGAGATGATGGCCGAAGAGCCCCTCTTCAAGCGTCTATTCAACGATGCGGCGCATGTACTCGACTCGAAGGATGCCTCGCGCGCATTCCTGGATGCCTGGCTGGCTAAGTTGCCCACTTCTGACAACACCACCACAGAAGAGTACTTGCGCCTGATAGGCCGCTTGGCCAAAGAGGGGGTGCCTGACATGGTGTCGTTGAAATCCGACATCGAAAACTCGATGGTCATTCAGATGCGGATTACTCCCGATCTTCGCGTCAAAGACCCTTCGAAAACACCCGCACCCGACGACGGCAAGAAAGCGCTCCTGCTGATTGCCGAAGGACTGGGCATCCCTCAGTCGTGCTTCTTTATCTCGGAAAATGACAGGGGATACAAGAGGGCCGCCAACCTGATGACGCTCTCGCCCGAGGAAATCTATGATCTCATCCGGGAGAGCCTGGAAGGTCTGGAGATATTCATGACCGACGGTGCTGAAGAACAAGCAGAATTTGAAGTTGAGGCCAACACCATCTACCTGAAGAACTACCTCTTTGCCAAAAGGTATGGCTCGGAGGAAGTGAAGGCGAAGTATCTGGACTACTGCAAGAAAATACAGGCCAAGATGCGTCAGCGCATAGAACAACTGGACTGGATGAGCGATGCCACCAAGGCCCGTGCGCGGGCAAAGATCGACAACCTGCTGTTTATGATAGGCTATCCAGACAAATGGATTGAGGAGGCCTTGGTGACAGAAGAACAGCTAAACGATGTCGGTTGCTATTTGGAAGAGTTGTTCCTGTTGGGGCGTTGCGATGTGGCCAGCTACCTGACCATCGCCGGAAAACCCAAACGGGATCATTTGATGGATTATTTGATCTGTTACAATATCTACCTCTTCGATATCAATGCTTACAGTGTGGTGAGCCAGGATGCACTGTTTGTCTCGCTGGCTTATATGCTGCCGCCATTCGATTTCTGGGATATCTCTGAGGCCAGGACCTTTGCCAGCCTGATAACGGTCGGACACGAGATGACACACCTGCTCGATGTGGTCGGATCCACATATAACGAGTATGGCATGAAGGAAGACTGGTGGACAGCAGCCGACAAAGCCGCCTTTGACGAGCGCTGCAAGCTGCTGGTAGACTGCTACTCCTGCATGGAGGTGGCTCCTAAGCTCATGCCCGGTGTATATTGCGACGGCGAAAGGACGCTTTCCGAGAATATCGCTGACCTGGGCGGATTCAATGTGCTGCTCGATGTCTATACCGAACACCTTCAGCAGCAGGGTTTCAGTGGCGAAGGCCTGAAGGCGCAGCAGCGAAAGTTCTTTGAGTCTTCTGCCGACCGCTACCGTGCAAGCCTGCCGGATGATGGGTGGGAAGTATTTCTTGATGACGTACATGCACCCTATCGTGAGCGCGTGAACGGTGTGGTGAGGAACAACGACCTCTGGTATGAACTCTACGACGTAACCCTTGATAACAAATTGTTCCTGCCCGCTGAAAAGCGTGTCAAGATTTGGTAAAAAAATATGGAATATATGAAACGATTATCAAACATCTGTATGTCCGCCGCCATCCTGATCATTGGCGGTATGCTGGCGCTGACATCGTGTAGCGAGAGTAACAATCCCGTGGTTGCGCCCGACGAGCCACAAGTAGAGGATCTAGCTGACGTCACCGTCATGATCTATGGTTCGGGAGGCGGAAGCCTCGACCAGGATCTGATCTCGAAACTACGCAGGATCTACGAGGCCGACCCTGCGAGTTTCGAGCGGGTGAAAGTGGCAGTCCAGTATAAGTTTTCACAACCGGAGAAAGTTAAAGACTGGCCAGACGATGAAATGAAGAATGAATTCTATGCCACCCTTGAGCGCGAAGGTGAGGAGTATGTGGAGAAAACTGCCGGTTCAAGGAGTTACATGCGCTGGATGGGGGCAAAGGGCAACGCCACCTTGCGCTACGTGGTTGACCCCGAGCAGACGCTCTACAGACAGTCGAAAACCAGTTGGCTCCCTGATGACAACATGGACATCACCCATCCCGATTCGTTAGCCAGTTTCATCCGCTGGGCGGCGCAGCAATGTCCAGCCAGGGAATATGTGCTGCTAATGACTGACCACGGACGCGGGTTCCTGCCCCACGAGGAGGCCGACCCCAACGAGATCATCATCACCCGCTCGATGGTGGAGGACATGGGGCACGACCGTCGCCACTTCACCGCCAAAACGCTGCACCAAGGTATCCAGAGATCGGGCATTCCGATTACTACGCTTTATCTTGACCTCTGCATGATGAACACCCTTGAGTATCAGTTCGAGATGAAGGACCTGTGCGATTATATCGTGGCTTCCACCTATTCCACCCAGGGAGTCGGTTTCTATGATGATTTGGTGGACTGCCTGGCAAAGTACCCGCAAGACATGGCCGCCGCATTGACACGTACCATTGAATTGGCGATGGAACAACAGGAGAAGGGCAAGACTGCTGACCCGTTATATATGGACTATACGGTGACGCGTACCGACCGCCTCGACCACCTGGGAAGTGTGATGCGCGAGTTTACCGACCGTCTGTGCGACACCTATGAAAACGGCACCCCCGCGCAGCAGCAGGCAATAGACCAGGTGACTGCCCAAGCCGTCAAGGTGAACGCCATGAATCCCTTCTACGATGTAGCCAAGTACATGTCGTCCATCATGCACGCCCTGCCTGAGGTCTATGGCGACGACTTCTACGAGGAACTGAAGAAGGCTTTCAACGACTGTCTGGTGGCGCAGGTCTATAGCAACTATCTCAAGGATCGCGACTATCAGGTGGACTACAGTGTGCTCATGGGCACTCAGGGTCACTATATGTGGGGGCGCTGGATGTCAACTGAATCTGGTGTTTATGAAATATCGACCATTTGGTCGTATGAAGCCGATGGTACGCTCTACGAATATAACGTAAACGATCCGGTCTTTAACGACGAAGACGATACCTTCACCTATACCCCGGAATTAGTAGCCACGAGCACATGGGCAGGAACGCTGACCTCGGTCTATGGGACAACCGTTTTCGACAAGACCGTAGGCTGGAGCCGATGGATACGCATGAACCGCCAGGAGCCTACGCTCTGGAGCAAGAGCGGTTTCAAAGATGAACTGGATGATGATGACCAATAATAATTCCATACACTATCTGTAAAAGCGCTAAGCCTCATGTATGTTTTACATGGGGCTTTTTCTTTTTTTTCTGCCCTTGATGCGACACCTGTGTCAAGTTTCCGGCTCGTTGTTACAATATCGCCTCCGTGTCGCAACAACCTCGGACGAAAAACAAGAAAAAAAGTTGGAATGAGCCGGAAACCGTCGTAACTTTGCATCAGAAATCAGAAATGATATCGATCTTTGACTTACTGATACAAAAGAAATATAAAGGTTTGACAATCAGTACTTTGAGTGCTTACCACATCAGTCTCTGCCCTGACTGAATCCCCAAAAAGGGCAAACAACAAAAACAAAAAAAGAATTAAAAAATAAATAAGTATAAACAATTAAAAAAATTACAATTATGACAACAAAAAAGAATTTGGTAAAGTCGATGCTCATGAGCATCGTTACCGCAGGTATTTTCAGTTTCTCATTCGCATTCACCGCTTGCAGCGACGATGAGTTAGTAGATAACGGTTTGGGCGTCGAAACGTCGCATGAGCAGGATTACAACGGACCGATAGGCGAGGCCTACGGACTGTCTTTCTACGATTTCGAGACAACAGAGGACGTGACGATCCTCAACGCCGACACAACACAGATCTCTGTTAGCAAGGCACTGGCCGACAAGCTGGGCATCCAGTCGTTCGTAGGCCACCCGATGGGTATCTGGGACAATCCCGAGCACCGCGCCTATCTGCGCCGCGCCACCAGTGAGAAGATGGAAGGCGACCGCTACATCCTCAATGTGATCCCGTCTTCCATCGCTGAGGTGCTGAATGGAAATGACAGGGAATATAAGCTGAGCACCGAAGTCTACGTCAACACCGACCCTGAATCGACCCGCACCCGTGCTGCCGAGAACAACACACCGGAGTATGCAGCCCGCTACGTCGACGAGAACAATGTGATCCACCCGATGGCCATCACCTTCAGACGTCCTCAGGGCGACCAGAGTGGCCTGACGCGTAACTCTGCTTCTGAAGACAACATCTATGGCACCTATCTGCCCGAGCAGTTGTTGGGAATCCAGGACGACCCCGCAACACGAAACATTGTGGACGATTTCTGTGAGTTTATTGGAATTAAGGATTACGCAAAGTATAGTGTAGAATGGTTCAAGGCCAAGGCTAAGGAGTTTGAAAAGTGGCTGAAGGATAATACTAACTATGCCATCAACTGGAAGGAGAAGAATTCCATTGTCAACATTGACTCCAAGTTGGATATGAAGATTCCCATCAGTTGTGGTAAAGAAATGGATGATACCGTCAATGTATATGTGAATGCTCCCGTGAAGTTCAACCTCAACTATAACATCATTTTGCAGGCTGAGGGATCGTGTGTTGAAAAGCCCAATCTGCAGCAGTTCGAGGCCAGCGTTGACGGACGTTTCAACTTCGAGCCAGAGATTCGTATCGGATTCGACGGCAAGTGGGAACTGCCTGAGGACAAGCAGAAAATAGATCTTGTAGAGTTCGAAGGCATCACAGTGGTCTTTAACATCGGTTATGTTCCTTTCACAATAGATTTCAACCCTTCACTTTACCTGAAGCTCAAGGCTGAGTTAGAAGGCAAGGCCACGGTGGGTGTCAAGTACGAGTTCGACTCCTGGTTCAAGGGTGGTGTTAGGTACGATGGCAGTACCTCAGGTATTAGCGAGAGCAAGGTTACCAAGAACAAGCTCAGCTTCCTCACTCCTACTGCCGAGTTCAACGCCTGTGCAGGTATCGGTCTGATGTTCGGATGTGAGATGATTATCGACAAGTTGGCAGGTCCTGAGCTTGCAGTAGGTCCTGAGCTCACAGCCTCTGCTGGTCTGACCATCGCCCCATTTGAGAAGGATCCCTTGAATTTTGAGGCATCCGTGGATTTCGGAATCACAGGTGAGGTAGGCGGCAAGCTGAAGATCTGGAAATGGGACCTCGCTGAGTGGAGCGTTCCCTTGGACTTCGGTCTGAACTGGAACCTCTTCAAATACCCCAGTGACAACGCCACCGACGATGTGAAGAAGAATATGGATGAGATTAACAAGAACGCCCAGAAGCTGATTGAAAACAAAGATTGGGAACTGTTGAATGATAAGTTGAATAAAGATTCCCAGATAAAGCAATCTGCAAAACAGTATTTGCGCTCTTTCAGGATCGAATTCCCTGATGATGGTAAATGGGCTGGATGTGTGATGTTAGTAGAAGTAAGTGATCAGACAGAAGCCATCTTCAAACACGTGCGTGATGAATTTACCAAGAAGTATAGCCGCGCTCCCAAGAGCAACGATGCTGACTTCCAGACAATGAAGCGCTTGGCAATAGAGAAGATGAAGACTTTCACACAAGAAGAATACATGAGAATTAAAGATATTAAAATAAAAAGGTAATCTCTCTCACACAAAAGAAAAGCGAGCCGCGAGGCCCGCTTTTTTTTTGCTCTGTCAGTTCAGCATCAAACTTTATTGCTTCTCTGCCTGATCGATAAAATAAGAGATACCCTCCAGACTCAGGTCTGCCTGCTGCCCATTGCACGACAAACTCTGCACGACGATTTCCATCGACAGCTTTTCCGACTGCAGGAAATAAACCACCGCTGCACTCATCAGGGCGGAAATCTCATAGTCCTTACCGCCTGCCGTCACAGTAAACTGCCAGTCGGTAGGTTCCATCACTAGTAACAGTTGGGACCGGTCTTCCGTCATAGCCATACTCACCGTCGGAGCCTGATAAACAAGTCCCTTGACAGTCTTCAGGGCCTCCGCCATTTCTTCATCAGAAAGGAAGTCCTTCAACAGCGGTCGGATCGGCAAGTCACGCACAGAGAACTCCCTGCCGATGGTGATAGAGGCGCGTGTCGGCACATTGTTGTCCATCACCGTACCCACATAAGTGCCTTTCAGACTGTTAAAAGCCTGTTGGGCATCCTCCACCGTGACTACATCCTGATTATTACTCTCATCGCAGGCGCCCAGCCCCAGTAACATAGATCCCCAGAGCAATATAGTAACTATTCTCTTCATCTTGAGTAGTAAATCCCCGCACTCAGAAAAGAGGCGGGGATTTGAATATGAGGATTTAAACTAAATCTCGATGGAAGATTAGCGGACGATGAACTTCTTGCCCTGCTTCACATAGACACCCTTCTTCAGCGTGTTCGGGTTCATCTGAACACCGTTGAGGTTATAGATAGGAGCATTGTGGTCAGAAACAATCTGGTTGTAAGGCAGAGCCTTGATACCGTCAGCACCCTTCAGGACGAAGGTACGAACGCGTGTCAGAGCTGTGTCGATACGATAGAGCTGGAAGGTCTCAGTACCCTTGATAACGCTCAGACCAGTCTCAGGAGCCCAGTTCTCAGCGTTATACTTAGCGATAGCCTCTTCCTCGGTCTCGGCAAAGATGGTGATATAGTCGGTCTTACCACGACCATAGTTGTCAACACGGTTCACGATGATGTAGTCGTTGTCGGTCAGACCGTCAACACCCATGATGGCATTGGTAACACCGCTACCCAGAGCACCAGACATGTCGTCCTCACGGGCACCAACGTTAATCAGACCAATGTTCAGATTGAACTTGGCATTGGCAGTAGCTTCCTCACCAGTTGACCATGTGTAGACAGGAGCGAAGATCTTGTGAGCCTCTTCCTCAGTCAGAGTAGACTGCAGCTTCATGAAGCGACGGATGCCACCGTGATCAACATCGTAAGGACGAACCTGTACGGTATCACCTACAGCATTACCCTTAATCCAGGTGAAGCGGAGAGCGTCGGGACGGCCTGTCCAGTTGTTCTCACCAGACATCTGGTCTGATACCAGCGGCTCAATCTCGCTGAAGCCCTTAGCGGTCAGGTCTGCCTCGGTCATGTGCTGGAAGTCGACATCGTCCTTCACGCCATACTCAGTGTCGTTCTTGTAGGTAACAGTCGTTGAACCGAACTGATTGTTTCCACCGTCATGAGTGGTGATCTCAAGCTCACCCTGAGCAGTTACGGTCAGACTCTCACCAGTCTGGCAGTTCTCCTTCACGATGGCCTCGCCGGCAACAGGCGTATACTTGTAGTTGAAGAAGAGAGTCGGCTGTGTGGGAACCTCAGCGTTGCTAACGGTCATCTTATAGGTCTTCACGAAGCCCTCGTCAACACCAGTGATGTCAGCTGTGACGGCAGGCAGTTCGATAATCTCGGCAACCACGTCGACAGTTACCTCCTCAGACTTGGCAGTACCAGACTCAGTCCAGGCAACGAGCTTACCAGAAGCGCTGATATTGTACTTGTACATGCTTCCCAGAGAAGTGTCGTCGGGCTGGATCTCAGCACCGTCGAATGTCACGTGCAGCACCTCATTGTTGCTGGCCTCGAAAGAAATCGTATAAGTACGGGCTGTGCCATCGACACGTGTCAGAGCCACCGTAGGAGCATTGGCATAGTCCTCAGCGGTCTCAACCTGAACCAGGATATTGTCGAGGATGTTCACAGAACCGACCTTACCGCCCAGCAGGTTCAGACCTGTGGCGCGCATGTTCTCCACATACTCGGGAACATTGTATACACCATCGCAAACAGGTGTTCCGAACTCGTCAGCGATAGCATACTTCACGGTGCGAGCGACAACGTCAACATTCAACGTAATGGTGTAATAGCTGTTGAAGTTGATGGTAGCGATGTTGGTAGAGTCACCGTTAATAGCATAGGTGTTACCCTCCTTAGCCTCGTCAGTCAGCTCGGTGAGGTCGAACAGCCACCAGCGGTCAGGCTCAGTAGCGCCAGCCTTGATCTCATCAGCATGACGGCGATAGTTCTGGTTAGCCCAACGGTTGGTTGAGAACACAGAGTCGGCCATCACGACAATCTCGTTAGCCAGGTTGGTGTCGGGCTTGGTCTTCGGGCACCAGTCGAACTTCAGGGTGTAGTTGTTGACACCTTCACCATAGATGTCGGTTCCCCAAAGGGTGTAGGCGTTACGCTCGCCGCCTCCAGCATGTGTGAACTGGAAGAAGCTTCCGTACTCGTCACCGGCAATAACCATACCGCCAGCATTGTTGGGAGAGATCCAGCCAGCGTCAGCGGCTGTCTTTGCCAACTCAAAATCCTGCTTGTACAGGTTCTTGATACCTGCCGTTGCTACCATAGTGTAGGCAAACAAGGCAGCGAAAAGGAGATAAAATTTTCTCATAATCGATACGTTTTTTAATGAGTTAATATTAAAGTGGTTTATAAATAATAGTTATATCGCTTGCAAAGTTACGAAATAATTCTTAATCTGTTCGTATATTGTTGTAAAATTAACACTAATTATGTTGCGGGGACTCCTGCCCCGCAACAATAGTCATTACCAGCCGGGATTCTGCGTGAGGTTGCCTGCCTTAAGGATCTCACTCTGCGGAAGGGGGAAGAGATTCATCTTGTCGTCCCACTGACGGTTCTGAATCACCTTCTTCGTCTCGGTGAACGTGTCGTCAGCATTCTTCGTGATCTCCAGGCCGTAGATGGTCTTGAAGTACTTGTCGCCCTCTTTCCAGCGGCGCACGTCGAAGAAGCGATGTCCCTCGAAGGCCAGTTCCACGAAGCGCTCATGCTTGCAGGCCTCCAGCGTTGCCTCAGCATCACTCAGATCAGCCAGGCCAGCGCGCTTGCGGACGGTGTTGATAGCCTGGGCAGCGGTCATACTGAAGCCGGACTTGTCGGAGAGGTTCAGCAGACACTCTGCATAGTTCAGATAGAACTCAGCCAGGCGGAAGGTGACCCATACATGATAGAAGGAGTTCTCACCGTTGCCCCCGATCTGTGTCGTGCCGTCCACATACTTCTTCAGATAGTAGCCCGTCGGCGTGGCATTCACATTGGGTGCGCCATTGACGCCGCCCACATAGGTCTCCAGAGGCTGAGTGTTGGCATTAGGCCACATATCGCCGTTCTTGGCCACAGTAGCCTCCAGACGTACATCGCCCTCCTCATAAGCTTCCACCAGGTTCTGGGCCGGGCAGTTTCCACCCTGACCGCCAGCACCTGCGCCAGACATGCCGACGGGGAAGTTATACTTCTCGAACGAATTGGAAGCACTCAACACGCGACGGGCGAAGATGATCTCCTTCAGGGCTTTGGCGTCCTTCCAGTTGGTCTGTCCCTGGAACAATCCAGCATAGTCAGACGACAGCGTGAACTGACGGGCCTTGGCCGCATTGATCAGGTCGAGGTTAGCCTGAGCGGCTGCCTTCCAAAGCGACTGGTCATTATTCGGATTGAACAGCGGACTGGCATGATAGAGGGCGGCGCGGGCGCGGAGTGCCAGCACGGCCAGATTATTGGCGCGACCGGTTTCCGTGATGCTCAAAGCCATCTTGCCTAAGTCTGCATAATCCTTGATGATCGTA
>JAEEGI010022100.1_pt1 | contig 12589 bp, 9 predicted proteins | sample 8958751 | NCBI WGS metagenome assembly JAEEGI01 (sample SAMN16246545, study PRJNA631951) | gut metagenome | biome: gut microbiome; feature: rumen; material: KS-attached | host: Bos | place: Iran: Karaj | collected 2018-10 | reverse complement strand
CATCATCATTTAATAAGAAGTCGTAGCCCATTTCCATAGTTTGGTGGTAAGTAACGTCTTCATAGTGATACGATTTACTTTTGTACACACAGAGCACAACGATTTCCTTTCTCACGAAAACCTCCTGGAAGATTTTCTTGAAGGCAGTTGCCAGATCGTCGCTCTGCTGGATAGAAAAGTCGTCGAGCTTAACTGTGCCAAGGGCGATGTGGCCCGTTGGCAGGTCCATATACTTGCTAGCCGACAGATTGAATTCCGGCTTCTTGACGAAGCCTCTCAGTTTTTTCTTGAACACAGGGAAAGAGGGCCAGAACTGTGCGTAGCCCTTCACAAGGATATACGATCCATCGGGAATCCGACAGTCATGCTTATATGTCAGACTATCGCCGTCACGCAGTTCGAGCGTGAGGCATCTGAAATGATACGCCGGTATCGTCAGTATGCCATGCGTGCACGAGTGGTTCTCGTATTTACGCTTGAGGTTCATCTTTATCATACGTATTCCTCCCTATTAAAATATAAATATGTGTCCGCCATGCTCGTTCATCGCTTCATGGCGGATCTCTTTCGACATCTGAGAGTTGGATCTAAAACTCAATGCTCTTGAAACATTCGGTGCCCCGTACTTCTCGACGAGCGCCTTCCTGCCGTTGGGGTTAATGACTATCTTTTCCATCTGAAATCTTATTTTAATTGTTATCCTGTCTATCATTTCGGAGGCAAAGATACGGTATTTTTTCATACCCTGAAACCGATTGGAAATATTCCGATCGGGTTTGGAAAACAAAAAAGAGGTTCCGTTCTTGGAACCTCTTATATAATAATTGTTTTGGCCTTGTCTCTCTCTACCCTCAACTTGTCATAATAGCCTGAATGTTGGAAATTCCATCCGATCTCTTGGAAAGGTGCCAGCAGGAAATGTTCGGTTTTTGGCCGGGGGAGTTCAGGACGATTAACAAATCTGATATCTTGTTTGTCTTTTAGTAGCTCTGCAAAATTGGTATACTTCTCTTTTTGGGCATAGATATTAAAGTTTCTAGTACCTATTTTAGGAATACCGGCAAATACCTTTTGGTTTAGATAATCGCAAAATGCCGAATTACTATTTCTCTCAAGAATCTTGATATAATTGAAGTAGTAATGTGTGAGCAAGAAAAAATCATAAAGATTGAGATCCACCTTGCAGATATTGCATTTTTTTGCGCCATGAAAGAGTTTATCCACGATGTTTAAGATACAATCAGCCAGCTCGTCCTCATCAACCAAGCGATAGAAGAGACTACTATGGGGTGGCTTACCTCCTCCGCCTCCATCATCTCCACCGCCATCTCCGCCTCCGCCGCCACCGGTTTTGGCATCATTGCGACTCTCTATAATCATGTCATTCAATTGTAAGCGAGCCTCGTCTAAGTTCTCCTTAAGTTTAGCAAGATCTTTCTCCCGAACAATATCCTGCACATCCTGAGATTCTATTCTCACCTTGTATTTTCTAAGAAAAACAGCATGACGATGTTTTGTATAAGAGTTGAATCTCTTATACTTCTTTTTTTGGCCTGCCTTTGCAGCATTAGCTCTCTTTTTCATTTTTGGACACATACGCAAATAGATTTTTTGCAAATATACGAAAATAGTTTGTAAAGAACAACGGATTTTGGAAGATTAACAGATTTCGGTCAAAAATAAAGGCAAAAAGTGGAAGAACTCTTCGCACACATTGCATTGAATTAGAACACAAACGGAATCCAATCTTAACACGCACCATTTTTTTACTTAACTGAAAAATCGAAAACTCTTAACACGCAACGCGACGAACCTTAACACCGAAGAAAAAACAGTTAACTGAAAAATTAAATTCTCTTAACTAAAAAAACAAAAACACTTAACTGAAAAATTTTTTTTACTTAACTGAAAAATATTTTATGGCAAAGATTTATTTTAAAATTTGTTAAGAGCAAAAATATAACCTGTTAAGGCTTCTTTTCTTGCATGTTAAGGAAAAAATCTGAACTGCTACTGATAATAATAAAAAACAGTGCCCTCCTGAAAAACAGTCAGAAGCTCGAGAACGGTTTCGTCTCTTATGAGAATCCTTGGAAGTAATTCCAACATAAACGTCACACCGTGCCAGGTTCTTTGTGATGGTAGATATTAAAAAGAGGATGTGCCAATGTGACACAACCTCTTTATTATTTTATGTATTTCCCGATGGCAGCCATGATCTGCTGATAGGTCGCCTTCGGACAATATTGCTCATTGTCGATGAAGTCGTTATGCCCACCCTTCGGCACGATGATCTTCTGAACATTGGGGTTCGTCGGGTCGGGAATGGCGCATCCGGTCCAGGGGTCGTTCTCGCCATAGACGAAAATCATCTTCTTGGTGGTGTTCGGCAGGAAGTTGGTGATGAAGTCCTTGGTCATTGCGTCGCTGTAGCGTGCTGCATAGGTGGGATAGTCCTTATAGAGCATGCCTTCGTCATTGTTAAGGATATAGTCCATCGTCGTCAGTCCCAAATAGGGCTGCAGATCGTCGAAATACATCCGGTAATGACCCAGTTCCAACATGGCCTGAATATAGTAAGCCCAACCCAGATCTTCTTTTCTGAGTTTCAGCATCTCAGCCTCTGTTTTCGCACGGGTAGTCGCCTTCGGATGCTCCTGTATATATTTTACCAGTTCCGTCCAATTCTTCTCAATGAAGAATTTCGTGAACTCGAGCGTGGATTTATCTGTTGGATCTGGGATATAGTCCTTCCACATGTCGATTGGGATGTTTGCCAACTTATCGAAGAGATTTGCGCGGCTGAAATTAATAAAGTATGCAATAATCGTAGCGACAATCTGGTCTTCGGTGTACTCCGCATCCTCCATCTCTTTGATAGTGCCTTTATATTCCTCCTTATACTTGGCCACGAGATAGTCGCTCAGATCCGACTTGCTGACGATGTATCTGTCGATGGCCAACAGTTTCTCTCTTATCGATGGCAAAGTAGTCAGGGTTTTCTCGATCATAAATTGGCCAATTCTGGGATCGGCGACGCCCTCACAGAAGGGCGCGCAGAAGGGCACGTAGAGATCCATGTCGTTATAGCCTTTCTTCTCGTTGTAGTAGGCATAGAGTGCAGCAGCGATACCGCTCTTGCTGGTTCCTGTGGCGAGCCACTGGCCGTTTAAATATCCGCTGCCCTTGAGGGCCGTCACGATGGCGTGGTAGTCTTCAGAAGCTTGCATGGAGCTGAGGTAGTTGAACTCCAGGTTTTCGAAGGGCTCAGGGAGCGATGAATCGAAGTAGCGATACTCCATCTCAATATGGTTGCCGTTGAGGACAGAGGCGAGTGTCGCCGGTATTAAATCATCGGCCTTGGCTGCCGTATTATAGCCCTGCGTGTGTAACACATTGACTGCGTCCTTGCCTTCATATCTGAGCACCACGCGCTGTTTGAACGTACCCTTGGTGGCATCAGTGTGGTCTACCTGCTGCTCGAAATAGAAGTAGTAGTAGGTCTTCTGGGTAGGATTCGTTTCCGTTGCAGTGGTCTTCTGTACGGTGACGTCGCTCACGCCGGGAATCTTCGCCAGCCATTGTTCTACTGTCAATTCACTACTTTCCTGTGGCACTTCAGGGTTTACAGGGTTATCATCGTCTTAGAAACACGATGTCAATACAAGACCGCTTGAAAGGATGGCGATCCACATCCATAGTCTCATAGTTTTCATTTCTATACTAATTCTATTTTCTAACTCTCTTCTGTCCGTTCTCAATCACAATGCCCTTAGAGGTATTGTCGGCAGGGGTTCCGTCGATATGGTAAATGCGTGCAGTACCCTCGGGCTGCATGGATCTGGTGGTGCTGGAAACACTTGTAGAGCCACCTGTCTTCTCCTTGAACTCGGCTCGGGCCTTGGCCAACTGGTCGATGAAGCGCTCGTGACTGCGAATCAGCTGATAGAGTACGGAGCCGGCCATGCGGCCTGCATCCACATCGCTCTGCCAATGATAGCCTGCAATGACACGGCTCTGGCCGAACTCATAGCCACGGGCGAGCAGCTTCTCCATCGCCTCGTTAGACTGGCTGATATCGGAAAGCAGCAGCGCCGAAGTCCAGAAGAACACGGTATGTCCTGAGGGATATGACCCTTCATTACGATGTTTCTCCTCCTTCTCAGGAATAAGCGTCCCCTCGTCGTAATAGGCATAGGGTCGCTGGCGGTTGAACTTGGCCTTTGCTCCGGAATAGATGCTATCGCACGAGGCGAGCACATCCTGGAGGACGGCGTAAATGGCAGGAGTATCGTCCTTCGAAATCTCCAAGCCAAAGAGAGGGCTGTAGGCATCGATGGCGGTCTGCATGCTATAGACGGCATCGTTCTGAGCCTGAGCAGCACGGGCCTCATCCTGGCGCATCAGCTTGCCCCAGAGGTGCTGCGACTGGTCGGCCACAAAACGGGCTGACTCAAATGCGGGGAAAGGTGGCAGGATCTTGGTCATGTCGGGCAGTTCTGCCTTAGTGAAATACGCGTGTCCGTTCTTTTCGTCGCCTGCTGCGAAAACATGGGTGACACAGCTGAACGCCAATGCAACTGTCAATATCATTACCTTTTTCATATCATTCCATTTTAAACTTGACCCACTTATTCATCCGTATCCTGACGCATGCCTTTGGTGAAGTCAAAGTCGTCGGCATCCTCGTTGACAGCATTCTGCTCTTCGAGATAATTGGCATAAGCTTCCTCAATCTCGTTCTGCTTTTTATCCAGCAGGTCCTCAATGTTGTCGAGGTACTCATTGCGCAGATCCTTGACGGCATCCGAGGCTTCATTGAGCCTGTCGGGATCAGAGGCGAAGAGCTCTCCAAAATCCGTAATCTGACTGGCACAGAGCGTTTCCATACGTGCCTTGCATTCGTCGTGGAGGCCCTTAGTGGCTTCCATCAAGAAATCACGACGATCCTTATCGACCTTAGGCATCTCGTAGACGAGATACTGGGTATCGGGATTCTCGGAATCCATCTGCTCGATGGAAGGCTTGAACTCCGGATGGGCGGAGAGAACACCATCATTGATTTCATCCAGGCTGTTAGTCATCTTTGGCAGGATCTGGAAATGGAAGTCATCGGGGGTCGCCACGTCGGCCACCTGCTCGATATCCTGGTCCTCGCCGTTGATCTTGATCGTAACAGGAAGCAAAGCCGTCGGATCAGCCTTGACACACAGGTTATGATAGCGATAGTTCAGCAGATACTGGTAACCTGCCAATTGCTTCTCCAAATTTTCTAATACGGTTGATACTAAAGTATTCATATTGTTACTGCTTGTTTTCTAATCGTTACACTTTATGAATTAAACGCCCATACCGTCGCTGATGTTCGGTGAATTGAACGACGACTTGGCTTTGAGGTTATCAAACTCTCCCTTCGGAGCCTTGACAGTACCTTTGACATCGGCATCGGCACCAATCGTTGTCTCGCAGGTGATCTCAGCCTTGTCTGCGCTGACAGTTGCCTTGCCGTCGGTAAGTTTCACCTCAGCCTTAGCCTCACCTTGCTGGGCATCGAGGAGCTTGTCGGCCTGAAGCTTGATCTCCTCGCTCAGAGCTTCGATGGACTTGCTCTTGATCTCCTTCGACTTGGCTCCGATGTTCATCTTCTCTGCTACGAGCAGCATCGTACCGCCCTCAGCGAGCTTGTCGTCGCTGCGTTTCTCCTTCTCGACATCCATCGACTTGACAGCGATGTCCTTGGCGTTGACAGCGATGCTGCCAGTTGCCTTGCCTTCAGTATCGGTAGCCGAGAGGTCTATCTTCTCCGTGCGTACTGCGAAGCTGCTACCTGCCGCGAGGGCCGTCTCCTTGTTCTCGCTTCCGTTGAGCTCGCTCTCCGTAGCCTGAAGGGCAAAAGTCTTCGAGTTGATGATGACATCGCCCTCGGCCTTGTACTTGGCCTTAGTCAGCTTACCCTGCTCATCGACTTCAACATCGGAAGAGTTGACGGTAGACACCTCTATCTTCTTAGAACGGAGCTTGATGTTACTGTCGTCAGTAAGGCCCTTCTCCTTATACTTCTTATCGGCTACCTCATAATCTACGGACTCGAGGGTGATATTCTTCGACTTGACAACAAAGTCGCCCTCAGCCTTGTACTCGGCCTTGGTCAGCTGGTCGTTTTCATCGCGCTCCACGCCAGCTGTACTTGTGGTTTCGACGGTGACAGTACGCATATTGATGTCGAGACGGTTGTCCTTCAGCAGTGAGCCTTTCTCGTCTAACGGGCCTGCCACCTTCACAGTCTGGGCCTCGATGCTGATACCTGCCGCAGGATTGGTGCGGATATGGCCATCATCATCGACAGAGCACATGTTGATCTTCTCACTGGAGATATTAACAGAGGTGTTGGTGGAGTCCTTGGCAAACTGTTCTTTGCCGATCTTAGCCACCTCGTCTTTCTTGCGTTTGAAGTAAGTGGTGAGACGGGCGTTCTCAGCCTGCATAGACAGGGCGTTGGAATAGCTGTAAAGAGCCAGTGTAAGGTCGGTAGAGAGCAACTCGATCTCGTCGTTCAGCTCGTCAAGGTCGGCATAGGTGGTACGGATGTCGCGCTCGCCCTTGGCAATCTTCTCTTTCTCTGCCAGCAGCTTGTCGAGGTTCTCGCGTATCGACTTGAACGACTTGCCGAGCTGTTTTACCTCATTGTCAATATACGCCTTGCCGGACTCGAGCTTCATGAGCTCATTGTCGTATACCTGGGTGCGGTTTTCCTTAGAGGTAACGGCACTGATATCGACGGCATGGTCGGACTTGATGCGGATGCCGCCACCACCGACAAGGCTTGGGGCTGGGAAAGCTCCGTTCTTTTCGGCCATATCGCTCTGGATGGTGATGTTGCCGGCCTGGCTCACAATCTGGGACAGGCTGCTGACAACATGCTCATTACCATCCACACCGGGATTCTCACCAGTCTGTCGGATGATAGGCGCCCGCATGTTCAGCTGACCAGCATCACCCGCTCCTTCGAGGTTGACATTATTACTGCGGATGATGACCTTAGAACCGCCTTTCGAGTTGAGCACTCCACCCAGGTTCACATCGCCGATGATAATCTCCGGGGCTGACAGCACGATGCGATTGTCATCGTGGATGATATGTCCCTGCTTCTGATTATATCTGTCGACCTTCAGGTCGTAAATCTCTTCCTTGAGCTTATGAATGGCTTCGAGGACACCTTTCTTGAAGTCGTCGTTTGCCAGACTATCCAGCTTATCCTCCCATCTCTTGAATACTGAATCTGCCATAAATACTATAAACTATAAACCCTAAACTATAAACTCTAAACTTTAAACTCTAAATCACACACCTTTGATTGTACCCCTGAGTGAATCCTCGTTGGAGAGGGCCGCATGCGACCACTTCTGTATCTTCTCACCTTCGAGGCAGTAGGTGGCACTACCGCTGTCGGAGAAGATGATCTTTCCGCTCTGATCATTCCACACCTGACGATCCCAGCCGAAGTAAGGCGCACTGTTATTGTATATTGCTTTATGAGCCTTCTTGAAACCGATAATCTTCTCAGTCCACTTAAGGATGCTCTTCCAGCGCTTCTTTGCCCTGGTCATACCTGGACCGAGAGAAGCTATGTTGCTCCACTCTTCCATGACGAATTCGTCAGTGATATCCTCACTCTTATCGAAGCACAGCTCGAAGAACTTACCATATACAGGAGGGGCTCCAGCGGGGGCACCTTCTACCTCTATCTTGTTGTGATCGTTTTTCAACATCTCAATAAGGAAGAAAGCTACCATCGTGCGCTTGATGAGCAGAGAGTTGGTAAAGACATCGTACTTATCGTATTCTGCCTTTTTACCTAAGAAATGTTCTGTCGGAGCGCCAGTGTTACTTGCGAAACGCGCCTTCCAGCGATTGAGGAAGACGGTCAGCTGGGCAGTATTATCGCCATAGATCACTTTCTTGAAAGCATTATCAATCCATGTCGTATTTTCACCCTCTTCCCTATTCTTGTCCTTGTCCTCACTCAGTACAGCCTTGTTGACAGCCTTGATGGTATCAGCATCCATGATATTGAGGAACTCACGCGTCTTCTTCTGGAGATTCCATACAGCCTCAGCATAGGCATCGGCAGCGGGAACCAAATACTGAAACACCTCGAGTTTAGTGGTGAGGGTTTTCTCTTTGGTTTCAATCCTATAGCCCTCGCCCTTCAGATTTTCCTTCTTGATAAAGCTGTTGTAGTCAATGCTGCCTTTCTTCTTGTTCTCCAAGTCGGCAAACTTAAACTCGTTGTCACCCAGTTTGAAAGCCTCTTCCATGACTTTCGGCTGATCTTGAGAATCCCATATCATCTTCAGCTTACTTTCGTATTCAGCCTGCTTCTTGATGGCATCGCGCTTCAGCTCTACATATTCATCGCAGAACTGGCCCACCTTCTTCTGAATCTGCTTGATAAAGGCTGATGTCTTAGCGTAGAACAGCTGCTTATCGGCATCACCTTCAAACTTCTTGAACTTCTGCCAGTTCTCGCTATAACGCTCCATGCTGACCTGAGCCTTACCCTTGCCGGCCTCGAGCATCAGGTAGTTCTTCGACTTGATGCAGAGCGTGCCTTCGATCGGACGGAGGAATACATCTGCCAGACTGCGGAGGAGCTTCACATCGATCATCGCGATGCCCTTTGTCAACTTATCATTAACAGCATCGATAGCACCGTCTCTAAAGCCCTTGGCAAATTCTAAACCGATATCGGCAGCACCACTACCAAACTTACCCCAGAAGCCTGGCTCGTGAACCTTTTTGCCTCCTGGCGTAGGACTGCCTGCACGCTGGACATTCGTTCCAGAGGTCAGCTTCAGGTTGTTGCCCGCCGAGATAGTCACGTTCTTGCCGACAATGTTGATGTCGCCATTAGGTGATATGATGTTGATACCCGTAAAGGCATTGACAGACACATTGCCGAAGGGCGAACTGATGCTGACACTACGTTTTGTAGATGACATGGTGACATCGAACATGCCAAACTCATCGGAGAACGAAATGCCACCGCAGAGCTTTCGTGCATCGCCCTCCATCACGAAGTTGGGAACCAGTTTAGGAGCGTATGACTGCAGATTCACAAAGAACGGGAAGAGCTGCTTTGCCAAACCCTTGTCGTCGTAGGCGACATCGAATGACATCTTCTGTCCGCTTGGCGACTTGATGGTCATGACGCCTCCCGGATCTATGTTCTCCTTAGAATAGAGACTGCCCGACACAAAGGGGCGCTCCACATTCTCACCGTCGAAATTGACAAGCACCTCATCGCCCACCTGCGGACGGAAATAGACTCCACCCTCAAAGGTTGCCATAGGCGCAGCTACACGAACCCAAGGGGAAGCGACTGCTGCCAGCTTTTCCTTCCATTTGATTTTGAAAGCATCAACCTCTTTCTCGGCGCTCTTCACTTCTTTCTGGGCTTTCTCGGACTTCTCTTTTGCCTCACTCAGATTCTTCTCTGTGGCGGGAATCTCTTTGTTATTCTTGTCATCGATGGCTGCCTTCATTATGTCGCTTGGCGTTCCTGCATTCTTATCGCCGCACTTGGTACGGATATCCTTGAGGGCCAGATTCAGCGACTTATCCTCGTCTGTGGCCTTATTTTCTTTTTCCAGGGCATCGAGTTTATCGATCTTCTTGTCAATCAGCTTCTTCTGGCTTTCGGCATCGGAAACCGTCTTCAACTCATCCAGCAGATGCTGCATACTCCTGGTGTTCTGCTTCAACGTGCTGAGCAGCTTGGCAAAGGAATCTCTATTGTTATCAGCCGTCTTTGCCTCTTCCTTCTTCTTCTCCTTATTAGCCTTGGCTTCGGCGAACTGTTTCTTGGTGAGAGGATCGTCGAGGGCCTGCCAGGGGAAAGCAATACGCACACGTCCCTGACACTTCGGGTCGCCATTGTCGACGATGAAGGCAGTCTGAGGGCCAGACCTCCTGACAACGGGCATATTGATAACCGGTGGCACAACCTCATCATTGTCCATCAAGGGGATGGCGAAGATCTGCTGTAACTGATGGCCCTCGATGGGCTTGCCGGAATTCTCGTCCTCATATTTATGATAGGTGAGGCTCTTCTCCTTGCCGTTGGCAAACTGGGATATCTGGATAACGACGTACTTGCCGGTCAGCTTTTCGATGGTGACGACGTCGCCCAACGAGACGGGAATAACATTGGTACCCATATTCACGCAGACAATCTTCTTCTGCTGTTCTTCCTGAAGATTCCTGATCTTCGAATAGTAAGCGAGCTCTACCCAGCCATCCTTGTTAACAGGTGCAAACTGGATATATCGCGTGCCGTCGCAATGCTGCTTATCAGCAGCGTGCTTGGTGATCCATTTCTCGTTACCTTTACTATTACCCGAGAGATTAGCTGGGATAGCTTCCAGATTACGTTTGATGTAGGTCGTGATAAGATCTTTGGCAATAGCCTTGGGGGCTTCATCATAGTGCTCCGTGTTGCTAACGACTGCTGAGAATACGTCAAGCACCGCTGTGGTAAGACCTGTCTTCAAATTTCCCGCACCTATAATACGGGTGTGGCTGGTGAACTTGTCCTTCACCATTGGGAAGATATAGTCGTCGTGGGACAGGGCAGAATCATAAGTATAGTCTGTTCCAAGGATATCTTTAGGAAAGCCGTTTTCATCCTTATCTATTGCTTCGTCATTGAACTCAGGCTCCTCGCTACCTTTAACGCTGTCGCGATGGAAGGCCTTGATGGTCAGTGGTGCCTGAGAAATGTTCTGATAGGTAATCGAAGCATAGTTCTTGATAGTAACGGAATCCTTCTTTTCCGGCATACCCAGCACAAGCTTACCATGCTCGAAGAACAAGAATTCTCCACAACGATTGGCAGTACGAGCCATGAAGTCGTAGAACGACTCGTTGTACTGCACCAGATAGGGCTGGATAAACTCAGAATAGCTCGTCATACCTGACTGCGTATATTTCAGGTGCTGCAGATTTTCTGTATAAACAGGTACAAGGGCATTCTTAAAGCCGAAAATCTTGTTTTCCGTCGACAGGATATCTGCACCCAACTTCTTGACTACATAGGCCTTGCTGTACTTATTAAGCGTCATCAGCTTGTCTGCGCTGTAGATCTTGAGTTTGACGAACAACTGTGTCGTAGCCAGGTCTCTGACCACCTGCGGGCAGATCTCGTGAACATAGTAGTTCTGGGCGATGACGATGTCCTCAGATTTTTCATTAGGACATTCGCTCAAGGTTACGAACCGCTGCAAGAGAATACTCTTCAGTTCGTTCTGTGTGAGAATCGTACTGTTCTCCGCTGTTGAGTTTTGCAGCATGAAATGTAGTTCAGCATTAATCTCATTGGGCTGATAGATCTTACGATCAAACTGCACCCCGTTGAGCGTGATACTGTACTTAGCATTCTGATGCTCAAAAACCGTGTCACCCAGCTGAGTAACCTTCAGTTCTGGAAGATCCTTGGCAGGGTCTTCAATGTTGTTCAAAAAGGTCAGCTTATAAATAAGCCCCTTTACCGTTAATGCATCTACATTATCCATAACTATATTTATTATACTTATTTTCTACTCATTTTGCGCTGCAAAGGTACGGCAAAATCAACAGCGCCACAAGAAAACCTGAAAGAATTCGCCCGCCTTATTGCGACATGCTCCTATACCTGCGACAAATACCGCATACCCGGTATTATTTCTGTCGCGGACAGGACTTCATTCCTTTCTCATCTCTATTATCTTTGATTTGTTCTATCGGGTGCAAAGATACGAAAAAAAAAAATAAAGTAGTAAACAAATAAACCTAAAATAACACAAAAAATCGGCACTGCGCGAGGCAATACCGATTTCCTATGTAGAACGAGATATAACTATACCTTGATTTCAACCTCAACACCGCTGGGGAGCTCGAGCTTCATCAGAGCGTCAACGGTCTTAGCTGTAGAGCTATAGATTTGCGTATTCTTTCACCGTATCGAAGGCCTAATCAATCTCTTCATCGGACTCGTAACCGCCCATCTCACGGATAGCGTTTTTGAGCATGGTGTATTGCTGATAGAGGTTATTGACAGCCTCCTCGCCCTGAGTGTAATCGTGCATAGGCGATTTGAGGAAGAACGAGAGGAAGCGCTGGATGCCGAAACGGCCTGCACGGGCAGCAAGATCGCTGAGCAGGCAGAGGTCGAGACACAATGGGGCTGCAAGAATACTGTCGCGGCAAAGGAAGTTGATCTTGATCTGCATGGGATAGCCCATCCATCCGAAGATGTCGATGTTATCCCAACCTTCCTTGTTGTCATTGCGTGGGGGATAGTAATTAATACGAACCTTATGATAATACTGGGTGTCCTCATCGTTGCCATGACCATAGAGGTCAGGCTGCACATCGGGTTTAAGGATAGTTTCAAGGGTTGAGAGTTTGCTGACCTCCTTGGTGCGGAAATTGGCGGGCTCGTCGAGTACCAGTCCATCACGGTTACCAAGGATATTGGTAGAGAACCATCCACTCAAACCAAGACAACGGGTACCGATAATCGGGGCGAAACCAGACTTAACGAGTGTCT
>JAEEGI010022089.1_pt1 | contig 12597 bp, 9 predicted proteins | sample 8958751 | NCBI WGS metagenome assembly JAEEGI01 (sample SAMN16246545, study PRJNA631951) | gut metagenome | biome: gut microbiome; feature: rumen; material: KS-attached | host: Bos | place: Iran: Karaj | collected 2018-10 | reverse complement strand
CCACCATGTTTGACTCGTCCGCTTTGACGAAACGTGCTCGAAGGGATTCGAACCCCCGACCCACGGCTTAGAAGGCCGTTGCTCTATCCAGCTGAGCTACGAACACTTATTTCTTTTCAGTGACGTTTGATATTATATACCAACTGCATTTATAATGTCAACAAAAAATAATCTACTTTGCATCAATTTCCGCAATATAATTTGCAGCCTTGTTTCCGAGTTCCGAACCCGGCGATAAACTGATGACCGTATTGAAGTAATTTTTGGCATTATCAAGGTCGTTTGTAGCCAGATAAGTGCACGCAAGATAATAAACCGCATCGACGTTTTCGGGATTGTAATCCACCGCTTTTTTGAAGTTTTCGAGAGCGGTAATATAATCCTGCTGTCTGTATGCGTTATAACCTTTGTCATAATAAGAAGCCGATACGTCCCCTCCTATGTAACCTTTGAGAATAGCATATACTTCCGTAAATTCGGCATCCTTGGAATTGCCCATGGCATTTGCGTCAATCTTGTCAAGATACTGCGCAATCATGTTCTTGTCGGCTTCGTTACCCTTGGAATATTCCGTCACCGCAAGCATTAAATATTTATATCCTTCCATGGTACCGTTTGAACCCTCATATGCGTTAAGCTTATCCTTAAGGCTCTCGTATTCCGAAGTGAGCGAACTTAAACTCTTTTCAACAGTATCGATTTTGATATTTTTTAAATTGATTTCGTCGTAAGCGTTTTGAAGTTCCTTGTTCTCTTCGCTCTTTTGAAGATTGACCCTGATGGGACCGAGAACGAACCATCCGACCAAAAGTCCGATCAAAAGACCGATTGCAACATTCAAAAAGATATTAAGGAACGAATTTTCTTTTCTGGTATTGGGCTGAATTATTATATCGTTTCCGCTTTGAATCGTTACGGAATTTTCGGGTGTTTTCTTTTTTCTCTTCGAATCCGTATTAAGGTTTTCGGCAGCCATACGCATCATCATCGAAGCGCGTATGTTTCCCCTGTCTATTCTTCTGACAAGAATAAGTTCTTTTTTGGCACCGGAATAATCCTCTTCCTTCATAAGAATAAGCGCCAAAAGAAGATGCGCATTGATAAGTCTCGGATTGTTGCTTACGACTCTCTTAAGCGAAATCTTTGCCATATCAAGGCTGTCCTGTTTGCAGAGGTTTAACGCCTGATTGTATTTTTTGATTGAGGAATTGATTGTATCGAGAAGAACCGCATTGGTTTTAAGGGTTTCGATATAATCCGATGCGATGTTTTTGTCTTTTTGATAATGCTCGGACAAAACCCATTCCGCCATGGCGTTTACGGTTTCACCCATCTCAAAATAGACCAGTCCCAAAAGGTTTCTGGCCTGAGTATTTCTTTTATACAGTTTAAGGCTTTGACGCAAATCTTCCACGGCGCCGGTCAAATCACGGATCTGAGCTTTTTCAAGACCGCGATTGTAATATCTGTTGGACATGTAAAGAATCTTCTTATAACGTCCCACTTCCGCACCGCATGAGGTACAATATGATTTTTCCGACAAAGCCATTCCGCAGCTGTAACAAAACAACATTTATTTCGTGCCTCTAATCTTCCGCCTCCGAAACGGTTTTAACGATAAAATCAACCATGTCCGTCAAATCATGATTGTTAACTACATCTTCTACATCATCGACTTCGGGTGAAGGATGAAATTTTTTAAGTTCGTTTTCAAAATCTATCATATCCGTATCTCCGTTAAATGCTTCCCGTTAATACTAATTATCGCCTGTTTTAAAAATAGAAACCGCCTCTCCGACAAGGTAAAGCGAACCCGCAATATATACGGAGGCATCATATGTTTTCGAAAGGTCTATTGCCTCGGAAAGCGAATCGGTAACATAAACATTTTCGGCATCCGTCATGCATTCCTTCATGGTCTTTGAATCAACCGCTCTTTCCGAATTGATATTCGTCAAAATAATTTTGTCAAAATAATGCGATTTCGAAACAAGATCAAGCATACCGGCATAATCTTTGTCCTTGCAGGCTCCGAAGATTATAACCTTTTTCCCTTTAATCGACCCTACGGATTCAAGAAGTTTTCCGACCGCGTCCTCATTATGCGCCCCGTCCACGAAAAAGCCTCTTTCGACTTCTTCGAATCTTCCGTGAAAATATCCTTCCTTTAAAGCTTTTGCGGCTTTGTCGCAATCGAATTCTTCTTTCAGAAAAACTTTTGATGCAGTCAGAGCCAGCGAAGAATTGATTCTTTGATATAAAGCGGAAGTAGGGAGATTTACGGACAAATCACGCACAAACTTGAGTTTATCATAACCATTATTGAACGAAAAAGCAATGTGTTTTTCGTCGCATACAAAATCACTTATGTTTTTTTCTTCTATTCTGTAAGCAGGCGAATGCTTCTTCTTTGCGGTTTTTTCCAAAATATCGTTGACCGCTTTTCCGTTATCCCAGTAAACCAGAGGAACGTTTTCCTTGATAATGCCTGCCTTTTGCTTTGCAATGCTTTCTATCGTATCTCCGAGTTCTTTGGTATGATCGAGACCTATCGAGCAAATGACGCAGACATCCGGTTTTTCGAAAATATTCGTCGCATCAAGCATTCCGCCGAGTCCCGTTTCCAAAACGATTGCATCGGCCTTCTTCATGCTCATCCATTCCATGAACATAAGAAAGAGAAATTCGAAAAAACTGGGATGGAGAATTTCTTTTTCGTTATCGTCTAGCGTTTCTATCCCGCTCTTGACTTTTTCGAAAACGGTTACGAATTCTTCATCGCTTATCATCTCTTTGTCAAAGACAAATCTTTCTTTCATCGAAACAAGATGGGGCGATGTAAAAAGTCCCGTTTTCAGTCCGTGTGCGCAAAGGATTGAGGATATGTAAAAGCAGGTACTGCCTTTTCCGTTCGTTCCGGCCACATGAATCTTTTTTATATCTTTTCCGGGCGATCCCAAAAGTTCATAAAACTTTACGGTGTCCGAAAGCAAAGTTTTCTTTTTAAACTTTGGAATGTTTAAAAGATATTCTTCGCAATCCCTAACGTTTTTCATCAGTTCATCACAATTACGCTTCCTTCGATAATTCCGTTCAGTCCGCGATATATCATGTATTTCGTGTTTTCCTGAATCGGCATTCTCGAAGCATCAACCGCAATTATAGCTCCTTTGTAAACATGCTCCGTAACGATTATTTCCGCATATCTTGCTTCTTCAACGATCTTGGAAATGATTTCCTGCTCTTTGATGTTTTCCTTAAGCAATGCGGAATATTCATTCTTTTTGGCATTAAGTTCGTTTAATTCGGCAAGATCTTCTTTGGTAATCGGAGCCGTTTTTTTCTTGGCAAGAATATGATTCATCTTATCCAGGATTTCTTTGAGAGCGCTTCGAAGCGATGCGTCTTTTTTCATTACATCCTGGTTTTTTAGATAATCCTTGGTTTCAAGTCCGACATGGGCAACCGTTTTCACTTCGACATTGTTTCCGAGATTAACACAGGAAATTCCCTGTCTTCCGTGAGCATATCCGCCTATAAGCGTTCCTCTTTTGCCCGTAAGTATTACCTTGCCGTCAGCAAACACTTCCGAATTAAGGATGGTGTTCGAATTGATGTCCCCTTTGGCCTTAACCGTAGAGTGTTCGATAAAATCGGCGTAAATGTTTCCGTTTGAAACAATCTTGGCTTTGTTGGAGCCCTGTATTCCGCGCTTTAATACTATGTCTCCGCCCGCATATATTTCGGCGGCTTCGACAACGCCCGAAATGGTTACGGAACGCGTGCTTCGTATTATTACGCCGCTTTCGACGTTTCCGTCGATTTCAATGTCACCGTTAAAATCGATTCTCGAATTGAGCTGGTTTAAATCTCCCTTAACCTGGTGGACATTTTTTATCTGAATTTCGTTTTCGTCTTTTATTTCGAGTTTGCCGTCCATTTCGGAATAATACGTACGGCTTTCCTCGTCATATCTGAATCCTTTTCCCTTAAGCATGGGAAGATCGACCGTCTTTGCCGGCTCGATTTTGGTCCCGTCCACAAGGTATCCGGGAATGCCTTCAACCAATGGATGGTAGGTACAGATTTTCTCGTCTTTCAATACTCCGATCAAAAGATTTACGGAATTGTAATCTACCGAGCCGTCCTCCCTGATTTTGGGATTTTTGGTATTTACTGCGGTGGTATCGATGGCATATTCGTAATATCCGTTCTGCCCCTGGATGCATTCCTTAAACATCGCAACCTTGATGCTTCTTTCGTACACACCCTTTTTGACCATGGCAATGATATTGGACATGATGAATCCCGCATGGACTCCGTTTTGTTCGAGAATGCCGATTACTTCTTCCTTGGTGTAGCATTCTCCTTCTTTGGGCCGTGCAAGATAAAGCCATGCCTCGTGCTTATCGCTTGTCACGCGCACGTAAGTCTGGCTAATCTTTTTGTTCGAGTTGTCGGGATCGGATTCGCCTGTAGCGTTCGTGTTCAAAAGACTTTCGATTTCGGCTATGGACGCTCCCAAATCCTCCAAATTGTGCTCATCACCCATACCATACCCGCCTTTTTAATTATAAACTTTTGAGTCTCTCTTCCACCTGAGCCATCATCTGTGTATATTTGGCAAGTTTTTCTTTTTCTTCGTTAATCTTCGCTTCGGGAGCCTTGGAAATAAATTTCTCGTTGGAAAGCATTCCGTTAACTCTCTTAAGCTCGCCTTCGAGTCTCTCTTTTTCTTTCAAAAGACGCTCTTTTTCTTTTTCGATATCAACGAGTTCCGCAAAAGGAATATAGATGTTTGCATTGGCGATAACTACCGAAACCGCATCGTCCGCAATGCCTGACTTGTCACTCTGAACGATTACTTCGGAAGCATATGCCAAAGGTGCAAAGAATACCTTGCCCGCTTCAAAGATGTTTCTCATGTTTTCATTGTCCGATACAACGTACACCTGAGCTTTTCTTGAAGGAGGAACATTCATTCCCGTACGAACGTTTCTTATGCCTCTTACGGCTTCTTTTAATATCTCGATATCGTTTTCTTCCTTAGCGAAAACCCTTTCTTCCTTAAATACGGGCCATGAAGAAATCATGATTGATTCTTCTTCGCTCTGAAGGTTACAGAAGATTTCTTCGGTAACGAAAGGCATGTAAGGATGAAGAAGCTTTAATGCATCGATAAGAACTGTCTTTAAAGTCCATAAAGCTGCTGTTTGGCTTGCTTCGTTTTCCTTATTCCAGAGTCTGGGTTTAACCATTTCAATGTACCAGTCGCAGAATTCATCCCATATGAAATCGTAAACTTTCTGAACTGCGATACCGAGTTCGTAGTTCTCCATATTGTCGGTAACTTCCTTAACAACACCGTTTAACTTGGAAATAATCCACTTATCAACGGGTTCCAATGCAGAAGCGTCGGGGTTCTTAACTTCCTCGTCTCCCATATTCATCATAATGAAACGGCTTGCGTTCCAGATCTTATTTGCAAAGTTTCTGTTAGCCTCTACTCTCTCATAGTAGAAACGCATATCGTTACCGGGTGCGTTACCTGTGATAAGTGTAAGTCTAAGCGCGTCAGCACCGTACTGCTCGATGATTTCGAGAGGATCGATACCGTTTCCTAAAGACTTACTCATCTTTCTTCCCTGAGAGTCTCTGACAAGACCGTGGAAAAGAACAGTCTTAAAAGGCTTCTCTCCCATCTGCTCGTAACCCGAGAAAATCATTCTGATTACCCAGAAGAAAATGATATCGTAACCTGTTACGAGTACGTCTGTAGGATAGAAATATTCAAGGTCTTTGGTCTTTTCGGGCCAGCCGAGTGTTGAGAAAGGCCAGAGTGCCGATGAGAACCATGTATCAAGTGTATCGGGATCCTGTGTAAGATGTGTACATCCGCACTTAGGACACTTTTCGGGTGCTGTAGCGGACACAATAATCTCACCGCATTCATCGCAGTAGTATGCGGGAATTCTGTGGCCCCACCAGAGCTGTCTGGAAATACACCAGTCTTTGATGTTATCGGTCCAGTTGAAATATGTCTTTTCCATACGTTCGGGAACAAGCTTTATCTCGCCGGTCTTTACGGCTTTTACTGCAGGCTTAATAAGCTCATCCATCTTAACGAACCACTGCTGTTTTACGAGAGGTTCTACGGTTGTATGGCATCTGTCGTGTGTACCTACGTTATGTGAGTAGTCTTCAATCTTTACTAAAAGTCCGAGTGCTTCAAGATCTTTTACGATGGCTTCTCTTGCAGCATATCTGTCCATGCCTGCATATTTGCCGCCGTTTTCGTTGATTGTAGCATCGTCGTTCATGATATTGATAACTTCAAGGTTGTGTCTCTGTCCAACCATAAAATCGTTAGGGTCATGAGCGGGTGTAATCTTAACAACACCTGTACCGAATTCCATGTCAACATAGGAATCCTCTACAACGGGGATGGGCTTGTCAACAAGGGGAAGCCATACGCTCTTACCTCTTAAATGATGATATCTTTCATCATCGGGGTTAATTGCAACTGCGGTATCGCCGAGCATTGTCTCGGGACGAGTTGTTGCAAATTCAAGAAACTCTGTAGTTGAAGGCTTGCCGTTTTCATCTACGAGAGGATATTTAATATGCCAGAAATGTCCGGCCTGTTCTTCGTATTCAACTTCCGCATCGGAAATGGATGTATTACAAACAGGACACCAGTTGATAATTCTTGCGCCCTTGTAAATCCAGCCTTTTTCATGCATCTTGCAGAAAACTTCGGTTACGGCTTTGTTGCAGCCTTCATCCATCGTAAAACGTTCTCTGTCCCAGTCACATGATGAACCGAGTTTTTTAAGCTGTGAAATAATTCTTCCGCCGTATTCTTTTTTCCACTCCCATGCTCTCTCAAGGAATTTTTCTCTTCCGAGATCATGTTTGTCGATACCCTGCTCTTTTAAGGTATTTATAATTCTAACTTCCGTAGCGATGGAAGCATGGTCCGTACCGGGCTGCCAGAGGGCATTATATCCCTGCATTCTCTTAAATCTGATAAGAATGTCCTGCATTGTATTGTCAAGTGCATGGCCCATGTGAAGCTGACCAGTGATATTGGGCGGCGGAATTACGATTGTAAAAGGTTTCTTTGTTTCGTCAACTTCGGCATGAAAATATTTTTTATCAAGCCATTTCTGATACAGTCTGTCTTCTATGCCCTTGGGGTCATATGTTTTGGCAAGTTCCCTGCTCATTTTTATTTCTGCTCCTTGTAATTGTGGTATTTTTTATAGCATTAAACGATAAAAATCGATAATACGCATAATCTATATAATTATAAATATTTATGTCGATATAGTCAAGTTATGTCAAGCGCCAAACACGCAAAAAACAGGGAGTTATCACCACGATAACCCCCTGTTTTTTATATACCTTCTTCAAAACGGACTTTTATGAATTGCCAAGTACCGAAAATGCAATATTCGTCGCGTGGTCTCCGACTCTTTCAAGACCCGAGAGAATATCCGAATAAAGCATTCCGGCTTCCGCGGTACACTCGTTCTTCGTAAGTCTTTGAACATGCGTCTGCTGGAATTCCTTTTCCATGTTGTCTATCCTGTCTTCGGTCTCCCTAACCTGTTCTATATGCTCCATCTTTCTTGACGAGAACATTTCGATAGCGTATTGAAGATTTAAGTTTATGGCATCCATCATCTGTGCCATTTCGTTAAAAGCTTCCTTGCTGAATTCTATGTTCTTTTCTTTTCTCATCTGGGCCGTTTCCGCAATGTTTGTCGCATGGTCTCCGATACGTTCGATATCGTTAACCACATGGAAATATGCGCCGATGTTTTGCAAGTCTTCGATGGGAATGTTGCTTTGCGTCAATTTTACGAGATAGTCAGTAATTGTTTTGTTTAAGAAGTTTATGTTCTTTTCGACTTCCGCAACCTTTTCTATTTCTTCCGAATCAAGGGTTACAAGCGAGTTCATCGCTCTGTTTAAATTGTCGAGCGCAAGGTTTGCCATACGTTCGATTTCGTTTGTAACTTCGACAACAGCCGTTGCGGGGTTGAATACGACTTTGTTTCCGATGAACTGAAGTTTGAATTCGTCGTTGTAGCCGACCTTCTCGTCCTTACCCGGAATAACAAGGTATGTGGCTTTCACGAGAAGATTCGAGAACGGGAACAAAATCAGAACCTGGAATATCTTTATGATTGTATGGCTGTTCGCAACGAATCGGCCGTAATTGTTGCCCGATACCGACATGATGCCGCTTACGATGTAATCTCCGACAATAAGCATGATGATAAATACGATAACCGTACCGGCAAGGTTGAAAAGGAAATGAATCATTGCGGCACGTTTTGCATCCTTCATACCCGAAAGCGAAGCAAGAAGCGCCGAAACGCACGCACCCATGTTACAGCCGAGTATTACGAAAATAATAATGTTGAAATTATCGAGAAGTCCCTGTTGAGCAAGCAGCAATACAATGCTGACCGTAACGGAAGAACTTTGAACTATACCGGTTATTACGAATCCCAAAAGAAGCGCAAGCAGGGGGTTCGAAAGGGATGAGAAAAGATTTAGAATCGCTTCGGATTCCTTTAATCCGCCCATGGCCTGACTCATCAGCGAAATGCCCAGGAACAAAGTACCGAAAGAAACAATAATCTGTCCGATACGGTTGATGGCGGGTTTTTTTACAAACATTACCAAAACCGCACCTATCAGCAAAAAGATGGGCGCGTAATCGCTTAATTTAAACGAAATCAATTGCGAAGTGATTGTGGTACCGATATTGGCACCCATGATAATTCCCGCAGCCTGATAAAGATTTATAAGGCCGGTATTAACAAACGAAACCACCATTACGGTACAGGCACTCGATGACTGTACTATAGCGGTGAATATCATGCCGACTCCGAGTCCGGCAAATTTATTCGTGGTAAATATTTCAAGAATTTTTCTTAACTTTGCACCTGCGGCTTTTTCGATGGATTCGCTCATGTGCTTCATTCCGAAAAGGAACAAGCCCAAACCGCCGGTCAACGTAAGTATATTCCCAAAACTCATGTTGGCCTCCTAAATACTTTTAAAAAACCTCTCGGCTTCAATTATATCATTACCGATCTGAGAAAATAAAGCCTTGTTGGAATCAAATTTTCTTTCTTCTCTCAAAAATTTCAAAAAATAAACTCTGATTCTGTCACCGTAAAAATCTTTTCCTTCGGGACAGTCGAGAATATGGCTCTCGATATTTACGTTGTTTTCGTCACCCACCGTGGGTCTTACTCCCACATTGGTAACTGCATGAAATTCCTCATTGTTTTGTGTTTCCACTATCGTGAAATACACGCCGTATTTGGGAATTACTCTGCCTGAAACAGGGTTGATGTTAACGGTCGGCATATCGAAAAGATGTGCCAATCCCTTTCCTTTGACAACAACTCCGTAATGATAATAATCGTATCCGAGCATCTCGGAAGCATCTTCCATATTGCCCTCTTCCAATGCTTTTACGATTCTCGAAGACGATATGGTTTCGTTTTTGTATTCGATTTTGTCTATAATCTGCGTTTCGAATCCAAATTCTTTTGAAAGTTCCGCCAAAAGATTTGCATCTCCGGCGCCGTCTTTTCCGAAAGACACGTCGCTTCCGCATACGACGAGGGAAGCATTCAGCCTGTCAACAAGAATGTTTTTCACAAAATCGCGAGCGCTCATATTCATGAGTTTTTCGTCGAATCTGGCGCATATAAGCCTGTCCACGCCTATTTCTTCCATCTGCGAAATAATCTCCCCCCTGGTGTTTAAATGAGGGAGTTCCTTTTTGGAAAAAAAATCTTCGGGATAGGGATCGAATGTGAAAACACACGATTCGGTCTCTGTTAATTCACTGTTTAAAACAAGCTCCTCGAGCAGGGTAACATGACCCAAATGAACACCGTCGAATTTGCCGATACTGACGCAGTTTTTGTTTTTTAATTTCGGAATTTCTTTTAAGATTTCCATTACAGTTCTTCCTCGGCAAGCAATTCGAGAAGCCTTTTTCTTATATCTTCCTCGGTGCCTTTATGATAGAATCCCGCAGCTCTCATATGTCCGCCGCCGCCGAATGCCTCGCAAATCTTTGCGACATTGACTTTTTCTTTCGAACGGATGCTGACTTTTTCCGTATCCGCATTCATGGGATACATGAAAATCGCGACTTCGACGCCTTCGGTGATTCTTAACTGATTGATAACGCCTTCGAAATCACTTTTCGTTATATTGTAATCGCTCATTTCCTGCCTGGAAATACTGCCGATGATTACTTTGTCGTTCATATAAAGTTTGGAACCCAAAACGATTCTCGCGCATGCAAGATTCTGCGAATATGTCTTCTCGTAAAAAGTGGTGTCGATAAGGTACTGACAGTCGATTTTTTCTTCCATCAGTCTTGCTGCAATCCTCATTGTATCGCAAGATGTTGCGGGATATTTGAAAATACCCGTATCATGAACTATTCCGAGATAAATCCATGATGCAATCATTTTGTCGAGATATTTTTCGTCCATCAGCCTGAAAACAAGTTCGGATGCGCTCGACGCCTTGATGTCGATCACATTGATGTCTCCGTGACCTTTCGGATTGCTTAAATGGTGATCGATATTGATTTTAAGTTTGGCGTTTTTAAACATCTTTTCGCCGGGACCTATTCTTTCGGGACCGCAGTCGATCAGGATATAAGTGTCGGGTTCCATGCCGCTGTACGAATGGTCGATTATGTCATGACCTTCGATACGTTTGAAGCAGTTGGGTATTTCCTCGAGGAATACTGCAACCTCGGCATCTTTTAAAAGTTTACGCAAATAAAGAGTCAGGGCAATACAGGACCCAATAGAATCCCCATCGGGACTTACATGCCCCGATATGGCTATTTTTTTGCTATTGGAAAGTTCTTTTATAATGTCCATAACTCTTTACGCTTTTCCTTCTCTATTCTGTTTGTTCTTCGGAGTCTTTATTATTCTCTTCTTTTTCCTTTTCGTGAAGAGGCGCATTGACTTCGTCGATGAATTTCATCATTTCAATGCCCTTTTCGATGGATTCGTCGAGAATAAAAGTGATCTCGGGAGTGTTTCGCATATTCATTCTTTTGGCAAGAAGCGATCTTATCATACCCTTTGCACTGTTAAGACCCGTCATCGTGTTCTCTTTTTCTTCGTCACTTCCCATTACCGATACATAGACTTTGCATGTCTTTAAATCGGGAGCAACGTAAACATCCATAACGGATGTAAAAGGACTGATTCTGGGATCCTTAACCTCGTAAGAGATAATCTGAGAAAGTTCTTTGTGAACCTCGGAATTGATGCGTACGTTTTTGATACTTCCTTTTCTCATTATCTGGGTACCTCAACCATTTCGTATGCTTCCACGATATCAAGTTCCTGAATTCCGTTGAATCCTTCAAATACAAGACCGCATTCGAAGCCTGTCTTGACTTCCTTGACATCGTCCTTGAATCTCTTTAAGGATGCGAGTTTTCCTTCGAAAATCTGCTCTCCTTCTCTTGTGATTCTGACTAAGCAGCCTCTTTTAACGATACCGTCAAGCACATAGGAACCTGCAATGTTTCCGATTGCGTTTGCCTTGAATATCTGTCTTACTTCGCAATGACCTATAACCTTCTCTTCGAAAATAGGCTCGAGGAGACCCTTCATGGCCGCTTCGACGTCTTCGATTGCATTATAGATTACGCTGTAAAGACGAACGTCAACACCTTCTCTGTCGGCGGTATCCTTGGCCTGGTTGTCGATACGTACGTTGAAACCGATAATGATTGCATTCGAAGCCGAAGCAAGCGTTACGTCGGATTCGTTGATTGCACCTACGCCGCCGTGGATAACCTTAACGACAACTTCTTCGTTGGAAATCTTTTCAAGGCTCTGCTTAACCGCTTCAACCGAACCCTGAACGTCGGCTTTGACGATAATGTTGAGACTCTTTAAATTATCCTCTTTTATCTTGGTGAAGACATCGTCAAGACTCATCTTGCTCTTTGTATCTTCAATCTTCTTGATCTTGTGTTCGGCTATGAATGTATCGGCAAAATGCTTTGCATCCTTGTCGTTTTCGTGAGCGATAAATACGTCGCCTGCCGAAGGAGCCTGGTTAAGACCGAGAATTTCAACGGGTGTGGAAGGAGTTGCGATTTTAACGTTTTCTTTCTTGTCGTTAATCATCGCTCTGACCTTACCGTGAGCTTCGCCCGCGGAAATGAAATCGCCGACTTTGAGAGTACCTTTCTGTACAAGTACGGTTGCAACGGGTCCTCTGCCTTTTTCGAGTTTGGCTTCGATGACAAGACCTCTTGCCTTTCTGTCGGGATTGGACTTAAGTTCGAGGATTTCAGCGGAAATAAGGATGTTTTCCAAAAGGTTGTCTATACCGAGACCTTTTTTAGCGGAAACCGGAACGTAAATCGTTTCGCCGCCCCATGCTTCGGGATTGAGTCCGTGGTCGCTTGAGAGTTCCGTCATAAGCTGCGAAATCTGAGGATACGATGCCATATCCTTGGTTTTGTCGTCGAAATCATATCCGATTTTGTCGACCTTGTTTACCGCAACG
>JAEEGI010022087.1_pt1 | contig 12598 bp, 8 predicted proteins | sample 8958751 | NCBI WGS metagenome assembly JAEEGI01 (sample SAMN16246545, study PRJNA631951) | gut metagenome | biome: gut microbiome; feature: rumen; material: KS-attached | host: Bos | place: Iran: Karaj | collected 2018-10 | reverse complement strand
GGGTTACCCCGATGAGGCTGTACAGATCTTTCCCGTTCCGGGTACGGTCGAACTCACCTTTGGCGCCGCACAATTGGCACGCACGGGCCGTTTCGATGCTGTTATCATGATTGGTTGTGTGATTCGTGGTGGTACACCGCATTTCGATTATGTGTGCGACAATGCTACACAGGGCTGCGCCTACCTCAATGCCACGCAGCAGGTGCCTGTTATCTTCTGTGTGCTCACAACCGACAACGAGCAGCAGGCGCTTGATCGTGCTGGTGGGGCCCTCTGCAACAAGGGCACTGAAGCAGCCGATGCCGCCATCCAGATGGCAGCCTTCGCCCGTTCTCTCTAAATAATAATGAGAACTCCCTCAACCCTCAACTCTTAACCCTCAACCTCCTGCGAAGCAGGAATCAAAATAGCGACATCTGTCGGCTATCGCTCTGTTTGCGCGGTGGCTCTGGAGCAATCTCCTCTTCAACCACTTCCTCTTTGGGTTTGTGCGAGGGTGGGGTAGGAACGAGCCAGTCGATGTCGTCAAGGTCAATGAGCGGGTCGGCGGGTGTTTCTTCCAAGGCGGCAATCACTTCTTCTACCGCTTCCAGTGTCTTCTCCTCGGCATGGGCAGGAGTTACCTCCACACTAACTTCAGGCTTTTCTTCAACCTCAGGCTCTATGATGGGCTCTGTCTCTTCCTCGAGCGGAATGTCGATGTCTTCTATTGCCTGTTCGGCCTCTGGTGTGGTCATCACCTCCTCAACGGCCTCGTCCTGAATGGGTTCTTGAATTTCTTCGGGACTTTCAACAGATGGTTTAACGGCTTCCTCGGCGTTCTCGATAATCTGCTTCTTGCACTGTTCCACCTCATGCTCAAGTCTCACAATCTGCTCGCGGGCGCTTCCCAGTTCATCTTGGGCAAGTGTGAGTAGGGCGTTTGTGTCGCGATATTGTTCCGAGAGTCCCTCGTTCTTCTTCGACATCTCGTTCACGATGCCCTCCGTCACCTTCGATTCGGCTTGCAGCCTGTCAACCTCGGCTCGAGTCTCGTTCAACGCCTTCAGCGTTTCGGTGTATTTGGTCTTCAGGTCGTTATATTGGTTAGCCACCTCAATGTCGCGGCGGTTGCGCTTTTCCGATGTGTCGGCAGCCTGGCGCGTCAGCTTGCTGATGGTCTTCTCCAGTTCCTCGTTGCGTCTCTTCATACTGGCAATCTTGGTGTTCGTGGCACCGCTACTCGACTCATAGATGGCAAGTTGCTGTCGCAGGTCATTGATCTCCTGGTCCTTCTTCAACTTGATTTGCTCAAACTGTTCAATCTTCTCTTGCACTTCGGCAATCAGGTCACTATCGGGTTGTTCCTCGGCAAGTTGCTCCTCCAGTTGCTTGCAGCGCTGTTGCAGTTCCTTGAGGGCATCCTCTTTCTCAGCAAGTGTAGCGTTCAACTTCTTCACTTCCTCGCCCTTGGTCGAGGCATCGGCACGGAATTCAGTAAGCAGGGCATTGGTGATTTCCATCTTCTTCTGGTATTCCTCGGTCAGAGCTTCAACTTCACGCTTGTTCGATTCCATCGAGGCCACAGCCTCGTCGATATCGCTGAAGTCGGTATCACCGGCTTTCACCTTCATCACCTTGATTTTGTTGAGCAGACTCTTGTTCTCCAGTTCTAGCTGCTCACGCTCGCCCTCCAGATTGGCCACCTTGTTCTGCATGTCGTTATACTTGGCCAGCACAGCCCTGCGTTGGGCCTCAGTCGTCTTCACCTTTTCCTGCAGCTCTGTGATGGTCGACTTGTCGTTTTGATGGCTGTTGGCAACTTCGGCCTTGATCTGTTTCATAAAGGCATCAACCGAGGGTTTCAGTTCTTCGCCTATCGACTTGCGCTCGGCTTCTACGTCAAGGTTGTCGACTACAAATGGCGGAAGGTTGCGGTTCACGATGGCAATCACTTCCATCAGCAGCTGCTCCGTCACCTCATCGCTGCTCGTCTCGCTGGTAGTACCCTCGAGCGAACCACTCTCCTTGGCGGGTTCGTCATCGGTCTTGAAAGGATTCACGTAGGGCCGTTTGGCGGCACGTTCTCCATTAATGCCGTCTAATTCATCGTTTGGCTCATCTCCGTTATCCGAGAAACCGAATGCCCTTTTTATGCTGCGAAAGAATGCCATATGCTTTTATTTGTTTGATTGTTTCTTCTTGATTTTTATGTTGTTATTCGGGCTTCAGCACAATGCCTCGGCCCTTGGTGCCATTGATGGCCACCTTCATGGGGTGTTCAAAACGCACTATGCGTAGGTTGGCCGACTCATATTCAGGCTCAAACTGCTCCAGATACTCGGCGTGAAATGCCTCCCCCTCCACTTCGGGGTCTACTGTGAAATATCCCGCTCCAAACGAGGTCAGGTTCTGGAAGAAGTGTGACCCTTGGCTTGGCTCTATGTGTCTCCCGGGCAGTGCCACCTCGGCCAGCACTCGTGCCGACGAGATGTTGGCCCATTTCACTGGGATGCCCAATGCCTCGTCCGACGATCCCCAGCGCCCGGGACCTACCAGGATGTAGTTCTCGCCTTGCGCTGTAAAGTTACGATTAATTTTTTCAATTTCCATCGCAATGGCCACATTATTTGTATTGGAGAATGCTTCGGGTTTCACCACCACTATGCTTTTCAGGTTCTCCATCATACCGTGACCTAGTGCACGCGTCGATGAGAGCAGTTGCCGGCTCTTTTCGCTCTTGATGATTTCTTCATCGAGCATCTCGCTGCGGTCTACCATAGGGCGTATCTGCAGCCAGTACAACGTGCCTTTGTTCTCCTGTCCTGGTGCACCCAGATTGCAAGCAAACTCAATTTCGACGGGACGCCTCATGTACTGTGTGCCCAATTCAAGCATATATTGCGTTGCTTCGGCAAGCGGGAAGGTTTTATGCTTGAGCACATTGGCAAAGGTAACCAACTTCCTGCCAGGTCCCAAGTCATTATCTATGATGCGGCTGTTCTCGAAGTCATAGGTCGATACCAGCCCGCGCAGGTTACCCTCTTTGGCCACGTCTTGGATTGATACGGTGGTGATGCAGTCGCCTTCGTCCACGCTCACCTTCTCGTTGAAGTTCACGGTGTCAAGGGCATACATCTCGCGCTGGGTGTCGCGCAGTGCAAGCTCCACCGTGCTCGTCTGCAGCACATGCGTGGGTTGACTGGGGCAGAAACGCAATGCCATGCCGCCGTCAACAATATATTTGCCAAGGCCTGCCGCCACTTCAACAACGCCGTCGCTTGCCTCTTCGTCGCCCACGGGGTAGTAGTTGATAGAGCGACCCACTCCGGCAAACGAGGGGTAGAACAAATCGCCATGATGCACACCGGCAAGCTCTTGAATGATGACCGCCATCTTCTCCTGGTCAATCACATTGCTCGTCGCCACCATATAGGCCTTGCTCTCAGCAAAAAAGACCGATGCATATACTGCCTTGACGGCATCGGTGAGCAACTTCTTCATTCGTGAGCGGTCAGGCAAGTTAGGTATCATATAGGTGGCATAGACACCTGCAAAGGGTTGGTAATGGCTATCTTCCAAGAGGCTGGAACTGCGTATGGCAAGCGGACCGTCGATTACGTCGCAAATGGCCATCATGTCGTCCATCAGTTCATCGGGCAACCGCGCTTGCAAGAACAGGTTCAATATCTCCTCGTCGGGAATAGCCGACAATGCGGCAGGATAAAGCCCATTGATTTCCATGAACTGGTCAAACACATCGGTACACAGCACCACCGTGCGTGGTATTGTGATGTTGATCCCATGAAAGTTGTCACACTCAGGGCGTTCCTTGATCATCGCGTCGACAAATGCCAGGCCACGGCCTTTGCCCCCCAGTGAGCCCTGCCCGATGCGGGCAAAGTTGGAGTAGCGGTCAAAACGGTCTTTCTTGAACTCGGCCACCACACCGCGGTTCTTCATCTTGCGATAACGCACAATGGCGTCAAACACCAGTTGACGCACCGCCGGGGCCTCGTCAAGATTGTTGAAACGTCGCGTCTTCATTGCCTGTGCAATGGGGAATAGGGCACGCGAGTAGAGCCAACGCGAGATGTCGTTGCGCTGCGCATGGTAGTAGAGCGACTCTACGGGTATGTCGAAAATGTGGTCTTGTAGCCCTTTCAGGTCCTTGATACGCATGATTTCATCGCCGCTTTCGGGGTTGCGGATAATGAAGTCGCCAAAACCGAAGTTGTCCATGATGGCTTTCCCAAGGTCAACGGGCAATTTCTTCGAGTTCTTGTCCAGGAAAGTGCCATTGAAGGTATCGACCCGTTCGCGGTTCTCCGACTCGCTCGACTCGATGATGATGGGCAAATAAGGATCCTGACTGCGCAGGTAATTGGCGAGCCTGATGCCCGCCTGCTTGTCCTTGACGCCTTCGCGCTGGAACGACACATCGCTAATCACGCCCATGATGTTGTCGTGATACTGGTCATAGAGTTCCACGGCCTCTTCATAGTCACGAGCCAGCATCACCTTGGGGCGGCCGCGCTTGCGCAGCATGCGCTCGTGCGCATTGAGTGCCTCGGTCGAGAATATCACCGACTGCTGCAGAATGAACTTGTAGAGCGTGGGCAGCACCGACGAGTAGAAGCGCACCGAGTCTTCGACCAGCAGTATCATCTGTATACCTACATGCGTGATGTCGTTCTCGGCATTCATCTTGTCCTCGAGCAGCTTGATGATGGCCACCAGCAAATCCACATTGCCAAGCCAACTGAACACATAGTCAACGCCCGAGAAATCTTCCTTGCGCAACCGCCGCGACACCTCGCGAGAGAACGGCGTCAGCACCACAAACGGTGTCTGGGCATACATTTGCTTCATCTTCTTTGCGTTCTCAAATGTGTCAGTAATATCCACACCAGGCATTGCTATCACCAGGTCGTAGTTCTTGCTGGCAAGTTCCACATAGGCATCGTCGTAGTCGCTCACACGCGTCACGCGTGGCGGCGACGACAGGTTAAGCGACACATATTCGTCGAATATCTGTTCCTCTACTCTGCCATCCTCCTCCATGATGAATGCATCGTAGGGCGAGGCGATGAGCAAAACATTGTAGATGCGTTGCTGCATCAGATTCTGGAATGCAGTTTCTTTCAGCAGCAATTCGCTTAGCAGGGCATCGTTCATAGCAGCATTCTTTTTTTGAATGAACAAATTTACTCAAAAAGACCGAAGTTTCAAAACCACAGCCTCGTAAAACGCAAAAAATCTCACGACAGGCGGTATTCAACCGGGGTCATACCCGTGAGTCGCTTGAAGTACTTGGAAAAGAACGAGGCATTAGGGAAATGCATTTCATCGGCAATCGTAGCAGCCGATTTGCTCGAGTGGCGCAGTTCGGCCTTGATGCGCATCACCAGCGCACGGTCGATCCAGTCCTTGGCCGTGGTGCCGCTGGCCTGCCGTATCACCGTGCTCAGGTAACGCTCGGTAAGGCACATGCGGCGGGCATAGTACCCAATCTGATGTTCCTCGCTGCAATGCTCGTTCACCAGTTGCAAGAATCGGTCGAGCACGGTCTGCTCTCTGGAGCGTGAAGCCATGAGCTGCTCGAATTGCCGGTTGAACAATGCGTCGTAGTGATGCATGAGTGCCGCCACCAGTGAAGTGACCGTGGGGCGATGATAGTCAGGTTGGTTCACCACTTGCCATATCGTGTCGAGTATGTTGCGGGCAATGGCAATCTCTTGCGGTTCTACCTGAATTTGAATGTCGCGCACTTGCCCGTTGAAGGCCGACGGCATCTGCGATGCGGTGAATGGCATCGGGAAATCGGCAAACAAGGCTGTTCCGTAGATTTCAAGATTCTCGGTAATGCCTATAGGATTAATGATAGTGCCAGGCCCCAAATATACCAAAGTGCCAGCTTTCACCACGCGGTCGTGCAGGTTGAAATTGATGTGGCCCTCACCTGCCAGCACCATACCAAACCGGTGATCATTGATAATAAAAGGTGGCCCTTGCTGCATGATGGCCTCAAAAAAACTTGAGTCGCCGTGCAAAATGCCCAGTTCACGGTTAAAGTAGATTTTCTTGTGCATTTGCGCAAGATGAGGAGCAAAGATATCGCGCATTCGCGACAAGTCCATCAGTTTGGGTTCATTGGCCATAACAATCAATCTTTGTCCACAAAGATAATGCTTTTTGCCTAATTAATTGCCTTTTTCATCATATTTCGTACAAAAAGAACATTTCATCATTCAATCAGATAACGATTCGGAGTGAAAATGCATCTATCTTTGCACTGTGGAACTAAAAATGTTGCCAACATGAAAAAACTGAATTTATTGCTCATCTTTTTTGCCAGTGCGCTGGCTATGAACGGTCAGACTCTTGAAGAGTGCCAGCGCGCTGCCGAGCAGAACTATCCGCTCATCAAGCAATATGACCTGATTGCCAAGACCCGCGACCTCACCATTGCCAACATCGACCGCAAGACCTGGTTGCCTCAAATCACTGCAAGTGCACAAGGCACCTACCAAAGCGATGTGGCATCGTGGCCCGACGAGATGGGTGTCATGATGAAGCAGCTGGGCGTGAACATGCGAGGACTCTCGAAGGCACAATACCGCATGGGCATCGATTTAAACCAGACCCTCTACGACGGAGGTTCCAGCAGCGCAGCCAAGGCACTCGCCCGCGAACAGAGTCAAGTGGAGAGCGCCCAGATCGATGTCACCTTATATAACATTCGCTCACGCGTGAATGAAATGTACTTTGGACTGCTGCTCATCGACGAACGCATTGCCTTGAGCAGCAACCGCGACAACTTGCTCAAGAACAGTGAAGACAAGTTGGCCTCGATGTACAAACACGGAACGGCTTCGGCAAGCGAATATAACCTGATCAAGGCCGAACGCCTCAGCGCAGCGCAGCAACTTACCTCGCTTCAGGCTCAAAAGCAATCTCTGTCGAAGATGCTCGGTCTGTTGTGCGGCATAACGATAGATAATCCCGTCAAACCCGCCGACGTAGCCATCAGTGCCCAAACAACGAATCAGCGCCCTGAGCTGCAACTCATCGATGCGCAAATGCGTCTGATTGATGCCCAAGAGAAACAACTTGGCACCCAACTGATTCCCAAGGTGAATCTTTTTGCACAAGGCTACTACGGCTATCCGGGTCTGAACATGTTTCAAGATATGATGAAACGCACCCCCACGCTCAACGGCATTGTGGGCCTGAAAATGACATGGAACATGAGTGCGCTCTCCACCAGGCATAACGACAAGGCCAAGCTGCGCCTGCAGCGTGCCTCGCTTGAGAACAACCGCGAGACCTTCCTCTTCAACAACCGCCTGGAATTGGCGGGCATGGACGAAGATGTGAAACTCTACCGTAACCTCATGAAGCAAGACGAGGAAATCATCGGACTGCGCACCGATGTGCGCAAGGCAGCCGAGTCGCGGCTGGCTCACGGCATCATCGATGTGAACGACCTCATCAAGGAAATCAATAACGAGCATGCCGCCCGCATTTCGCAGTCGACCCACGAAATCGAAATGCTCAAGCGCATCTACGATATCAAAAACTCGATTAACAACTAAAACTACAAACATAATATGAAACGCATCATCGCAATTAGTGCATGCCTGGCCCTTATTGCCACAGCATGCAGTAAGAAGGAGAAAGAATATGACGCCACTGGCACCTTCGAGGCCACCGAGGTCACCGTGTCGGCCAAGGCTACCGGCGAGTTGCAGACATTCCATGTGGTCGAAGGGCAAACGCTTCTGCAAGGCGATTTGGCCGGCAACATCGATGTGACTCAGTTGAGGCTCAAGAAGGAAGAATTGGCCACCGCCGCACGACAAATGCAAGCCAATCAGCAGCAACTGAGTGCCAATCGCCGCGCTACCGACAGCAAAAAAACCGACCTTGAGAAGCAAGTGGCCGTCATCAAGCAGCAAATTGCCAACGCCAAGCGCGAACGCCAGCGGTTTACCGAACTGGTCAACGACGGGGCGGTGGCACGCAAGCAACTCGACGACATCAACTATCAGATTAGCGTCCTCGAGAAACAACTGACCGCCACTGCCGACCAACTCAGTGCCACCAACAAGAGCCTGGCGCAACAGAGCGCTGGCATCGACGCGCAAATCAGTGGCATCGATGCGCAGAAAGAGGGTATCAGTGTGCAGTCGGCTCAGCTCGACGACCAGATTGCCAACGCCAGCATCAAGAGTCCCATCACGGGAACAGTCCTTGAGAAATATGTCGAACAAGGCGAGTTTGTTACTGCCGGCAAACCGCTTTTCAAGATTGGTGACACAAAAAACATGTTCATCCGCGCCTATGTCACCTCGCAGCAGTTGCAGAACATCAAAGTGGGTCAGACCGTCAAGGTCTTTGCCGACTACGGCAACGGGAAAAAGAAAGAATATGACGGTACTGTGGCATGGATCAGCAACCGCTCAGAGTTCACACCCAAGACCATTCTCACCGACGACGAGCGCGCCGACCTGGTCTATGCCGTGAAAATCAGTTTTGTGAACGACGGCTTTGTGAAGATTGGTATGTACGGTGAAGTTAAATTCTAATCTCCTATCCCATGAACGCCATCGAAGTCAACCATGTGGGCAAGTGTTACGGCAAGGTGCAGGCACTCAACGATGTGTCGTTCACCGTAGCACAAGGCGAGGTGTTCGGGCTCATAGGGCCTGATGGAGCGGGCAAGACATCGCTCTACCGCATCCTTTGCTCGCTGTTGCTGCCCGATAGCGGCACTTCTCAGGTAGATGGCTACGATGTGGTGAAACAGATGCGACAAGTGAGGCAACGCGTAGGATACATGCCGGGCAAGTTCTCGCTCTACGAGGACCTCACGGTCGAGGAGAATCTGCGCTTCTTTGCCACGCTCTTCGGCACCTCCGTCGAGGAGGGTTATGACAGCATCAAGGCCATCTACTCGCAAATCGAGCGGTTTAAAGACCGTCGTGCGGGAGCCTTATCAGGGGGTATGAAGCAAAAACTGGCGCTTTCCTGCGCCCTGGTGCACTCACCGAGCGTTCTCTTCCTTGATGAGCCAACTACAGGCGTCGACCCCGTGAGCCGTAAGGAGTTCTGGGAGATGCTGGCCACGCTCAAGCAACGCAATATCACCATTGTAGCATCCACACCTTATCTCGACGAGGTGCGGTGCTGCGAGCGGGTGGCGTTTCTCGACCGCGGGCAGGTGCAAGGAATTGGCACGCCTGACGAGATCCTGACCCGGTTTGCCCACATCTTCAATCCGCCAGGCCTTGAACACGACAAGGGCATGAAGGCTGGCAGCGAAAATGTTATCGAAGTTGAACACCTTGTCAAGGCTTTCGGTTCGTTTCATGCGGTCGACGACATTTCGTTCACCGTGAAGCGGGGCGAGATATTCGGTTTTCTTGGTGCAAATGGCGCCGGAAAAACCACTGCCATGCACATGCTCACGGGACTCAATCAGCCCACAAGCGGCACGGGGCGCGTTGTAGGTTTTGACATTCGCACGCAACACGAACAAATCAAGAAGCACATTGGATACATGTCGCAAAAGTTCTCGCTCTACGAAGACCTCACCGTGGCCGAGAACATAAGGCTCTTTGGCGGCATCTATGGCATGAACGACAGCGACATATCCACCAAGACCGACGAGTTGCTGCAGCGCCTCAATTTCTTGGAGCACAAGCATACGCTAGTCAAGAGTCTGCCGCTTGGCTGGAAGCAGAAACTCGCCTTCTCCGTGAGCATCTTTCACGAGCCAGGCGTGGTGTTTCTCGACGAACCCACCGGCGGTGTCGACCCCGCCACACGCCGCCAGTTCTGGCAACTCATCTACGATGCGGCACATCGAGGCATCACCGTTTTTGTCACTACTCACTACATGGACGAAGCCGAGTATTGTGACCGCATCTCTATCATGGTCGACGGCAAAATCAAAGCCATGGGAACTCCGCAGGAACTCAAAGAGATGTACCAGCAACCCGACATGGACCATGTGTTCACTTTCTTAGCACGTCAAGCAACCCGTTCAAGCGATTAAAAGCCTATGAAACAGTTCATCTCGTTTGTTATCAAGGAAGCCAAGCACATTGTTCGTGATAAGCGCACGATGCTCATCCTCTTCGGCATGCCCACCGTGCTCATGCTGCTATTTGGTTTCGCCATCTCAACCGATGTCAGAAATGTGCGCACCATTGTGGTCACTTCACAAATCGACAACCAGACCCGCGCTGCCGTGGAGCGGTTGGGTGCATCGGAATATTTCACCATCACCGCCACAGTAGGGACACCTCGTGAAGCCGAACTCATGATTCGCAACCAGAAGGCCGACCTTGCCGTGGTTTTCGGTCACGATTTCGCTTCCAGGCACTCGGGAGTGCAATTCATCGTCGATGGCGCCGACCCTAACATGGCGCAGCAATGGACCAATTATGCGCAAGGGGTCATTGCCAATGTCGACACTGGGCCTGTCAATAGCAAGATGCTCTATAACCCCCAAATGAAGTCTGCCTACAATTTTGTGCCGGCCATTATGGGCATGCTGCTCATGCTCATCTGCGCCATGATGACCTCAATATCCATTGTGCGCGAAAAAGAGAAAGGAACCATGGAGGTGTTGCTCGTCTCGCCCGTAAGGCCCATTATGGTCATCATTGCCAAGGCCATCCCCTACCTGGTTCTGGCATTTTTCATTCTCATCGTTATCTTGCTCATGGCAAGGTTTGTGCTGGGAGTGCCGATTGCCGGCTCGCTCGTGTGGATTATAGCCGTGAGTGTGCTCTACATCCTGCTCGCGCTCTCGCTGGGATTGCTCATCTCCAACATTGCCAAGACGCAACTTGTGGCACTGCTGTTATCGGCCATGGTGCTGCTCATGCCTGTCGTCATGCTCTCGGGCATGATGTTCCCGGTCGAATCGATGCCCAAGGTGCTGCAGTGGATATCGGCCGTGGTTCCCCCACGCTACTATATCGAGGCCATGCGTAAACTCATGATCATGGGTGTGGGCATCGGTGAGGTGCTCAAGGAAGTAATCATTCTCGCTGGCATGACTGCATTGTTCTTGAGCATTGCTCTTGCTAAGTTTAACACAAGACTCGAATAAGGCCATGACACTGAAATATCTCATACAAAAGGAATTCCTGCAGATTCGCCGCAATGCTTTTTTGCCGCGCCTCATCGTTGCCTTCCCCATCGTCATCATGTGCGTGATGCCCTGGGTGATGAATATGGAGGTGAAGAACATCAAGGTGGATGTGGTCGACAACGACCGCTCCACCCTCTCACAGCAACTGGTGCATAGCATCGAGGCAAGCAATTACTTCATATTCAATGGACAGAAGGATTCCTATCGGTCGGCTCTCGGCGAGATTGAGAAGGGCAAGGCCGATGTAGTGCTGGTCATTCCGCAGCACTACAGCACCGACGTCGCTAAGGGCCTGCAACCGCAAGTGCTCATTGCCGCCAATGCCGTGAACGGCACCAAAGGTGCCATGGGGTCGGCCTATCTCTCACTGATTGTCACGGCTCATGTCATGCCTCAGGCAGCCGCCATTCAATCGCAGGTGTCCACACTGTTGCTCTATAACAAGAACCAGAACTACAAGGTGTTCATGATACCAGCCTTGCTCGCCATTGTGATGATGCTCATGACGGGTTTTCTGCCTACGCTCAACATCGTGGGCGAGAAAGAGGCGGGAACCATCGAGCAAATCAATGTCACACCCGTTTCAAAGTGGGCGTTCATTCTTGCCAAACTCATTCCTTACTGGATTATCGCCTTGTTTGTGGTGACCGTGAGTCTGTTGCTCGCCTGGGCACTCTATGGCATCACCAGCGCAGGGTCGCTTGGACTCATCTACCTGCTTGCCATGCTACTTGCCCTCTTCTTCTCGTCGTTCGGGCTCATTGTGTCCAATTACTCCGACAATATGCAACAGGCCATCTTTGTCATGTGGTTCTTTGTGGTGATTCTCTTGTTGCTCAGCGGTCTGTTTACTCCCACCCGCTCCATGCCATCGTGGGCCTACGCCACCACCTATGTCAACCCCATGCACTACTTCATCGACGCCATACGCACCGTGATGGTGCGGGGCGGCAACTTAGCCAGCATCGCGCATCAAGTGCTTGCCCTCGCCGCCATTGCGCTGGTCATGGGGGGCTGGGCAGTAGCCAGTTATAAGAAAAATTCTTGAACCAACCGCAAAACAACAGAGGCAATTACGCATTCAAGCGGTAATTGCCTCTATATGATTGTGTTTCAGTGATTTTGCGGTTTACTTTGCCTTGGCGGTCTTTTTAGCGGCAGCCTTCTTGGCGGTTGTCTTAGCCGCACCCTTGCTTGCCTTGCCGCGGACAGACTTCTTCGAGGCATTGGCCTCGTCGGCTACGATTTCGCGACACTGCTCAAGCGTGAGTTCCTGCGCCACATACTTGGCAGGAATCTTATAGTTCTGCTTGTTGTAGGAGATATAGGCACCATAACGGCCATTGAGCACCTGCATGGCAGGATCCTCGTCGAACGACTTGATGAGTTTCTGTGCCTCGGACTGGCGTTTCTCAACAATGAGTTCCTGCGCCTGCTCGAGTGTGAGTT
>JAEEGI010022071.1_pt1 | contig 12604 bp, 9 predicted proteins | sample 8958751 | NCBI WGS metagenome assembly JAEEGI01 (sample SAMN16246545, study PRJNA631951) | gut metagenome | biome: gut microbiome; feature: rumen; material: KS-attached | host: Bos | place: Iran: Karaj | collected 2018-10 | reverse complement strand
TCTCCCCAGAGCATTAAGAGGACGGGAGTGACACAAAGTTTTTGACTATGAAAGGAATGTTATTATGATTATTGTTACCGGCGGAGCCGGACTTATTGGCAGCGCGGTCATCTGGCAGCTCAACCGCCAGGGACGCGACGACATCGTCGTGGTTGATCACCTGCGCGACGGCGAAAAGTGGCGCAATCTGGCGCCGCTTCGTTTCCGCGACTACTTCGAAAAGGAGACCTTTTTCGGGTTGCTGGAGCAAAAACGCTTTCCGTTGGAGGCCGGCCCGCTGGAGGCGGTCATCCATCTGGGCGCCTGCTCTTCCACCACCGAACGCGACGCCTCCTACCTGATCAAGAACAACTTCGAGTGGTCCAAACTGCTGTGCCGCTTCGCGCTGGAACACGGCGCGCGTTTTGTCTACGCCTCCAGTGCCGCCACCTACGGCGACGGCACGCTGGGCTTCTTCGACAATGACACGGCATTGCTGCCGAAACTGCGTCCGCTGAATGCCTACGGCTATTCCAAGCAGATCTTTGACCTCTGGCTGCTGCGGCAGGGGCTTCTGGACAAGGTGACGGGGCTCAAGTACTTCAACGTGTTCGGCCCCAATGAACATCACAAGCAGGATATGCGCTCGGTGGTGCTCAAGGCTTTCGGGCAGATCCGCGAAACCGGCGGCATGACGCTTTTCCGTTCGCATCATCCCGATTACGCCGACGGCGAACAGCTGCGCGATTTCGTCTACGTGAAAGACGCCGCCGCCGCGACGGTCTTTTTCATGGAACATCCGCAGGCTACGGGAATCTTTAATATAGGCGGCGGGGTAGCGCGTTCCTGGAACGATATGGCTCATGCGCTCTTTGCGGCGCTGGAGATGCCGGAGCGGATCACCTACATCGACATGCCCGAAAGCCTGCGGCCACGCTACCAGTACTACACCTGCGCGGCGACGGAGAAACTCCATGCGGCTGGCTTTACCAAGCCATTTACGAGGCTGGAGGATGCGGTTGCCGACTACGTGCGCGGCTATCTGCTGCCCGGAAAATATCTGGGCGATGAATGAATAAGAACCAGGGCGCAAAGGCAAAACGGCAATGGATGACGAGACGCTGGGCTGGCTGCGGATCGCACTGACGCCCGGAATTGGGCGGAAGCGCCTTTGGGATCTGATGAAGGTGTATTCCACCAGCGGGGAGGCCTTGCGCGCTGGCCCATCCGGATGGCTTAAGAGTGCGGGCGTACCGGAGGAAATAGGGCGCAGCCTGGGCAGAAACGACCGGGCCCTGCAGGGTGTGGTGACGGCGCTGGAAAAAGTGAAGGCGAAGGTGCTCACCTGGCACAGCCCCGGCTATCCGGCTCTGCTGCGGGAGATCTACGACCCACCGGCGATCCTTTTCACGCGCGGTTCCTGCGAAACCGGCAATTGCCTGGCGGTGGTGGGAACCCGCAGGGCCACGGCGGCCATGCTGGCCTTTACCCGGGACTTGTGTACGGGGGCGGCCCGTGCCGGGCTCACCATTGTCAGCGGCGCGGCGCGCGGGATTGACGGTTCCGCCCATATTGGCGCGCTTGACGGGGGAGGAAAAACGATCGCGGTGCTGGGCTGCGGCATTGACGTGGCCTATCCGGCGGAACATCGCGAACTGCTGGAAAGAATTTGCGCGCAGGGTATGCTGCTCAGCGAATATCTGCCCGGAACGAAGCCGCTGGCCGGCCATTTTCCCGCCCGGAACCGCATCATCGCGGGAATATCGCGCGGCGTGCTGGTTGTCGAGGCTTCCGCGAACAGCGGCGCGCTCATTACCGCCGATTTTGCCCTGCAAAACGGGCGGGAAGTGTTTGCGGTGCCGGGACCGGTCTATGCCGAAACCAGTACCGGCGTCAACCGGCTGCTGGGGGATGGTGCGCATCTGGTGATGGAACTCGGCGATCTGCTGGGACCGCTGGGTCTGAAGCAGCAGGTGAAACCGGGCCGCCCTCTCCGGCGGGAAACAACCGTTTCCACGGGAGGCGCATCCTCCGGAGCTCCCGACCTGCCGGAGGAAGACGCCGTCCTTTGCCGTTTGCTGGCCGGTGCGCCCCGCCATGTGGACGAGCTTATTCAGCAGAGCGGCTTGACACCCAGCGATGTTTCCGCTAGGTTGCTTGACTTGGAACTGCGGGGAGTGGTAACGCGGTTACCCGGTATGCACTTCATCCTTAAATAAAGTAAGTAAGTTAAAACGGGCTTGAAAACCGGGCGTGGTGTTATGAATGGGCGCGCAGAGGAGAATTCGTTGACGACATGGCCACGGTGAAGACCGTGGCTTTTTTATATTATTTGTAGTGCGGATAGAGCGAGTTATGGCGAAAACGCTGGTCATTGTGGAATCGCCGGCCAAGGCGAAGACCATTGAAAAATTTCTGGGGGACGGATTCAAGGTGGTGGCCTCGTACGGACATGTACGGGCCTTGCCGAGCCGGCGCGGGTCGGTGGATGTGGCCCACGATTTTGAACCGAAATACGAAATTCTCCCCAAAAGCAAGGCGCATCTGGAAACCATCCTCAAGGAATCTCGAGGCTGCGACGAACTGATTCTGGCTACCGACCCCGATCGCGAAGGCGAGGCCATTGCCTGGCATCTGCTGCAGGCGCTCAACATTCCGGAAGAGGGCGCGCGGCCAGTGGTGCGCCGGGTGGCCTTCCACGAGATTACGAAAGGCGCCATTACCCGCGCGATGCAGGAGCCGCGGAACATTTCCCATCCGCTGGTGGACGCCCAGCAGGCGCGTTCCATTCTCGACTATCTCGTCGGTTTCAATCTCTCGCCCTTTCTCTGGAAAAAGATTCGCTACGGTCTTTCCGCCGGGCGTGTGCAGTCGGTGGCTTTAAGGCTTATCTGCGAGCGGGAAAAGGAGATCCAGGCCTTCACGCCGCAGGAGTACTGGACCATTGAGGCGCATCTGGGCGGGAAGGGCAAGAGCGAATTTTCCGCGATGCTGTACGCGCTGGACGGCAAGAAACTCGACAAGTTTGCCATCGCCAATCAGGAACAGGCCGAAAGCCTGGCGGCCGAAATGGAAAAACAGCCGTTTCAGGTTGCGGCGGTGAGCGCCAAGGAGAAGAAGCGTAATCCCGCGCCGCCGTTTACCACCAGCACCCTGCAGCAGGAGGCCAGCCGCAAGCTGGGCTTTCTGGCGGGCAAGACCATGAGCGTGGCGCAAAAGCTCTACGAGGGGGTGAATATCGGCAGCGGGCCGGTGGGACTCATCACCTACATGCGTACCGATTCGGTGGCCCTGTCGCAGGATGCCCTGAAGGAGGCGCGTGCCGTCATCACCGGGAATTTCGGCAAGGAGTATGCGCTGGCGGCGCCCCGGGTATTCAAGAGCCGCGCCAAGAATGCCCAGGAGGCGCACGAGGCCATTCGTCCCACCTCCTTTGCCAATCTGCCCTCCAAGGTGAAGGCGCACCTGACGCCCGATCAGTTCAAGCTCTACGATCTGATCTGGCGCAGGGCTGTGGCTTCGCAGATGGCCGCGGCACTTCTGGATATCACCACGGCGGACATTTCGTGCGGCGAACGCTTTGGGCTGCGGGCGACGGGGCAGGTGGTACGTTTCCCCGGTTTTATGAAGGTCTACATTGAGGATCGTGACGACAGCGCGGAGGATGCGGATGGGAAAAAACTTCCTCAGCTGGAAACGGGCGAAGCGCTGGACTGCAGTTCCGTGGAACCCGCCCAGCATTTTACCCAGGCTCCGCCCCGCTTCACGGAGGCGACGCTCGTCAAGACGCTTGAGGAGAACGGCATTGGCCGCCCCTCCACCTATGCGCCGATCATGAACACACTGGTGACACGCCAGTACGCCCGGCTGGAGAAACGGACGTTTTTCCCGGAAGATTTGGGAATGGTTGTCAGCGATCTGCTGACCAAGCATTTCTTCAAATATGTGGATTATGAGTTTACCGCCTCCATGGAAGAAGAACTGGACGAGGTTTCCCGGGGCGAAAAAGGCTGGCGTCCGGTGCTGGCCGAATTCTGGGAGCCCTTTATCAGCCTGCTCAAGCAGAAGGAAGTGGAGGTCAGCAAGCAGGAAGTGACCAGTGTCGATACCGATCGCGTCTGTCCGGAGTGCGGCAGCAAGCTGGTCATCAAACTGGGACGTTCCGGGCGTTTTCTGGCCTGTTCCGGATTCCCCGCCTGCCATTTCACGGAATCGCTGGCGCCTTCGGGAGAGCCGCAGGAGGTGGAGACCTCCGAGGAAAAATGCGACAAATGCGGAGCGCCCATGCTGATCAAGACCGGACGTTACGGCAAGTTTCTGGCCTGTTCGGCCTATCCCGCCTGCAAAAATATCCAGCCGCTCAACAAACCCAGGGCAATCGGGGTTGCCTGTCCCCAGTGTCATGAGGGAAAAATGCAGGAAAAGAAAAGCCGGTACGGCAAGATCTTTTACTCCTGCAGCCGTTATCCCGACTGCAAATTCGCGCTGTGGGATCTGCCGGTGCCCGAGCCCTGCCCCAAATGCGGATTCCCGGTGACGGTGGAAAAGGTCAGCAAACGTTATGGGCGGTACCGTAAATGTGCGCAGGAAGGCTGCGACTGGAAACAGCAGCCGGAAAACACGGAGCCCCAGCCGGAAAAAATGGTCCGGAAAAGAAAAAAAACGGAAACATAAACCATATTTTCCTCATGATGTGGTATAGGGAAAGATTAGGTTGGAGAGGAAACACAATTTTTTTTGCAAGGAGGTTTGCGGTATGAAGAAATGGGGCATGGTGATTGGTGCTGTCGCAATGCTGGGAAGCGCGGCGTGGGCAGCCGATTCGTTGAAGATCGGCTTCAATCTGCCCATGACCGGCGACATCCCCAAAGTAGGAGAATCTTCCCGCAATGCGGCGGAGATGCTGAAGGCCGACATCAACGGAAAAGGCGGTCTGGAAGTTGGCGGCAAGAAGTATCTGTTGGATTTCATTTACGAGGACAACGAATCGAAGGCGGAATCTGCGGTTAACGTTGCCTTGAAGATGATTGAACGTGACGAGGTGTTGGCGATCGTCGGTCCCAACTCGTCCAAACAGGCGGTGCCGGCTGGCGGTACCTGTGACGACAACCGCACGCCGATGATTTCTCCGTGGTCCACCAATCCGGATTGTACGCTGGACCGGCCATGGGTTTTCCGGGCGGCCTTCCTGGATCCCTTCCAGGGACCGGTAGCGGTCAATTTCGCGGCCAAAACGTTTAAGGCCAAAAAATCCGCGGTTATCTTCGACATTTCGAATGACTATTCAAAAGGCCTGGCCGAAATTTTCCGCAACGAATGGGAAAAGAAGATGGGCGAGGGCACAGTGGTCGCCTTTGAATCCCACGGGACGAAGGACCAGGATTTTTCCGCCCAGCTGACCAAGATCATCGCGGCCAAACCGGATTTCATCTTTTTGCCGGACAACTACAACCAGGTGGCTCTGATCGTCCGCCAGGCCCACGATCTGGGCTGGAAGGGACCGTTCATGGGTTCCGATACCTGGGGAACTGCGGAACTGATGGATCTGTGTGGTGATGGCTGCAAAGGCCAGTATTTTTCCACCCACTATGCGGCCGCTGGCGCTACCGGCGCAACCAAGGAGTTCATCGACCGTTTTACGGCCAAATTCGGTTATGTGCCTGACGATGTTGCGGCTCTGACCTGGGATGCCACCCATATTGTTCTCAAGGCGATCCAGGATGTGGGGACCGTACATCCCAAGCTGAAAGAGGAGCGCAAGGCGATCCGTGACGCCATGGCGGCGATTCCCGAGTTCAACGGCATTACGGGCAACATGAAGTTCAACGATCAGGGCGACCCCATCAAGTGCGCGGTGGTGGTGCGTATTAACGAAGAGGGCAAGTTCGTGTTTACCGAGCAGGTCTGCCCGACAGAATAATATAATTATAATGGACGCCGGGCTGCGCTTCCTTTCTGTGCCGCGGCCCGGCAAACGTTTTTCCAGGGAAGAGCGGTGGAGATCTTTTTTCAGAACATTTTTAACGCATTGCAGTGGGGAAGCTTTTACGCGCTGATTGCGTTGGGGTACACGCTGGTGTACGGCGTGCTGTTGCTTATCAACTTCGCGCATGGCGACATCTTCATGGTTGGCGCCTACATTGCCTTTTTTGTGGCCACATTTCTGCTGGGCAGCTACGGCGTCATTGATCCCGGCACTTTTACGGGCCCGGTGATTGTGGCGCTGGCCATTCCGGCGACCATGATACTGACATCCCTGGTGGGCGTCGCGCTGGAGCGGATCGCCTATCGGCCCCTGCGTGACAAGGGCGCCCACCGGCTCTACGTTGTCATTACGGCGCTGATGTGCGGTCTCCTGCTGGAAAACGGCAATCTGGCGCTTTTGGGCGCAAGCCGCAAACGTTTTCCGGATCTGCTGGAAAAGACGGTTTTTTCGCTGGGCGGCATTTCGGTGACCAATCTGAAGATTCTGGTCATCGCGGCAGCGATAGGCGTGTTTCTGCTTCTGCACTTCATCGTGACCCGCACGAAGATCGGCATGGCCATGCGGGCCATCTCGTACGACAAATTTGCCATTCCACTCATGGGAATTCCCATCAACAACGTTATCGTCTTCACCTTTATTCTGGGATCGGGGTTTGCCGGACTGGCTGGTTTTTTGTTCGTTATGAGCTATCCGGTACTGGATCCCTACATGGGAGCGATTATCGGCTGGAAAGCATTTATCGCCGCTGTGGTGGGTGGTATTGGCGATATTCGCGGAGCTTTTTTGGGCGGTTTTCTGCTGGCCTTTGTGGAAATAGGCGTTGTGGCGGTTTTCCCTTCAACCTTGAGGGACCTGCTGGCCTTTTCGGTGCTGCTGCTCATTTTGTGGTGGAAACCGACAGGAATGTTCGGTATGCCTCAGACCACCAAAATTTGAAATAACTACAAGCTATGCAAAAATATTCTTTCAAAGCGCTGTTGCTTGCCATAACTGTTGGCTTTGTTCTGGCTGTGCACTTTCAGTTGGTTGACCAGTATGTGACCACTGTCGCCATGCTGATGGGCATCAACATCATCCTTTCAACGAGCCTCAATGTGGTGAATGGCTACATGGGGGAATTTTCCTGTGGCCACGCCGGTTTCATGTGTGTAGGCGCCTATGTCTCGTCGGTGCTCTCCGTGCTGCTTTTCACCAAGGACCGGGTATTCGGCCCGGCCTTGCTGCCGGAAGGATTCGCGGTTATCGGCGTGCCTCTGGTTATTTTGATCGGTGGTGTGGCGGCGGCTCTGGCCGGCCTGATTGTCGCCGTTCCCTCCTTCAAGACCCGGGGCGACTATCTGGCCATCATCACCATCGCTGCCAACTACATCATCATCTCCTGCCTGGAAAATATGGATGTTATTGGCGGACCGCGCGGTTTTCAGGGCATGAAACGGGTGGTGGGCGCCATGGAGGATGTCTGGGACATCCCCTGGATGCCCGTGCTGGTGCTGGTCGGGACGATATTGAGTGTGTGGGCAATCCGGCGCTTTGTCTCCTCCACCTATGGGAAGGGGATTTCGGCCATCTGCCAGGACGAGGTGGCCGCCGAAATTATGAGCGTCAACACCAACAAGATGAAGTTGGTGGCCTTCATGCTTTCCTCGGGCCTGGCGGGTGTGGCCGGAGGGCTTTTCGCGCATGTGTACGGCTATGTCAATCCGCAGTCGTTCAACATCCTGAAATCCACCGAGTGCCTGGTGATGGTCTATCTGGGCGGGATGGGTTCGCTTTCCGGGTCGGTGCTGTCGGCCATCGTCTTTACCCTGCTGATCGAGGCCCTGCGTTTTGCCATCCCCGCTCTCAATGCGCTGGCTCATCAGCTGCATATGGTTCCGGCCAGCTACGAAATAGGCCAGGTCTGGAAGTGGGTGGTGCTGCCGCTGATTCTGATTCTCACCATGCAGTTTCGGCCGGAAGGGTTCATGGGAAAGAAGGAACTGTCCGATTTCTTCCCGTTTTTGAAGAAGTTCTACCAGCGGCTGGAAGATTGAGAAAAGGATGGCCACTATGCTTCTGGAAATCAGTGCTTTAACCAAAAAGTTTGGCGGCTTGCAGGCTTTGTCGGATTTCAACGTGGCGCTGGAAGAGGGAAGTGCCACCGCGCTTATCGGCCCCAATGGCTCCGGGAAAACCACTGCCTTCAATTTGGCATCGGGATTCTACAAACCGACGAGTGGCACAATCCGTTTTGCAGGGCAGGATATCCGGGCGTTGAAACCGCATGAAATTACGGCGCTGGGCATGGCCCGTACCTTCCAGAATATTCGCCTGTGGCAGGATATGACCGTGCTGGACAATATCCGGATATCGCAGCATCATTGCCTGGACTACTCCATCTGGGATTGCTTTTTGTGGACGCGCCGTTTCCGGCGGCGGGAACACGAGATTGACAGGCACGCCTATGAAATGCTGGAATGCATGGGCCTGATGGACTATGCCCAGGAATATCCCCGCAATCTGCCCTACGGGTTGCAGCGGCGTGTGGAAATCGCCCGTGCCATGTCGGTACGTCCGCGTCTGCTTTTGCTGGATGAGCCGGCTGCCGGGCTCAATTCCGCCGATGTGGGCGATTTGATTCAGCTGATCCGGTGGCTCAGGACGGAGTTCAAGGATCTCACCATCTGGATGATTGAACATCAGATGCGGGTGGTGATGAGCCTTTGCTCGACCATCAAGGTTATCGATTTTGGCAGGACCATTGCCGAGGGGCCGCCCGAAGTCATTCAGTCCGACCCGAATGTCATCAAAGCCTATCTGGGAGACGAAAACATCTGATGCTGCTTTCTGTCCGCAATTTGCATGTAAAATACGGTAATATCGAGGCCTTGCACGGTATCTCCTTCGACATTGACGAAGGGGAGATCGTCACGCTTATCGGCGCCAATGGCGCGGGGAAATCCACCACGCTTCACACCATTACCCGCCTGCCGCCGCCGGAGGCACCCCGCGTGACGGAAGGCGATATCATCTATCAGGGAAAGTCCATTTTGAAGATGCCGCCCCACAAGGTGGTTTCCGAACTGCATATCACGCTTGCTCCGGAGGGACGGCACATCTTCGGCAATTTGACCGTGCAGGAGAATTTGAAACTGGCGACCTATGCGCGCAAGGATACCGCCAATATCGCCCGCGACATGGAGCGGATCTATGACCTCTTTCCCCGGCTGGCCGAGCGCCGCAAACAGCGGAGCGAATCGCTCTCCGGCGGGGAACAGCAGATGCTGGCGGTGGGACGGGCGCTTATGAGCGGCGGCCGCTTGCTGCTGCTGGACGAGCCTTCCATGGGGCTGGCGCCGGTGATCATGTACGAAAAGTTTCGCGCCCTGAAGCGTCTCAACGAGGAGGACGGTATCACGATTCTGCTGGTGGAGCAGAATGCGCGGATCGCGCTGCAGTTTGCGCATCGCGGCTATGTGCTGAATACGGGTGAAATCGTTGCGCAGGGTCCTTCGGAACAACTGGCTGGTGATCCCGATGTGAAAGCCGCCTATCTGGGCGGTTGAGCAAGGGATTTTGGGCTTGCACACAAGTTTTGTTATTGGTCGAAACGCTCCGCCGGTTGCTTAGGCCTTCCGGGCGGGGCGTTTTGCGTTGTGATGGGCGCTCGCGAGTGTGTCTGTCCATCCAAAAAAATTTAAGGGAAGCGTTTGCCGATTTCTTCCGGTTGCTCCGAAAAAATCGGTAAACGGCATTTCGCAAAGGAGAGTATGGGAAGAAAAATTTTGATCAACGCCGATCATCCCGAGGAGAGCCGGGTGGCCATTGTGGAAGACGGTGTGCTTCTTGAGTACGAAGTGGAATTTACCGGCCGCGAACAAAACCGCGGCAACATTTACAAGGGAACGGTTTGCAACATTGTCCCGGCTCTGCAGGCGGCCTTTGTGGACTATGGCGGCGGACGTCCCGGTTTTTTGCAAATGGGCGACATTAATCCCCGGTCGCTTCCGGCGGAAACGGAAGTGGCCGCAGGCGAGCCGCGCCGCATCGAAAAGATTCTTCATCTGGGGCAGGAACTGTTGGTGCAGGTCGTCAAGGATGCCCGCAGCGGCAAGGGAGCGGCGCTCACCACGGAGATCTCGCTGCCGGGGCGTTTCATGGTGATTATGCCTTACGGTGATGCCCGCGGCATCTCGCGCAAAATAGATGACGAGACGCAGCGCAAGAAACTGAGGGAGATTATTGAGTCGCTGAATCTGCCGGAAAGTGTCGGCTATATCATCCGTACCGCTGCCATCGGCCAGAAGAAGGAAGAGCTCAAAAAAGATATAGACTATCTGCGGCGCATTTACGAAAAGGTGCTGGAAAAGGCTTCCCAGTGCAGTGCGCCGGCTCTGATTTATCAGGAATCCAACCTGGTGATCCGTTTTTTGCGCGACTACTTCAGTGTCGACATGGATCAGGTGCTGGTAGACAACCCGCGGGTTTATCAGGAAGCGGTCGATTTCTTCCGGGACACCTTGCCGGATTATGCCGATCTGGTGAAACTCCACCGCGAACAGCGCCCGATATTCTCCCGTTATCAGCTGGAAGAACAGATTGCCGCCATTTCCCGCAACAAGGTGCCGCTGCCTTCGGGCGGCTCCATCGTGATCGACTCCACCGAGGCGCTGGTGGCCATAGATGTCAACTCCGGCAAAACCATCGCCGAAAACGATATTGAAGCCACCGCCCTGCGCACCAATCTGGAGGCGGCAGCAGAAATAGCCCGGCAGCTGCGATTGCGCGATCTGGGCGGCCTGATCGTCGTCGACTTCATTGATATGAAGGAATCTGCGCATATCCGCGAAGTGGAGAAAAAGCTCAAGGAAGCCGCCAAGAAGGACAAGGCCAGGATCAATCTTGCCCGCATGAGCAAGTTTTGTCTTTTGGAGATGAGCCGTCAGCGTATTCGGCCGATGTTGGGCGAGCAGTCCCTGCTCCCTTGCCCGCACTGTCAGGGAAGCGGCCGGATTCGGCGGGTGGAAGCGCAGGCTGTGGCGATCATGCGGCGAATTACGGCGGCGCTTTTCAAGGGGGATGTGGGCCTGGTGGATGTGGAAGTGCCCCTGGAAGTCGCCTTTTATCTGCTCAACGAGCGGCGTGAAGCCTTGCGGGAGCTGGAACAGCAGCATCAGGTGCGTATCGTTCTGAGAGGACGCGCCGATGTGGTGCCGGATTACTGCGAGCTTTCCATAACCAAGCGCGAGAAGTCTGCCGAGGCGTCTGAAACGGCGGCCGCTGCGGAAGCTCCGGATGCGGTTGCAGCTACAGCTGTGCCGGAGACGCCGTCGGAGCCCCAGGCTCCGGAGAAAGAGGAAGACGCCGAAGCTCCAAAGAAAAAAGCTTCACGGCGCGGTCGTGGCAAGCGTGCCCAGACCTCGCGCGCTTCGGCGCAGCAAACGAAGAAAAAGAAACATCCTGAAGAGGAGATGCCGGAGGAAGATGCCGCCCGGACGCAGCCATCGCTGGAGAGCGCCGCGGCGGTAACGACTCTTCAGCTTCCGGTGCCGGAAGAACGGCTGGCTCTCTCTGGCCAGGATGTCAAGGCCTTGCCGGCGCCATCCGAGCCCCCGGCCGCCTCTGTTGAAGCTGTCGAGACACCGATGGAAGCTCAGGATGAAACGGCCGGAGGAGTGCTTGCCGACTCGGAAGCACCTGCAAAGGAGACGGAGCAGGCTCCGGAGGAGGAACGTGCCCCGCGGCGAAGGAAGCGGAGCGGAACTCGCAGCCGTTCCCGTAAAAGCGCGAAAACGGCCAGGGAAGAAACGCCGGAAGTTGCTCCCCTCCCGGAAACGGTGCCTGCCGAACCGGAGCCTGCCGCGGTGGAAGAAGCCGTCGCTCCTCCGGATTCCACGGAGGTTCAGGCCCCCAAGCGCACGTCATCGCGGCGTTCGGCCCGTTGGTGGCATGGCAACCGGCGCAAATCGAAGAAAGCAGAAAGCAAGGGTGTTCCCGCGGAAAGGCCGGCTTCCGATCCGGAGCCATCCACGTAGCTCAAAAGTCAAAACCCCGGTCAGTTTTTACCGGGGTTTTTTGTTTCCAGAAATTTTCTTCTGTTCGGTGATCAGGAGTGATTGTCCGCAGGAGCGGGCGGCTTGAATCCCAGCTGTTCGGAAAGTCTGTCGCCTTCCCGCAGGATGAGCGGCGCCAGTTCCTGGCTGATACGTTCTCCGGAAAAGCGTGACGATGGACCGGAGATGCTCAGGGCTCCCACGACCTGGGCGGTGTAGTCACGTACCGGTACAGCGACGCAGCGGACACCGGTGTCGTGCTCTTCGTTGTCGATGGCATAACCCCTTCGCGCGATGATGTTCAATTCCAGTTTCAGATTGTCCAGCGTCGTGATGGTTGTATCGGTGAAGGCCTGCATGGGAGCTCTTGTATAGAGTTTTTCCGCAAGGCCCTCCACAAAGGCCAGATACACCTTGCCGGCCGCGGTGCAGTAGGCTGGCAGCCGGAATCCGATACGCGGCACCACGCGTACGGTATTGGTGGTTTCCACAATGTCCAGGTAGATGATATGACCGTCTTTGAGCGTGGAGATGTAGGCGGTCTCGTCGCAGGCGTCAACGATTTCCCTCAGAATGGCGCGCGAAGGGCCCAAAAGGCCTATGTTGC
>JAEEGI010022069.1_pt1 | contig 12605 bp, 8 predicted proteins | sample 8958751 | NCBI WGS metagenome assembly JAEEGI01 (sample SAMN16246545, study PRJNA631951) | gut metagenome | biome: gut microbiome; feature: rumen; material: KS-attached | host: Bos | place: Iran: Karaj | collected 2018-10 | reverse complement strand
TGGGCCAGATGACCAGGTCCTTTAAAAAGATGCAGAGCAATTTAAAGGAAGTCGTTTCCGTTCTTTATGCGCAGTCGGATGAACTGGCCGGCTCATGCGAAGAACTGAGTGCGGCAACAAATGAGACTTCCGCCAGCATGGAAACCATCAATTCCGCTGCGGGAGAGCTTGCCAAAACAGCTACGCAGACTGCTTCCGAAGTGGAAGCTATAGCATCTGATATGACAAGACTTACAGAGGTTATGGGCAGATCCGAAGAATCTACACAATCAATTACCGATGCAAGCAACGAGATAGACCGCGCCACAAAAGAAGGCATGGATAAGGTTGAGAGCCTTATAGACATTAACAGACAATGCATGGAAGCCTTCGACAATATTTTCGCAGGCATATCTTCAATTGAAGAAAGTTCGGCCCGCATCAATAAGGTTTCGGAACTGATTTCTTCCATAGCGGCACAGACCAATCTTCTTTCGCTGAACGCAAGTATCGAAGCGGCGAGAGCCGGGGAATATGGCAGAGGCTTTAACGTTGTGGCCGAAGAAATCAGAAAACTTTCCGACCAGTCGGCTGAAAACGTCAATACCATAAACAGACTTTTGGAAGAACTTAACAATAACACTGCCGAAGCAACCTTCCAGTCCGAACGGGTCAAAGAATACGTTGAGAGACAAAACGTAAGCGTTGAAGAAACAAAGGGAAGCTTTGAGGGAATAGTTAAGACCATTGAAGCGGTTGAAGATGCGGTACAAGGTCTCAAAGAAGTGAATAAAGAACTGGCAAACGGCTTTGAGAATATTAGCGGTCTTGTGGAGGGACTTTCCGCAGCTTCCGAAGAAAACGCGGCTACGGCTGAGGAACTTTCCGCAACGGCTGAAATGGTGGCAAAGAACATGCAGACCCTTAACGAAACACAGACGCAGATTGACAATGCGGCAGTCAAACTGACGGAAATCGTTAAAAACTTCAAGGTAGGAGCATAAAGCTAAATTAATGAGGGCACCGATGAATTTATGTCGGTGCTCTTTTTTTGTGATATAATACCCCCATGAGTGTTAAGATTAGGGGAATTATCAAAAGAACATCGGTATTTATCTTAGGAGCAGCCATGCTCCTTCTTTGTGCGTGCGAAAAAAGCGGGGACAAGTCTGTGGCCGCCAAAATCGCTGAGGAGTACAATGTTTCCCCTGAAAAACAGTTAATAGTCTATACATCTCACAAGGAAGAGGTGTATCTTCCCATAATTCTTGAATTTGAAAACCGCACCGGCATCTGGGTGGAGATTCACGCAGGCGGCACCACGGAAATGTTTAAAGAGGTGAGAGAAGCCTCTGAAGAAGGACGCTGCGACATAATGTTCGGGGGCGGTATCGAGTCTTTTGCGGCGGCAAGGGACCTTTTCATGCCTTACGAGGTTAACGGTCGCGAGAACCTTGACCCGTCTTGCCTTTCAAATGACAATCTTTGGACTCCTTTTACGGAGCTTCCCCTTGTTTTTATATACAACAGTAAACTGGTGCCCGAGGAAGAGGCGCCTAAGTCCTGGCAGGATTTGTTAAGCGATAAGTGGAAGGGGCAGATTGCTTTTGCCGACCTTCACAATTCCGGTACCAGCTATACCATTCTTTCGACCCTTTCCCAGATAGCGGGGAAGGATAGGCTTAAGGGCTTTATGGAGGGCCTTAAGGGCAACGTTCTTTCTTCGTCGGGAGAGATAGTTGCGGATGTTTCAAACGGCACATTCCTTGTGGGCGTAACGCTTGAGGAAACGGCCAAAAAAAGCGTGCTGGCAGGCTACGACATTGTGGTGGTTTATCCCGAGGAAGGTACCACTTCGGTGCCGGACGGCTGCGCCATGGTCAAAAATGCGCCCCACAGCTATAACGCCGGCAAATTCATAGATTTTGTAACCGGTTACGATACGCAGAAATATGCAATGGACCGCTTCTTAAGACGTCCGGTTCGCACGGATATTGCCCTTTCGGAAGGTTTTGATGAACTCACACAGATTGATTTTGACATAGAGAAATCTGCCAAAGAAGAAGAGTCGGTCTTTGCCCTCTGGGACAGCATTATCGGGAAGGAGGGTGAATAGAATGAGCTTTCTTAAGCACTCCTTCAAAAGAAGAATCTTCTTTATCATCCTTTCCGTAACCCTGGTGCTGGTAGTGTGCGGAGGAATCTTAACAATACAGGGTTTCCAGGCCCGTATAAAGGCCGACCATCAAAAAGAAGACTTAAACCGCGAAGAGGTTATCGGCCAAAGAATAGAAGATTTGTTAAGCTTATCGGACAGCGTCCTTGACAAAATCTGTGAAAGCGATGTCCTTACAAATGCCCTGCTTCCGGGACCCAAGAATGCTCTTGATATCTATTCGACTCTGTATGAAGTTACTGCGGATATCAGGGATTTTGCGGTAGTGGATTTATACCTTGGGGGCACCAGCAAGTTCAGCACCAGAAGAGGTGTGGCGTCAGGTTCGATTCCGGCGGAGTACGGAGTATTGTTAAAGGCCGACAAAGCAGATGGCAAGACCGTTTACGACATGGATCCCGTGGATATGACCCAGTCCGGCGCGACTCTTGTTATGGCCAGAAAAGTAACCGACACCGGCGCCAAAGGCTACGTGGTCTTAAGAATCGGCAGAGACGAGCTTAAGAAGATTCTTTCGACTTCTTTTAACGTTCGTGACGGCTATATACTCACCAATGAATTCTTACGCCCCTTCTGTCTCATAGGCTCGGCGGAGGACAGAAAAAACATTGACAGACTGCGGAATAACTTCCTTGAAAATGTCACTTATAACAATGACATAGAAGAAAACATCTATATCTCAAAGGTAGGCGATACGGGGCTTATCAGCGTATACATCACCCCTCCCGCTTTTGAAAAATCGGCGGTGAGAGCGGGGTATCAGATTGTTCTTATTCAGGTGGTAATAAGCGTTCTTGTGTGTCTGCTTGTGGCTTCCCGCATGAGTATTTCTTTTTCCAAGCCCATTAACACTCTGACTGTTGCCATGAAGCAGTTTAGGAAAGGTGACTTTGATACCAAGATTGATTTAAACCGCGAGGACGAATTCGGGCAACTTGCATCGGGCTTTAACAAGATGACGGCGCGTCTTAAGGATACCATGCGCGAACGTGTTGAGGCCGAAAGAAAGGTCAACGAAGCCCGCATCGAGCTCATGCAGGCTCAGCTTAATCCCCACTTCCTCTACAACACCCTCGATACCATCAAGTGGGTGGCGAAGGCCAATCAAGTGCCGGAGGTTGCGACCCTTTCTTCATCCCTTGCCACCATTCTCAGGGCCGGTATTTCGCAGAACCAATTCTGCATGCTGGAGAAAGAACTTGAGCTGGTAAGCGATTACTGCGACATCCAGAAGATTCGCTTCGACGATAACTTCGATCTTGAAATCGACGTGGAAGACAGCTTAAAGAAAGCACTTGTGCCCAAGCTCATCCTTCAGCCCATAGTGGAGAACTCCATAATTCACGGACTTGAAGGCAGAAGCGACGGACACATTAAGATATCCGCCCTTAAAAAGAAAGGGCAGGACGGTACCGAAACCCTTGAAATAACGGTAACCGACAACGGCAAGGGCATTGACGATGAAATGATAGCCCTTATCGAAGCCGATGACCCTGCGGCTCTTGAAGGGCATCTGGGCATCAAGAACGTTAACACCATAATCAGGCTCTATTACGGCAAAGAATACGGAGTTCATGCTGAGCGCATGGAGGCGGGCACCAAAATGACCGTCACCGTACCCTATACCCCGGATACGCCTGAAGGCAGAAGAGGTGAAATATGACATCGGTAATGATAGTTGACGATGAAAAATATGTAAGAATGGGCATAAAAGAACAAACCGACTGGGACCTTATCGGCTGCGAGGTGGTGGCTGAGGCCGCCAACGGCGAAGAGGCCCTTATGAAGGCGGAAGAAACCCGTCCGGACCTTGTAATTTCGGACATCAGAATGCCCAAAATGGACGGAATCGAGCTTGCGGAGAAGCTTCTTGAACGGTATCCTTCCACGAAAGTCATTTTTTTGACTGCCTACAATGAATTCGAATACGCAAGACAGGCGGTCCGCATAGGAGTAAGCGACTACCTTTTAAAGCCCTTTCAGGACGGCGAACTGGAGGCTTCGGTGCAAAGGCTCTTGCATCTTCATCCGAGTGCCCCTGCATCGGCCAAAGAACTTGAAAACAAACTCATTCCGCTCATTGACAAGGCGGAGGTTCAAAACCGCTACGTTCAAACAGCTCTTTCCTATGTAGAGGAACACTTTTGTGATTTTGATTTCTCCATCGGCAAACTTGCGGAATCCATGGGAGTGAGCGAAGGCCACATAAGCCGCCTTTTCAAGGCTGAAACCGACCTTGGCATCAACAACTACCTGACCCGCTACCGCATCAGAAAAGCCATGGACTACCTTAAGGACGTTCAGGTGAAAGTATATGAAGTGGCGGAAAAGATCGGTTACCAGGACATAGCATATTTTTCCAATACTTTTAAAAAACTTGTCGGAAAATCCCCCTCAGATTACCAGAAGGAAGGACTTGAGTAGAGGTCGCCAAAAACTCAAAAGGAGTCCCGCATACTTTCCCTGGGGACCTTTTCGACGCGTCGGCACTTATAAGGAATCATGAACCTGTGTTTTAGGTTCATGATGAAATTGCTTTAGCTTTAAAAAGCAATTTCATGCGGAGCATTCCGCACATATTTTGGTATTTCACAAAATATGTGTAATAGCGGGTGTCCCTCAAGCCGCTTACGTGTCCGTTACGCCAAAGAACAGAGTGGGAACGTGTCCACAGGGGAAGTATGCGGGACTCCTTGGGGGAAGGTAGATGTTCAATTTTTACAAATAATATCAGTTTTGCCCTCTCCAAATTTAAAAGTTGCACAAGTAAAATGTACTTATCAAGCATGAGTTGCGTCGATGAGTACATTTTTTTGTTAGGAAAAGAAACAGTTTGATGCAAAATGCGTAAAGGAGGAAGTAATAATGAAAAAGAAATTGTTGGCAACACTTTTGGCATGCACAATGGTGATTGCAAGTTTTGCAGGCTGCGGTAAGACCGAAAGCAGCAACGGCGGAACCGCAACACCCGCATCCAAAACAGAGACAGCAAGCACAGAAGTTAAGAACGATACCCCTGTAGAAGAACTTACAGGTATCGACCTTATCATCAAAGAAGCCGAAGGCATGACAATGGAAGAACTTGCCAAGAAGGCTATCGAAGAATCCAACGGAAAGACATTCTACGGCGTAGGTAACAGCAGCCGCGGTAAGTCAGCTCTTCCCAAGTGCATCGAATATTTGCAGTCTATCGACTCCAATTACAACATGGAATTTGAATGGCAGCAGCCCAAGAACAATAAGATTTTTGAGCAGCTTTCATCCGACTCTTTAAAGAGCACCGGTACATTTGCCATGACTCTTATCCAGGACGGTAACCAGATTCAGTCTAAGATGGTTGACACCGGCATCTTAAAGACCTTCGTTCCCAAGGAATGGGCAGATGCAAACGGAACAACCGCTGATGCTTTTGAAGGTTTCTTACCTCTTCAGACACTTAACAAAGTATTCATGTTCAACTGCACAGGTAATGCAACATTTACCAACTGCTGGGATTTCGTATACGAAGGCTCTCACCCCTTATTCATGGGTGTTGACTCCGAAATCGTAGGTAAGAACTTCCTTATGATGCTTACCGCTGACAAGTACGCAGGATGGCTTAAGGATGCTTACGACAAGCTCGATGCTACCAAGAAGGCTTATTTTGAGCCCACAATTCAGGCTATGCAGTCCGATGCAAAAGACTTAGGTCTCGGCGCTAACGGTGCATACGCACTTGCATGGATTAAGCTTTGGGTAGGCAGCTACAACGAACAGACAGACGACGGTCCTATCTGCAACACTCTTGTAGATGCATCCGCAACAGATCAGTCCGGTTTGTTAGTTTACTCCAAACTTCGTTCCGTAGAAGAATCCGCAAGCGTTTCCGTTAACAACATCAAGGTTGCAGCATACGAAGACGGCTACACCGGTATCGGCGGATACGGATACTGCCACTATTTATTCCTTACAAAGAACAGTCCCTTACCTTGGACCGCATGTGCATTCATCGCATACATGACCTGTACGGAAGACGGCTTCGAAGCATGGGGCAAGGACATGGGCGGTTACTCAGCTAACCCTAACGTAGCAAAAGAAATCGAAGACAAGTTCCAGCACTCTCAGGGCGGCGGCACGGAATTCCCCGCTAAGAACGACAGAGGTTATGACTGGTGGACAGCAGAAGGCAAGGGCGAACTCGTTCTCGAAGATCCCCTTTACTGCTCGGAAGTTTCTTTCACCGTAGGCAGCTGGATCGACGTACTCGATCACTATAAGCCCGAATAAGTAATAAGTTACCCCGGGGTGTCGCTTTGGGAAGTGACACCCCGTTTGTTAAAAAAAGGAGCATCCTATGCAGGACACTATTAAACCTGACAAGGGCGCGATTTTCAAAAACAAGGTTAAAACCTGGTTCTCACAGCCGCAGAACATTATTCTTTTGCTCTTTGGCATTGTACTTACCTTCAGTACCGTCGCACCCATTGTCGCAATCGTTAAAGATACCTTTTCTATTCATCCGGGTACCATCGATCAGCACTTAACGAAACGTACCACCGGATATACCATCGTCAATTACATAGACCTTTTTACAAGTAAGCTTGCCAAAACCAATCTTTGGAATCCTCTTGTAAATACAGTCTTTTTATCAATACTTACCTGTATCATATCCATTCTGTTCGGCGGACTTTTCGCTTTCCTCGTAACAAGAACGGATATGAAGTTTAAAAAGTACTTAAGTTCCATCTTTATTTTCCCTTACATCATGCCTCAGTGGACACTGGCCGTAGTATGGCAGCATATGTTCTACTCCAATAAGATTACGGGAACTTCGGACGGACTGCTGGCATCCCTCTTTCATGTGTATTTTCCGCACTGGTGGTGTCAGGGATTATTCCCGAGTGCTATGGTGCTGGGTCTTCACTACGCACCCTTCGCATACATCTTAATCGGCGGAATATTTAAGAATATGGATGCCAACCTTGAAGAGGCAGCCACAATCTTAGACACTCCCAAGGCCAAGATTATGTTTAAGGTAACCCTTCCCATGATAAAACCCGCCATTCTTTCTACCATTCTTCTGGTATTCGGAAGCGCGATGGGAAGTTACCCCGTACCTCATTATTTGAACCTTACGACCCTTTCCACCAAGTACATTTCCATGAACAGTAAGTACACCGGTGAAGCAAGTATCCTTGCGATTATCATGATGATATTCGGTGTAATTATCCTCGGAATGAACCAGTTAAGCCTTAAGAGCCGTAAGAACTACACCACCGTAACCGGTAAGTCCGGACAGCTTACAAAGCTCAGAATCGGCAAAGCGGGAAAGTATATTGTGGGTATCATCTTTATCCTCGTTACTTTCTTTACCAGCATCTGGCCTATCCTTCTGTTTGCTTTGGAGACCTTCCTGCCTAACCCCGGCGACTACAGTTTCCTGTATACCGGAAACTTCGCTCACCTTACCACGAAATGGTGGGTTACCAACGAAAACATTACGGAAAACGGCATGTACGGCCAGCCCGGTATTCTTTATAACAACACCATATGGCACGCGTTCTTCGGAACCCTGTTACTTGCCATTGTATGTGCTCTGATAGCGGGTACCATCGGAACCTTAATCGGTTATGCGGTATCCAAAAAAAGAAGAAACAAGTGGGCCAACTACGTTAACAACGTGGCATTCCTGCCTTACTTAATGCCTTCAATCGCTGTAGGCGCCGCTTTCTTTATTCTTTTCTCCAATGAAAAGATTAACCTTTTTAACACCTATACGCTTCTTATCATCGCAGGCGTGGTCAAGTACATACCCTTCGCCTCAAGAAGCTCGCTAAACTCCATGCTTCAGATAAGCGGTGAGCTTGAAGAAGCCGCCATTATCCAGAACACCTCATGGATAAAGCGAATGACACGCATCATAATACCGATTCAGAAATCCTCAATTATCAGCGGATATCTGCTTCCGTTTATGACCTGCTTAAGAGAATTGTCACTGTTCCTGCTTTTGTGTACTCAGGGCTTCATTCTTTCCACGACCCTTGACTACTTTGACGAGATGGGACTGTACGCTTTCTCAAGCGCCATCAACTTAATCCTTATTGTGACCATTCTTGTATTTAACACACTTGTTAACAAACTCACCGGGGCAAGCCTCGATTCCGGCATAGGAGGTAAGTAAAAATGCCTGAAATTAAACTTGAGAATATTACAAAACGTTGGGGAAAATTCTTTGGCGTTGACAACGTAAGCCTTGACATTCCCGACAATTCTTTCATAACACTTTTGGGACCCTCCGGTTGCGGTAAGACCACAATCCTTCGTATGATTGCGGGACTTGAGACTCCCACGGAAGGCCGCATCACCATAGGTGACAGAGTGGTATTTGATTCAAACGCCGGCATTAACGTGCCCGCCAATAAGCGTAAGGTAGGCTTTCTTTTCCAGAACTACGCTTTGTGGCCCAACATGACGGTTTATGAAAACATTTCTTTCGGTCTTAAAAACATTAACGAAGAGATGCCCGTGCTTGACGTTGAAGCAAAGCGCGCATCCGACATGTTAAGAGCACTTTCAAACGGTTCAAAGATTAAAGAAATCGTGGAAGAGTGCCGCGACAAAAACGGTAAACTTGATGAGAAGAAAGCTTATGTAAAACTCATTGATAACTTTACACTGTCGATTTATACGGCAAAAGAACTCTTTAATTTAAAGGTTCACGAATCGTCAGACCCTACGACTAATGCAAAAGAAAAATCACTGATTTACAAAGAAAAGCTTTCTTCCATCGAGTCTAAGCTTAAGGCAGAAGGCAAGGCTTTAAACGAAAAGTTTGAAGTAACAAAAGACGGCGCTCCCGTAATTGAAAAGCGTAAGCTTACCAAAGAAGAAATCGACTCAAAGGTACGTGCATGTTCAAGAATCGTTAAAATCGGTATGTTCATGGACCGTTACCCTGCAGAGCTTTCGGGCGGTCAGCAGCAGCGTGTGGCCATCGCCAGAACCCTTGCTCCCGAGCCCCAGGTTCTTTTTATGGATGAGCCGTTGTCCAACCTTGATGCCAAGTTACGTCTTGAGATGAGATACGAGCTTCAGAGACTTCATGTTGAAACCGGCAGCACCTTCGTTTACGTTACCCACGATCAGATGGAAGCCATGACGCTTGCCACCAGAATCTGCCTCGTAAACAACGGTGTGCTTCAGCAGTATGCGGCTCCCCTTGAAGTTTACAACCGTCCTTCGAACCTCTTTGTAGCGGACTTCGTAGGCAATCCTTCCATGAACTTTGTGGATGCAAACGGCAAACAGGGTGAAGACGGAAGCTTATCTCTTGAGATTCTCGGCGGATTAAAAGCCCGCTTCGTGCCCGGCAAAGCTTTAAGCATCGCAGACTGGAAATCAGGTCGCGACAAAGAAGCCCTCGCCAAGGCCGAAGAAGAAAAGCAGCGCCTTGCCCGTAAAGGTGCGGTGGAAAAATCCAACAAGGACGAGGTATTCAAATACCACGTTTCCAAGGTTGAAGAAGAGGACGACAGCCTCCTTGACGAGCCTGTTATCACCGAAGACGACTACGTACTCGGCATCCGTCCCGAAGCCATCGACATCGAATCAAACGGCTCCGTTGACGCCACCATTTACGGCGCAATGCCCACCGGTATGGAGTCCACCCTTAAGTTAAGAGTAGGAGACTTCCTCCTTACAAGCGTAGTCTTTGGTAACAGAGTCTACACCATCGACCAGAAAGAGAAGATTAATATAAACGGAAACGACATCCTGTTATTTGACAGAAAGTCAGGCAAGCTTATTACAGCGGGCAGACTTGAGATTTAGTTTTCGAAAGAAGATGCCCCGGTGCGATTTTGTGCCGGGGCTTTTCTTTTGCCTGCGTATGGGGGAGAATACCTACCTTTGGGCGGTTTCCGGCAGCGGGGTAGGAACTTCCGGGAGCTTGAATTGTGAAATACCTACCTTATCACTTTCTTTTGCCCGTAAGGTATGGTTGCTTTTGCTCTTAAAATTTTAAAATACCTATCCTATTGAATGATTTTTGCAAAAGGTAGGCATTTTCGGTGAATGATGGCCGGAAATGTTCCTACCTTTTTTGTATTTTGAGTAATAGGGTAGGCACGTGCCCTGCAGAAATCCCCACCTTACAAAGAAAAAGGTCCTCGGGGGTAGGTATATGACGTCCACCAAAGCAGTTTTTATACCTACCTTTTCGGAAATTCATTCAATAGGATAGGAATCGACATCCGCAAGAGCTTTTTTGAGCCCTACCCCGGAGGCGAAAAGAAGGGTGGGGGTAGGGCCGGTAAATATTCTTAATAATTGTTAAGAATATCTTAGTGCTATTTACGTGCATATTTGGGATAAAGTATAATCACTATAGCAAAAGGAACCATTCATTGGGGGTATTTACATGAGAAGACCGAAGACTTTTATAATCTGCTGTGTGATTCTTTTGGCAATAGTGGCATCAGGCATCATTATTCCCCTAGTTAAGCGTGAAAAAGCGCAAAAAGAACTTAAAGAGCGGCATGAAGCTGAACTTGATATTTTAGCTGCTTATCCGTGGATTGACGAAATAGATCCTGACAACATTGCCAAGCTTACCACTTGCGAAGGTGACATCGTATATACGGTGACGGACAAAGAAGCCATAGCGGAAATCATGGGCATTATCAGGGATACCAATCCTCAGCCCGTCATAATCAACCCCGAAGACGACAAAGGGCGTCCCGCAGGAGGCCCGAAGAATGCCTTATGGCTTGACATAACCACGAAAGATGACAAAGAAAGCTGGTCATTAACCATTGATGACGAAAATTTCCCCACGGACTTCGTAATAGACCACACCATATACAAAAACAAGGACACCAACTGGTTTGAAACAAAAACCGGATACTTCACCAAGCCTGACAAGATTTACAGAAAGATTAAGTCTATTATGTATAACGGCACCAGGATAGACTTAAATGAGCTGGTTGATACTGAAGACGAACACCCTAAGGCAGTTAGCTTTGAATATAATCCCGCGGCTGTTTATACGGCGGAGGAGCTTGCTTATGTGGCCAAAGAAGGCTATTTTACCATGGATATCTGCGTTTGCGGCGGTAAAATATTTTTTGCCTATATGAAGAACGATATTCCTGAGTCCCATGGTGACTATAATTATGAGTCTTTCCTTAAACAGGAGTATATATGGGGATACATGGATTTAAAAGGCGAAAACAGGCATGAATTTAAGATTACACCCAAGGATCCCGAGTATCCTTACGCCGGAGTCTCCTGCATAATAGGAGCCACGGACGACAGAGTCTATGCCATGACGTTCAGGGCAAAAGATGATGAATATTCTGGAAAAGACCTTGACCGTTACATTGTAGAAGACTACATTACTTCATTTGATATGTCCGGCAATGTGCTTGCTAAGACTCTATACGAGTATGACTATTCGTACCCTTATGAACATGCATTGGGCGACAAATCTTTTGTGACAAAAGAAGGAACCGTTGCTTTATTTAACGGAGCATTGGCGCTTTATGATGCTGATTTAAACGAGGTGGCGCTTAATACGGATAAAAGGATAAGCGGAATTTATCCTTCTTCGGACGGTAACATAATAGCACTTTTTACGGATGAAAAAGAGAAAAAAATAGCGGTATACAGCGCTAAGGATCTTAAGGTGCTAAAGGAGGAGACTATTCCGTTTAATTACGCTGGCAAACAGGTCAAAGGCATTATTGACGGCAGGGACGCTCTTGTGAACATATGGGAGCAATCCGGAGGCTAGAAAATTATTGAAGTCGACCTGACCACCGGGGATGAGACAGAAGTTATGGATTTGTTCCATTCGGGCATAAACGGTTATTATATAAAAAGCATAACAGAGATTAACGAGAATGGTATTCTGGCAGAATGTGAAGATGCGTATTCGCCGCATGGCTCTTCGCTGACAAGATATGTCAGGATGGATGAATCAATCGCGGGAAATCGTAAACGGATTGTTGTGTGCGACTATGCCGCTTCACTATATTCTTTTAACGGTAGTAATAAAGACTACTATGTCGATCGATACAAGGATGAAAACAGAAGTTTTCTGTCTGTACCCGGCGAACTTACGGAAACCTTCAAAGGAGAAGACTGCCCTGACGTGGCGACTGTAAGAAATTTTACGGATGATTTTTTTGATACGGGAGTGCTTGCGGACGTTTCGGAATTGCTAAAAGAAAACGAATTGCCTGACGGAATAAAGGATACCTTTTCCGAAGACGGAGTATTAAGAGCTTATCCCAAGCATTACACCATAGTTTCGCTTGTTACGTATAAGGATATTGCAAAAGACGGAGAGCTTAACCTGGATACATTTTTTGATTGTATAAAGCAGAGCGAAGGAAAGAAACTGTTTGCCAATGCATGGCAGGATGTTTTTGACTTTTTTTTGGAGTATCCCGGCAATCCGTTTTTAAAT
>JAEEGI010022063.1_pt1 | contig 12607 bp, 11 predicted proteins | sample 8958751 | NCBI WGS metagenome assembly JAEEGI01 (sample SAMN16246545, study PRJNA631951) | gut metagenome | biome: gut microbiome; feature: rumen; material: KS-attached | host: Bos | place: Iran: Karaj | collected 2018-10 | reverse complement strand
CCTCCGCCGTGCGGTTTTCCTCCAGGCGCAGATGCATCATGATCGCGCACATGTCGTCATCGACGATCGGGTCGAGGATGCGGTATTCCGGGTCCTTGTAGCCGAGGCCGGTGTAGGTCATGCACTCCAGACTGATTTTGGTCGCAAGTTTCAGAATGTTCGGTCTTTTTGACATGGAATTCTTTCCCTCCTGCTTTCTTTGAATGTCCGCTCACCCGCAGTTCTTATCCGTCTGCGGGCGGTCTTGTCATAAAACTACCGGTGCTGATACTGCCCCGGGACTTCCACGACCACGTCGGACAGCGGGAAGGTGGAGCAGGGATGGATGTATCCGAACTCCTTATCCGCTTCCCGGCGTCCGTCGGTCTTCTCCGGAATGAAAACCTCGCCGGAGATCAGGCGCGAGCGGCACCAGCCGCACTCGCCGCTGCGGCAGCGCGAGGGGGCGCAGATCTTTGCCCGGTCAAAGGCTGTGAGCAGAGGCTCAGACGAAGAGACGGGGATGGTATAGGTCTTGTCCAGGACGGTCACCTTCGCCAGGAAGGACTGCGCCTGTGCGCCTTTCGGGTAGCCCGGTTGGTTCCAGGGATCCTTGATCATGCCGAAGAGCTCCCTTCTCACATGCTTCCGGTCCAGCCCCAGTTCTGCGACCATGCCGTCCAGGAAGTTGTACATGGCCTGCGGGCCGCACATAAAGACTGTGAACGGCTCATCCGCGGCGTATTTCCGGATCAGCTCCGCCGTCAGGAAGCCGTGTTCAAAGCCGGGTTTCTCCTCGTCGGAGAGAACGTGCACCACGTGTACTTTCGGGCAGGCGGCGGCGATCTCGTCCAGCTCTTTGCGGTAGATAATCTCCTCTTCCTTCTTTGAGCCGTACAGGATGGTCAGGTCGAAGTCCTCATACCCATACAGGATCGCATAAGCCATGCCGACAAAGGGCGTGATGCCCGAGCCGCCCGCCAGGGCGATCACCTTTTTCTCATCCCTCAGCGGCTCATAATACAGGTGTCCCTGCGGCGCGGAGATCCGCAGGCCAATGCCCGGCTTCCACTTGTCCTGGATGAACCTGGACACAAAGCCGTCGTCCTCCACACGTTTAACCGTAATGTCGTATTCTCCTTCCCAGCTTCTCGCGGGGCTTCCGCACAGAGAATAGGAGCGGGTCGTAATACTGGCGTCCGCGTCCACCGAGATGCTGATATACTGGCCCGCGCGGAAGGGTGCGAGCGCCTTTCCGTCCGGACTCTTGAGCGTCACGGTCACGGCGTCGGGGCCGTTCGGACGCATCGCCTTCACGACGACATCCTGGTACTTCGGATGCATGAATTCTGCCTTCTCATTGGTTTCAAAGCTCTTCGGAAGCGGTTTCGCAGGCAGTGCCTCAATGGCCTCGCGGCGGGTTTTCGCCAGATTCTTGAACTTCAGCATGTCCAGCGCGCCGATCAGGCCGACTTTCACCTTCAGTGCCATTCAGATCCCCTCCTCGTTCATTTCTCCGATGGTGAGCTTGGCGATCGTGTCGCCGCTGAAGATCGCGCTGTTGAAGCCGTCTCCGCGGATGCTCGAAGCTCCCACAAACTTCAGCCCCTTGATGGGGTACTCCTCACGCATCATCATCATGCGCGGCATCATGCTGTCCCAGTCACGCAGCTCATAGCCGTAGGCCGCGCCCTGCGGGACGCTTGCGTAATGGCAGAAGGTCCATGGGGTAGCGATTTCGATCTCTTCGATATACGGATGGATGACAATGCCGGTCTTCTCCTCGAACCAGTCGATCATTCCCCTGGCGACCTTTTCCTTAGTCCGTACATAATCCTTCGGTTCCACCTTGCTCCAGCAGTCTCCGGTATAGGTGGTCGTCAGGGAGACGATGCAGGTTCCCTCCGGGCTCGCCTTGGGGTTCACCACGTTGTAGCAGAGCGCAATGTTGAACTTGTCTGTCTCGATGTTCTGCAGGCTTTTGTACTCCTTGACCGAGTCCGCGCTGGCGGGCAGGAAGTAGCTGTAGTCCTTCAGGCCGAGCTCTTCCGCGGTTTTGTTCAGGCCCAGATAGACCACAAACATACGGGCGGAAAACGGCCGGTTCGGCAGGAGCTTTTTGTCCCGCTCCGGCACCAGCCGTTCCGGTACCATGTTGGCGTACACGGTGGTAGGGCTGGCGTTGCAGAGGACATAGCGCGTTTCCACCACGCCGCCGGTCGTACGCACGCCGCAGAGGCGGTCATTTTCGTCGAAGAGGATCTCCTCTGCACGGCAGTTGAACCAGCTGGTTCCACCCATGGCGCGGAAGCGCTCGAGCAGGCCGGTGGTCAGCTCGTTGCTGGTTTTTTCCGGGATCCATGCGCCGTGGTTGACGTACAGGCAGACCATGTTCACGTACTGAACAAAGCTCAGGTGATCCGCGTCCACGCCCAGATAGCCCCAGTAGGTGTTCATGATGTCCTGCGCCAGAGGCGGCATCTTCAGTGCCTTGAACACCCGGTTCACCGGGTATGCGGCCGTCCGCAGGTAGTTGGGGTATTTCTCCTGAAGGACCTTGGAATCCGGCTTGCCGCCGGACGCGGTCAGATAGTTGCCGGCCTCCAGCGTTTCGGCGCCCAGTGCGAAGAACTTCTCAATCGACTCCCGACAGCCGGGAACGTACTCCTCCATCTTGTTGATGAAGTTCTCCTTCCCGCTGGGCAGCGTGGCGTCGATATGCGTCTTGCCGTCGCTGGCTGTGGTGATGACACGGAAGTTGTCCGGCACCTGATACCAGTTGATATCCAGGCCGAACTCATCGACGACCGTTTTCCGGCAGTTGCCGGGGTTTTCCGCGCTGCCGAATTCACAGAGTTCATGCAGCGCCGTCTCAAACTCAAAGCGTCCCCTGCGGAAGCTGGATGCAACTCCGCCGGGAAGGTTGTGCTGCTCGATCAGAAGCGTTTTCTTTCCCGCTTTCGCTAAACGGCAGGCGGCAGCAAGCCCGCCGTTGCCCGCGCCGATGACGACGGCGTCAAACTTTGGCATAAGCGTTTCCTCCTTTTTGTTTTTCTGGCATGACCACATACTGTCTCTGATTTTATCATACGGTGCCTGTTATTAATTTGTCAAGAACAACCCTGTTTTTGTTCCTATTTTCGGCATTTAGATGAAAAAACGCCTTGACTTTTCAGCAAGGCGACCATAAACTGATTTCTGTGGCAATTGGTATTACCAGATACATTCAGGAGGTTTTTCCATGGGATATACTAAGATTTCCGCTCCTTCGCTGACGGATCTTTTCGTGCAGCAGATTGAGCATATGATCCTCTCCGGCGAGCTTGCCGTCGGGGAGCAGCTTCCGCCCGCGCGGGAACTGTCCCTGAAGATGGGCGTGTCCCGCCCGGTCATTTCCGCCGGTCTTGTGGAGCTCGAAAAGCTCGGTTTCGTGGACGTTGTCCCGCGGCAGGGCGTCTATGTCTGTGACTACCGGCGAAAGGGGAGCGTTGAGACCCTGGTCGCCATCATGCGCTACCACGGCGGCGCGCTGCGCAGGAACGAAGTCCGCTCGCTGCTGGAGGTCCGGGATGCCCTTGAATGCCTGTGCCTGCGCCTGGTACTGGAGCAGGTGGATCTGAGCGTACTGGAGGCTCTGGCTCCGATGCTGGACGCCATCCGGGATGCGCGCGATCCGGAGGTCGCTGCGTCGCGCGTCTATGACTTCCACCACGAGCTCGCCGTTCTCTCCGGCAATGTTCTGATGCCGCTGCTGTATCATTCCTTCCAGCCGCAGGGCGAGTATCTCTGGGCGCTCTACTGCAGGCAGAATGGTATACAGGCGCTCTATGAAATCAAGCTGAACCTGTATACCGCTCTGTTAAATCACGATTTGGATTCTGTTATCGCGCAGACCCACGGTATCATGGATGCCGCGATCGAAAATCTGCCGTTCTACGGCGCCTGAATTCAGGCGTCGCTGACCTCGACCACTCCGTTTTCCCTGATCTCGATCATCATACCGTCCCTGACATAGTCCAGGAACTCGTCCCCGAGTTTGTCCACCACCGGCATGTTGGTATCCGTCCAGATATCCGCGAGAATGGCGCCTGCTGCGGCGAGGGAGTCGATGTGCTTGGAGAAGAGCAGGCAGGCAGGGCTCATCCCGCTGGCGCAGACTGTGTAGAGCGCCATGCCGCCCGTGGTCGAGCCGATGGTCTCCGGCAGGCAGATTGCCTTGCCGATCATGGATTTCTGGTACAGGTCGGGGTTGTTCTGGTCGCTGCATTTAAGCTTCTTATCCCCGGTCAGCATCGGTCCCTGAAAGCTCGCCAAGGTGTTGAAGCCGCCATGAGAAACGAGCGCCTCCGCCGTGACGGTTCCCGCCGTGACGACACGGCCCTGAAATGTTCTTTTCATATTCTGGCCTCCTTATCTTGACAGGCCGGTGATCTTTTTCAGAATCTCGGCCTCCGGGTAGAACCTCGCGCTGGAGTAGGTGCGCAGCTTGTTGGAGGATGTAATGACGGGCATGGTCTTGCAGAGGGGATTGTTCATGTACATCAGGGGGCAGATGGAGCTGACCGTGATGCCGGTGCGTTTGAGGCGGTTATAATACTCCGTCTCCTCAAAAGCCCTGAGAACCGCGGGGGCGGCGGTAAAGACCGTCGGAATGACCACGCGCTTCTGTCCCGCCTCTTCGAGCGCTGCTTCTACGCGCAGCGTCCACTCCGTCAGCTGGCTGAGCGTCATGTGCGGACAGCCCATGAAGCACAGTTTCGGCTTCGCGTCCAAATCCTTCCAGATACAGGGATAGCTGTTCCTGATCCTCTCGATTTCGGCGTCGTCCACCACATACACCGGCGCACCCTCACGGATCAGGCTCTCGCCGAAATCCACCGCCTCGGGTGTCAGGTTCTCGATATGATACAGACCGACCGAGCCGTTCGACGCCGTTGCCGCGCCGAAGTCCTTCAGATAGGTGCAGGCTTTGTCATCCAGCTCCGTGCCCAGGTATTTGTCCAAGCCTCTGACATAAGGCACCTTCTCCATGACCTTCATACCCACTGCGGAGCCGAAAAGCTGCGCATCGGGGAGGCCGCTGGTGCGCAGCTCCACAATCCAGTCTGCTTTCCGGCCATCGTCGGTCAGGAGGCCGAACTCGGGGATCAGCCCGGCAATGGAGCCCATCAGCTCGATCATGCCGGAGTTGCGGTTGCAGCGGGCGCCGAGCACGGAGTTTGCGTACACCACGGCGGAGGACTCCGCCCAGGAGAGCACGTCGCCGCGTCTGGGGGTGTTGCCCACCTGCGGCAGATAGCATGTGCAGGTGTAGGCGTCGTCATCCATGATGCCGAAGCGCTTTGCCTGATCCTCATAGCGCTTCTGCTGGCTGTACATGACGTCGAACACGATGTTCTGGATGATGTTTGCCGGGACATTCTTCTTGTCCACGGGGCGCGGGTCCGCGCTGAATGGCTGGCGGCTCACCTCGTGGTCCGCGAGGATCCGGTCGTAGAGCTCGTACACCGGCTTCATGACGCCGAGGCCGAAACTGATGACCGTGTGGCCGTAGTCCCCGGTGACCGGGACAAGCCGCTCCGCATCAAACGCATCTCCGTACGCGACCAGCGTCTTCAGCACCTTCGCCATGGTCTCGCCGCGGGATCCGTTCAGAATGTCCTGCTGTTCTTTTGTTAAAATCATACGGGGTTCGCTTCCTTTCCTTGCCGGCAGCTCTTCCGCTGTCTTTTTCTTTGATACGGTTGTTTGTCAGGTTCCGTCTTTCCTTAAAAAAATCATACAATCGCTGTTATTTATTTGTCAAGACGAACTCGAGAGCCCGGCTCATTTTCAGCATTTTCGGTAAAAACAGCCGGCCGGTTTCAGCAAAATGACCAGAGAGAAAACCTCTCTGGTCATCTTTGTTATTCCGTGTTTTTATCTCAGGAAGCCGTTGATGATCTGCTCCTCCGCCTGCTGTTCGGTGAGACCCAGCGTCATAAGCTTCACGAGCTGGTCGCCGGCGATCTTGCCGATGGCGGCCTCATGGACCAGCATGGCGTCCACGTCGTTGGCTTCCAGCGAAGGGATCGCAAGGATGCGGCCCCTGTCCATGATAATGGAGTCGCACTCCGTGTGGCCGCTGCAGGGCGCGTTGCCGGTAATCCGCGCGTTGAAGGTCTGGCTGGAGTCGTCCCGCGCGACGGAGCGGGACACCACGTCCGCCGTAGCGCCGGCGCCGTTCAGGCTGACCCGGTAATCGCTCACGGCGTTCTGGCTCCCGTGGGTCATCAGGCGTTCCTTGACCACCAGCTTCGCTCCTGCCGCAAGCTCGGCCACGGTGCTGCGCTCGGTGGAATCCACGCCCTTGATCTGCTCCATCTCCATCTCCATGGAGCTGCCCTCTTCCATATAGACCTCGGTGACCGGGTTCAGGATCCGTTTTCCCTGTCCGTCGCCGGAGCCGTAGTGCTTCTCGACGTATTTTACCTTGGCGTCCCTGCCGACGTAGAAGCGGTGAACGCCGTCGTGCTCGGAATCCTGCCCGCCGCAGTTGTCAATGCCGCAGCCGGCCACGATAACGACGTAGCTCTCCGCGCCGATATAGAAATCGTTGTACACCGTTTCCTTAATCCCGCTCTCGCTCAGTACCACGGGGATATGGACGCTCTCGTTTTTTGTGCCGGGTTTGATGTGAATGTCTATGCCGCTTCCGTTTTCTTTCGATACGATGTCGATGTTCGCGGTCGTGTTCCGGCCGGCGAGCCGGCTGTTCGCGCGGAAGTTGTACGCGCCTTCCGGGACGGAATGGAGGTCCGCGATTTCCTCGATCAGCCGTTTCTGTATGGCATCCAGTTTTACCATGTCGCAGCCCTCCCTTACAGCAGCCGCCGGCAGGTGCCGGCCCCGACCAGCTTCGGCATCAGCTCCTGCGCGCTGCCGCGCTCCGTGATGCTGCCTCCGGACAGGACCAGGATCTCATCCGCGATGTCCAGGATGCGCTCCTGATGGGAGATGATTACGATGGAACTGTCTTTGATCTCACTGCGCATCTTCTCAAAGATGCGGATCAGGTTCTGGAAGCTCCAGAGGTCGATGCCGGCTTCCGGCTCGTCGAAGACCGAGAGCTTGGTATGCCTTGCGAGGAGGGTCGCAATTTCAATTCTCTTCAGCTCCCCTCCGGAGAGGGAGGCGTTGATTTCCCTGTCGATGTAGTCTCTGGCGCAGAGCCCTACCTCCGAAAGGTAGTTGCAGGCCTCCGATACCGAGACGTTTCTGCCCGCCGCCAGGCGCAGCAGGTCCTTGACCCGGATGCCCTTGAAACGGACGGGCTGCTGGAATGCGAAGCTGATGCCCAGTTTCGCCCGCTCCGTGACGTTCAGCGCCGTGATATCCTGCCCGTCAAACAGCAGGCGCCCCTCCGTGGGCTGTTCGATTCCCATGATCAGGCGCGCCAGCGTGGATTTTCCGCTTCCGTTCGGGCCGGTAATGACCACGAATTTCCCTTCCGCAATGGTCAGGTTCAGGTTTTTCAGAATGTCCTTCTTTCTGCCCTCTTCCTCCACGGAAAAGCACAGATTTTGAATTTCAAGCATTTCTGTGTTTCCTCTGCTCCTCTCATATTGATTTTACTGCCGCTGTTCGCGGATTTTCTTTTTCCAGCATTTGTGGCACATGGCCATGTAGCGGTCGTTGCCGCCGAGGAGCACCTGGCTGCCCTCGGTTACGATCCGGCCGTCGGCGTCAATGCGGGCGTTCACGGTCGCCTTGCAGCCGCAGGCGCAGATGGTTTTAATCTCCGTCAGCGAATCCGCCAGCTCCATCAGCCGCTGCGCGCCGGGGAAGAAATGCGTCAGGAAGTCGGTCCGCAGGCCGAAGCAGAGCACGGGCAGGTCTTCCTCATCCACAAGGGTTCTCAGCTCATCGATCTGCGCCGGGGTAAAGAACTGCGCCTCGTCCGCGATGATCACGTTGTGCGGCCCTGCCGCGGCATAGGCCTCCAGGATGCTCTGTTCGGGCGTGATGATCTCCGCCCTGCAGGACAGACCGATGCGGCTGCGGATCAGGTCCGCGCCGTCGCGCGTGTCGATGCTGGGCTTGATGAGCCAGACGGTCATGCCCTGCTCTTCATAGTTGAACTTGGTGATCAGGGCCTGGGCGGACTTGGAGGAGCCCATCGCCCCGTATTTGAAATAGAGTTTCGCCATGAAGGTTGCCCTCCCTTACCGTTCCAGATGCGCCCGCACGCGCTCCATGATCATGTCCAGCGCGACATAGTTATGGCCGCCCTCCGGGATGATGATGTCGGCCTTCCGTTTCGAGGGCTCTACAAAGGCCTCATGCATAGGCTTTACCGTGCTCAGATACTGGTTCACCACGCTGTCCAGGCTCCTGCCTCTGTCGCGGACGTCGCGGACAATACGCCGGATGATGCGGACGTCTGCGTCCGCGTCCACGAAGAGCTTGATGTCCATCTCGCGGCAGAGCTCGTCGCTCGCAAAAATGAGGATCCCCTCTACCAGAATAACCCTGGCGGGGCGGATTTCCTTCGTGATCTCCAGCCTGTCATGGATGGCGTAGTCGTAGACCGGGCACTGGATGGTTTTGCCCGCCTTCAGGGCGCGCAGATCCTTCAGGAACAGCTCCGTGTCAAACGCGTCCGGATGGTCGTAGTTGATCTTGGCCCTCTCTTCAAAGGGCGTGTCATGCCTTGCCTTATAGTAGTTGTCATAGGAAATAACGCTGACGTCACTGCCGAAACGCTGCATCAGACGCCGCGTAATTGTCGTTTTCCCGCTTCCGGTTCCGCCGGCAATGCCGACCACCATTACTTTCTGCTTCTGCATTTTCATTCCTCCGCTGTGGCTGTTTCGACTGATGAGTTATCATACCACAGAATCGTCCTTCTTTCAATTTGACTTTTTGTATTTTCTACATTATACTTGATCCCGGTATAACCGTTGGTATCACCCAATACACATACATCGAAAATACTGAGGAGGGTAAGCCATGTCCATTCCAACTCCGCATATCAATGCAAAGAAAGAACAGATTGCCAAAACCGTCCTGATGCCCGGCGATCCGCTGCGCGCCAAGTTCATTGCCGAGACCTTTCTGACCGATCCGGTCCTGGTCAACAACGTCCGCGGCGTCCAGGGGCACACCGGAACCTGGAAGGGCGTCCCCGTCACCGTAATGGCCTCCGGCATGGGCATCCCGTCCATCGGAATCTACAGCTGGGAGCTCTTTAACTTCTACGATGTGGACAACATCATCCGCATCGGCTCCGCCGGCGCCCTGCAGGACGATCTGAAGCTCCGCGACCTCGTCGCCGGGCAGGCCGCCTGCACCAACTCCAACTACGTCAGGAACTTCGGGCTCGGCGAAACCGCCACCTTCGCCCCGATCGCGGACTACACGCTGCTGAGCACCGCCGTCAAATGTGCGGAGGCCCGCGGGCTGAACATGCGCGTCGGCAACATCCTCTCCTCCGACCCGTTCTATTCTCCGGCGGGCTGCGGGAAAAACGACGAGTGGAGACGGATGGGCGTCCTCGCCGTTGAGATGGAAGCCGCCGGTCTCTATGCCAACGCCGCCTACGCCGGCAAGCGCGCCCTGTGCATCTGCACCATCTCCGACCACATCTACCGCCCGCAGGACAACCTCTCCGCCGAGGACCGGCAGAACTCCTTCACCCAGATGATGGAGGTCGCGCTGGATACCGCCGCCGAGATGGCAAAACTCTGATCCAGCTGCATATATTCAGAAAGCAGGAACCGGAGCTCAGTGCTCCGGTTCCTGCTTTTCCGTTTCGATTTCGAGGATCTTGCGAAACTGCGTCTCGTACAGCTCCCGATAGGTTCCGCCGCGGGCAAGCAGCTCCTCGTGACTGCCCTGTTCCGCGATGACGCCGTCCTTCACCACCAGGATCCGGTCCGCCTTCAGGATGGTGGAGAGGCGGTGGGCGATGACGATGCTGGTCCGCCCTTCCATCAGGGCCTCCAGTGCCTCCTGGATGGCGTTTTCGGTGATGGAGTCCAGCGCGGAGGTCGCCTCGTCCAGGATCAGGATCTTCGGGTCCTTCAGGATCACCCGCGCGATGCTCAGGCGCTGCTTCTCGCCGCCTGAGAGCTTGAGGCCGCGGTTTCCGACCAGCGTATCGTAGCCCTCCGGCTGCGCGCCGATAAAATCGTTCAGGTTCGCGATGTAGCAGGCTGCGTCCAGCTCCTCCTGCGTCGCGTCTTCCTTTGCGTACAGCAGGTTCTCCCGAATGGTCCCGTTGAAGAGGTAGCTGTCCTGCGTCACCACGCCGATGCAGGAGCGCAGGTACGTCAGGTCGAAGTCCCGCACGTCCACGCCGGCAATGCTGACGCTGCCCCCGACCACGTCGTACAGCCGCGGGATCAGGTTGACCACCGTCGACTTGCCCGAGCCGCTCGGCCCGACGATGGCGTACATCTTCCCCGCCGGCACGGTGAAGTCGATGTCCGTGAGCAGCGGCTTGTCAGGGCTGTAGGAGAACGCAACGTGATCGTATACGATGTCTCCGTTTGAGACCTCCGGTTTCTGCCCGTTCTCCGGGGACACAATGGGGTTTTTCAGGTCAAAGTAGTCGAAAATGCGCGTGAACAGCGCAAGGCTCCTTGTAAAGTCCACATGGATGTTCAGCAGCGACTCCACCGGCCGGTACAGCCGGTTCACCAGCGCAACCGTCGCCGTGATCGTACCGACCGTCAGCCCGGGATCCGCGCGCGCAATGATAAACCAGCCGCCGGCAAAGTAAATGAGCAGCGGCGCCAGCTGCGTGAACAGGCCCATGATGACAAAGAACCAGCGCCCGCTCTGCCGCTCTCTGAGGTTCAGGCGGGTCACCTCGTCGTTGACCGCCACAAAGCGTTCGTACTCCCGTTTCTCCCGGGTGAAGAGCTTGACCAGCAGGGAACCGGAGACCGAGAGCGTTTCGTTGATGAGCTGGTTCATCTCGTCGTTTTTCGCCTGGCTGCTGCTGAGCAGTTCATAGCGCTTTTTCCCGACCCGTTTCGTCGGCAGGATCAGCAGCGGCATCACGGCGATGCCGATGAGCGCGAGCTGCCAGCTCATCGTAAAGAGCGCGATCAGCGTGGTGACCACCGTCGCGATGTTTGAGACGATGCTGGAGAGCGTTCCGGAGATGACGGAGCTCACGCCGCTGATGTCTGTGTTCATGCGCGTAATGATGTCGCCCTGTTTTTCCGAGGTGAAAAAAGCGTGCGGCATGTGCTGCAGATGGTCATACATCTGGTTCTTCATGTCGAAGATGATCCGCTGCGAAATCCAGGCGTTGATATAGCTCTCCAGGACGGAGATCACCTGGGAACCGGTCAGCGTCACAAAGGCCAGAATCAGCAGCTTTACCAGCAGCACCATGTTTTTCCCGACCAGCGCCTCATCCACGATGCGGCCGGTGATGATGCTCGGCAGCAGGCCCAGCACGGCCGAGACCAGGATGGTCACAAACACCAGCAGAAACTGCAGCCAGTACGGTTTGAGATAGGACAGGATCCTGCGGAGCAGTGCCCTGTTTACAACCGGCAGGTTCTTCTTTTCCTCATCGGTGAGGAAACCCCGCGGGCCCAATCCTCTTCCGGGCGGCATTTTCACCACTTCCTTTCACCTTGGAATGTCCTCATATTATGCAGAATATCCTTGTCAGTCAAGGGAAAAACCGTGAATTTCCGTGCAATTTTGTAGTTTTTACCGATTGACGATACTGGTGAGTTTCGTTATACTGACTACGCTGTAATACTCTGTATTATTATACCTGTTTTTATTCTCTCTTTGGAGGTTACCAATATATGATCGGTCAGATTTCCCGCGATGAAATGCGCAGCGCCATTGCCGACAAGCTCTGTGCGCAGTTCAGCATTTCACCCGACGTTGCCACGGAGGAACAGGTTTTCCAGGCCTCCGCGATTGTTCTCCGCGAGCTGATGAGCCGCTTCCTCGCCATTGAGGATCCCCGGCGCGCGGAAAAAGAAGTTCACTACATGTCCATGGAATTCCTCATGGGCCGCAGCCTGATGAAGAATGCCTATAACCTGGGCGTCGACCAGGCCCTGATCGGCGCGCTGCAGGATCTCGGCTTCAACGCCTCCGACGTGTTTGAGTCGGAGCCGGACGCCGGTCTCGGCAACGGCGGCCTCGGCCGTCTCGCCGCCTGCTACATGGACAGCCTGGCCTCTCTCGGCCTGAACGGGACGGGCTATTCCATCTGCTATGAGCTTGGCATTTTCAAACAGCAGTTCAAGGACGGCCGGCAGACCGAAGTCGCCGACAACTGGCGCTCCGCATCCGAGAGCTGGCTGATTCCCCGCTATGAGGACTCGGTCGAGGTCCGTTTCGGCGGTCAGATCGCGCAGCACTGGGATAGCCTCGGCCGTTACCGTGCCGAGCACACAGGCTATACGGCGGTCATCGCCATCCCCCGCGACATGCTGATCTCCGGCTACGGAGAGCAGTCCGTGAACACGCTGAGGCTCTGGGATGCGCACAGCCCCAACTCCCTGGACATGTACCTCTTCTCCGAAGGCGAGTACATGAAGAGCCTGGAGCCGCGCACGATGGCCGAAGTCATCACCAAGGTCCTTTACCCCGCCGATGACCACAT
>JAEEGI010022058.1_pt1 | contig 12610 bp, 8 predicted proteins | sample 8958751 | NCBI WGS metagenome assembly JAEEGI01 (sample SAMN16246545, study PRJNA631951) | gut metagenome | biome: gut microbiome; feature: rumen; material: KS-attached | host: Bos | place: Iran: Karaj | collected 2018-10 | reverse complement strand
ACTGTTCCGCGAACTTGTTGGCGCTCGGTCCGAGGGAGTTCACGAAATGCTCGCAATGGTACTCCACGTACTCTTTGTCGTGGGTCTTCACCAACGCCATGAAACCCTTGGCGGTCTTGCGCACCTCCAATAGACGGGTGTCCTCCAGCAGCACGCCGCCGTGCTCAATGGCGATGTTGCGGATGTAGTTGATGGTGGGACCCGGCGTGGCCTGCCAGCACGCATTGGTGATGCAGGCGGCCTGGTAGGTGTTGAGGTTCGGGTTGAAGTAGGGCGAAACCTCCTTCACGAAGTCCTTCTTATCGACCATATAGCCGTCGCTCCATTCGAGGGATTTCTCCAACGCCTTGTAATTGGCTTCGTCGTGGGCGAACCCGACATAGCGGGTCGGCTTGTAGTTGATGTTGGTGACCTTCTGGATGGATTCGAAGATGGCGCGGTTGTGTTCCGCGATGTCGGCGATTTCCGGTACAGAGAAGCTGGGACGGCCGCCACCGATGCAGCGCCAGGAGGAGCCGCGTTCGGCGTTACAGAGTACCACCTTCTTGCCGGCCTCGGCGAAGTAGCGGAAGAGGCCGCTGCCCGTGATGCCGCCGCCCGCCACGAAGACATCGCACTCGACCTTCTTGGTCGGGTGGCCGTTGACGTTCGTCACGAAGACTTCGGGCTGGTCGTTAGGACAGAGTTCGCCGATGTTGAGCTGTGAGGAGAGCGGGCCGCGCGGGGTGGCGTCGCCCACCACCTCCACACCGTGGCCGGCCAGCAGCAGCTTCACGCGCGGGATGCAGCGTTTGCCGCGGCACGGACCCATGCCGATGCGGGTGATGTGTTTCAACTCATCCACGGAGATAATCTTCTTGCCCTTCACGGCCTCGAGGATAGTCTCAATCTTCACGTCGTCGCAGTGGCAGACGAAGGCGGGATCTTCCTCCTTCTTATCCAATTTCTGCCAGTTCAGCGGCTCGGGATAGTTTTCTTTCAGGATGAAGCCGGTGACGTTCATCATGGCTTCACCGCTGATATCCAGGGCTTTCACGCGGGCGACGTGCGTCTTGTTCGCGCCCTTCGTGATCTTCTCGATGACGCCTTCGCCGACCTTCTTACCGTTGTCATCCACCAAGAAAACTTCGGCGTTCTCCTCCGCATCGTACTCGAACGGCAGGAAGAGCCAGTTCTTCGGAATGTTGTAGCCGAAGAGAGCCAGACCGGGGCAGTGGTTCACGCACTTCATGCAGCCGATGCACTTGTCGTAGTCGATCTGCGGCACGTGGTTGGTGGCGATTTTGGTGATGGCGCCTTGCGGGCAGGCAAATGTACAGGGATTGCAGGCGAACCCGTAGAGGCAGTCGGCCATGACGAACGGCTTCTGCAGACGGTCGCCGCAGGGACGGTTGGGTTTTTCAAGCACGCGCACAGGATGTTGCTGGGAATCAGCGTAATCCTTGGTCACGGCGAGATAATCGTCGTAGTTAAAGCGCACATTCAGGGCCTGGGCGATCTCCATGGCGGCCTGTTTGCCGCGCAACACGGCGCAGGTGCCTTCACCCACGCGAGTGGCGTCACCGATGCCGTAGGTGTTGAGCCCGAAGGTGACCTTGCCCTTTTCGAGGATGAGGTTGTCGGGCTTCAGACCGGTACATATATTAATAAGGTCGATGTCTTTGATGACCTGTTCCGTGCCGGGCACGGGCTGGAAGTTCTTGCATTCGGCAATCACCGCGCCAATCACGCCGGTGTGGTCCTCATTGGGGATGGCTTTCAGCAGCGTATGGGAGGTGATGATGGGGATGCCGAGACGGCGCACGCGGTTGGCCTGCACCGGAAATCCGCCCTCGTGGTCCATGGCCTCGACGATGGCCACCACTTTCGCACCCGCCTGAACGGCCTGATACGAAGTGAGGTAGCCGATATTGCCGGCGCCGATGGTGAGGATGCGCTTGCCGAGGAGTGTGTGCTGCAGGTTCATCATCTTTTGCACGACAGCGGCGGTATAGACGCCCGGCAGGTCGTCGTTCTCGAAAGAGGGCATGAACGGGAACGCGCCCGTGGCCACGACAAGGAAGTTGGCATCCACGAAGAAGATGCTGCCGTCCTCCATATTCTTGGCAGCCACGCGCTTGCCTTCGAGGATGTCCCACACGGTGCTGTTGAGCAGAATGCCGGAGTGGTCGTCACCGGCCAGCGTCTTGGCGATGTCGAAACCGCGCATACCGCCGTATTTCTGCTCCTTCTCGAAGAAGAAGAACTGGTGAGTCTGCATCGTGAACTGTCCGCCGATGCGGTCGTTGTTGTCGATGACGATGTTTGGGATGCCGAACTTGTTGAGTTGTTCGCGGCAGGCGAGGCCAGCAGGACCCGCGCCGATGATGGCAACCTCGGTCTTATAGACTTTCGGGGCGGCTGCGGGTTTGTCGGCAGCGGTTTCGGGAAGGTAGTTGTGGGCTATCTCCTCCACCTTCTTCACGCCATCGACGAGGGTGACGCAGATGCGTTTCACCACGCCATCGACGAGCATTTCGCAGGCACCGCATTTGCCGATGCCGCAGTCCATGCTGCGCTCGCGCCCTTTCAAACTGTGACTATGGATAGGGAACCCCGCCTGGTGCAGGGCCGCCGCGATGGTGTAGCCTTTCGCGGCTTTTACTTGCTGACCTTTGTACTCAAAAGTCGTGATTTCCCTTTCGGGAATATCCAAGATGGGATGGTGTAAAATCGGATACATATTGTATAATATTGATTATTGCTGATTCCAAAAATTACAAGTTGCAAAAATAGTTTTTTTTCAGTTGCAGTATCGTCTAAAAAAACAAATTCGGAATCGCAGCCAGAAAATCAGACCTTCCCGCCAAAATCTTATTCAAGTTTCGCAAGCTTAATTCATGCAGGCGGTTTCGCCGCCACTCCACCATCGGCTACGGATATGCAACCGCTAACGTGGTTTCTCCATCGTCTCATCGTTGAACAAACCGTCCCGAGCAACCCATCTCCATTCCGTTTGGCCACCCTCCCGAACCGAAAACAACAAGCATTTCCGACAATCACTGACTTAACGGAAATGCGAGGCGTTTACCGGCTAAACGGAACCTACGCCTCGCAAGGACAGGAAAAAACGTGACAAATCGTTGGAGATTTCGCTCAACGCTGTCGCGTTTCGTGGAATGGTGCGCCGCACCAAGGTTTCACTCGACAGTGCGCACCATTCCGCCAGGCGATGATAGGAGCCGGCGGAATCTCCAACGTTCAGCAGCAAAAACACGACTCGAATCAAGCTTGCGAAACTTGAATAAAAAAATTCATCATATTGAAAATCCTTGATGTTTTTTTCTCCAGAACAAAAGTATGGGTGATTTAACAAACATTTTAAACTATCGGATTCTTAATTGTTTTAGTGCGGTTGACGTACATAAATCAACAACATGTCCGTATGTTTATGAAAAATATGTACCTTTGCCGTTTGATTTTGAATGATTCAAGAAAATATGGAAAAATTCAAGAAAATATTGCCCGACATCCTCAAGGTAATTCTGTTTTTAGGATTAGGGATTCTATTTATTTGGCTATCTATCAAAGATTTAGACAAAGAAGACATCCAAATGATTTTCTCTTCGATGTCTTTGGTGAACAATCCGCGAGGATGGTTTTTCATCATGCTTTCAGTGGCGGCAATTGTTGCGGCGGATCTCATCCGTGCCGCCCGTGCAGAACTTCTGTTGAAATCCATCCATTACAAACCGCGCTTCTCTATGATGTTTTACTCTGTGATGGTCTGCTATTTGGCAAATCTCGCCCTTCCCCGCCTCGGTGAGGTCCTCCGTTGCACTTTTCTGCAACGCTACGAAAACGTTCCCTTCCAGAAATCTCTCGGCACGGTTATCCTCGAACGCGCTGTTGATTTGGTCTGCTGGATTTTCCTGCTCATCATTGCGATGCTGCTGAACAATGGACTGCTGTCACAACTTGTTGTGGATCAAGAGACAGGCGTAACCCTTCAAGAATGGTTTGCGCAAAAAGGACTCAGCTATATCGGCAACTACTTGATTTATATCATCATAGCCATTGTCATCCTATTAGTTATTCTTATCCGCGCAACTCGCAACTGGTGGCAGAAGAAACCGGCGTTAGTCAAAATCGCCAATTTCTTCAAGGGCATTTGGCATGGTTTTGTTTCCATCAAGGACATTCCCAAACCGTGGCATTTCGTGTTTTGGACTGTTGCCATGTGGGTCTGCTATTTCTTCGGGGTCTATCTCTTCTTCCACGCCCTACCCTACCTGCAACATATCGGCCCCGGCGCCGCTTTTTCCGTGCTCGTTTTCGGCACCATCGCCTTCATCATCTCCCAAGGCGGACTGGGAGCATACCCGCTCATCACCGCCGGAATCGTCATGCTCTACGGTATTTCCTACCCGCAAGGATTAGCCGCCGGATGGATTGGTTGGATTCTGCAAACCGCTGTTTCATTGGTACTTGGCTTTTTCTCTCTCGCTGTCACCTCTTTTTATAAGAAACACGATTCGGCTCAAATTCCGAAAGAAAATGAGTGATTCCAACACAAATATTGAACAAAAAATCGTTGGATGCGACTTTTTCAATAGAAACGCACTCAAGCTGCACCAACAGAAAATCGTTTTCACAAACGGCTGTTTTGATGTATTGCATTTCGGACATGTCCATTATTTATTGGAAGCCAAAAAGTTGGGCGACATATTGGTGGTTGGGTTAAACAGCGATGACTCTGTCAGAAGATTGAAGGGACCATCGCGTCCCATTAATGGGGAAAAGGAACGCGCTTTCGTGCTGGCAGCACTCAGTTGCGTGGACTATGTCGTTTTATTTGAAGAAGATACGCCGGAAAGCCTCATCAAGACCGTGCGTCCTGACGTGTTAGTGAAAGGCGGCGACTACGCCCCAGATCAGATTGTCGGGGCAGACTTTGTGAGACAAAACGGAGGGACCGTCACCACCATCCCGTTTGTGGAAGGTTTCTCCTCCTCCCAAATCATTGAACAATTAAAAACCATATAAATGAAGAAATTAACCATTATCCTATTGTCTTTTTTCGCCACTGCTTTGATGGCACAAAATCCGGATGTCACCGCCTATTCACAAAATATCGCCTTGGCAGACACCTTGAACACCCGTCAGGAAATCTCAAGACAATTGGCCCCATACCCGTCCATATCAGAAAGCTACGAGATTCCCGCATACAGCTTGTACCAAAAATATTGGGACACCTCAAATCTGCGGAGCAAGATACTGGAAATCCCCTTCTCCAACGACCGCCTGATGCTGATGTTAGTGCAGGACGCAAACAATCCGTTCGTTATGCCGTGCCAGTTCGACAAAATCCGCACCGCCTACGGCGAAACGAAAAACGGCAGTTTCCACCCCGGGATCGATCTGAAAACTGAACCCCAGACCTTGGTCAAGAGCTGTTTCGACGGTGTGGTTCGCATGACTAAAAACTATGGCGACTACGGGGTTACCGTGGTTGTGCGCCACTACAACGGGCTGGAAACCGTGTATGCCCACTTGGACAAGGTAAGCGTGAAACCCAACCAAATCGTCAAGGCCGGACAAGTAATCGGACAGACCGGCACTTCCGGCAACACCAAGGAGTGCATTCTGCACTTTGAAACCCGCTTCATGAACGAGTATTTCAATCCTGAATTAGTGATTGACTTTGAGGAAGAAGACGTGTTGCAGAACAATATGGCATTGATGTCCAGAGACTTCAACATCATCCCTTTGAATGAGGTGGGAGATTGGAAGCCTGCTGCTCCCAAGCCAAAGCCTGCCGTTTCGGATAGCCAACCGGAAAGAACACAGCCTGTTAAGACAGAAGAGAAACCTCAACCCAAAATATCAGGTCTGGATCCGGATGCACAGTCACCCGAAATAACTGAACACCGCGCCCCTTCCGAACAATCCCACAGCTTGGATCCGGACACACAATCACCCGAAATAACCGGGCAAACCGTTCCACAAGCGCAACCGAAACCCCAAGAACAGGCATCCGAAGCCGTGTATCACACAGTCGTTGCAGGTGAAACGCTTTACAAAATTGCGGCGAAATACCACACAACCGTTGACAAAATACTATCCCTCAACAATTTGAAGAATGCTGATAAAATCGCAGAAGGACAGAAATTGCGAGTGAAATAACAGTAGAGACGCAATATTTTGCGTCTCTACAATGGTGAAATTTGGAAAAATACGAAATTACGCTTCGGAAGGAATCGTCTCCTTCTCCTCTTTGAACGCGAAGATGAACGCCACCGCGACAAAAAGGGCATAACCCGCAAACAAAAACCACACTGTTTTCCAATCTCCCATAAGAAAATGTCGCGTTCCGGCAGCTGTTTCTACAGCTTGCCATGTGCAGAAGTGGTTCACCACCATTTGCGCAACCAAAGTGCCGATTGTGGCGCCTATTCCGTTGGTCATCAACATGAAGAGTCCCTGGGCTGAAGAACGTATAGAGGCATCCGTTTCCTTATCCACAAACAAAGAACCGCTGATATTGAAGAAGTCGAATGCCACACCATAGACAATCATAGAAAGAATGAACAGCCACACTCCTGGGCCTGGGTTGCCGACCCCAAAGAGGCCAAACCGCAACACCCATGCGAACATCGCAATCAGCATCACTTTCTTAATACCGAACTTTTTAAGACAAAAAGGAATCAACAAGATACATAAGGTTTCTGAAATCTGCGAAAGGGAAACCAACATGTTGGCATGTTGGACACCGAAGGTGTTGGCATATTCCGGCTCTGCTCCAAAACTCGAAATAAACGGGTTGGCAAATCCATTGGTTATTTGCAGAGAAACACCGAGCATCATCGAAAAAATAAAGAAAACAGCCATCTTCTTTTCCTTAAACAGAGAAAATGCTTTAAGACCCAATGCTTCAGCCATAGACTTGTGCTCGCCATTTTTCATAATGGGGCAGTCGGGCAATGTGAAAGAATAAGCAGCCAATACTATGCCAATGCCGCCGCTGACAATGAATTGTTTGGCACTTTCTTGTAAACCAAGAAGGTCAACCATCCACATGGAGCAAATAAAACCAATTGTTCCAAACACCCGAATAGGAGGGAATGCTTTCACAGTGTCAAGACCTGCTTTATCCAATGCATTGTATGCCACAGCATTTGACAATGCTATAGTGGGCATATAAAACGCAACCCCAATGGAATATAAGGTAAACAATGTTCCGAATTGGACAGCACTTCCAGCAGAAAGCCCGTAGGCACCTGCAGAAATCATAGCTGCGCCTGAAATGGCATGGCTGATACCCAACATCTTTTGTGCAGGAATCCAACGATCAGCCACAATACCCAGCAGGGCAGGCATGAAAATGGAAACTATTCCTTGTATAGAGTAAAATAGTCCGATGTGACTTCCCATCCCATAAGGTCCCAAATAGCGTCCCATACAGGTCAAATACGCCCCCCAGACTGCAAACTGGAGGAAATTCATAAGAACGAGTCTGACTTTTACGTTCATAATATTAATGGTTTAAGTTTTATGTCTAAGTTTAAGTTTATGTCTATGTCTATGTCAAAGTTTAAGTCCGAGTTCACTTCACTTTAAAATCAAAAAGACACTCCTCCTCAAGATAACCCTGAAGATGGTCGTTGATATGCACGGGACCCACGCCGACAGGCGTACCCGTAAACAAAATATCCCCCATCTTCAGCGTCATGAAGCGGGAAACATACGAAATCAGTGTGTCAATAGAGAAAAGCATGTCCTTAGTATGACCTGCCTGCACCTTCTCGCCGTTCAGCAGCAGGTGGAAATGCAGATCCTGCACATCGGCGAAACGGCTTTTGGGTACAAACTTCCCCACAACGGCAGAACCATCGAAGGCCTTGGCAATCTCCCACGGTTCGCCTTCGGCCATGCATTTGCGCTGGATGTCGCGGGCGGTGAAGTCCACCCCTAAACCGATTTCATCATAATACTTGTGAGCAAACTTCTCGGAAATACACTTCCCCAACCGATTGATTTTCACAATAATCTCGGTTTCGTAATGCACCTCATCCGAAAAATCGGGCAGGAAAAACGGACGGTTGCAGCGTGTGATGGCCGATTCCGGCTTCAAGAAAAAAACTGGCTGCGACGGGACCGCATTGTGCAGTTCCGCCGCATGCGCCGCATAATTCCGCCCAATACAAATAAATTTCATATCGATTAGAAAAAATTGATGTTCAAGGCTATCTCCACACAGCCGAGGTTGGCGCGTTGGTCAACCTTGCTCAGACTGTTCTGAGCCATCCCCTTTCCTTTGAAATAGTTGGTGATACCTTGTATGTAGTTGACCATCAGCCCTGCACGCATGTTCCGGGTAACGGAATATTCAAATCCGAGCCCTGCAATAAAAGACTCCCGCAACAAAGCCGCCTCTTCAGAAGTCACTCTTTGGCGAGACCATGTCTCGTTCCCGATCAAATAGCTGTCGATATTGGAAGCTTTTAAATTGAAGCTATGCAACAATCCGGCATTCCCGCAGATAAAGAAATTGTTGATGGAACCCGTCTTTAACGTAATCATCGTAGGAATAGTGAGATATGTGGACCGATAAGTTCGCTGTGTGCGTGTGCTGTCCGCAATCATAAACGATCCGAATGGGATATTATCCAAAAATTCCATTTTCCCACCGCGATGTTCTACAAAAACGCCTGTGGAAAAATAGAAACTTTTCTTCTTGGTAAGGTTGATGTTCAAATTCAGTCCATAGCGAAGCCCTATCACCACACCGTTTTTCTCATATCCTTCAGTATGGTCATACATCCAGTCAAAAGCTTGCCCAAAAGTAATTCCGAAATTGAGACGAGACCCGTTGCATGGATCTTTGATATAGGTGGAGGACATTCTCGGGTTTTGGTATGGATTTTGAGTTTGGGTTCTGTCTCTGCTCTTGTTTCCATTTACGTTATTATTCTGCGCATTGAGAATCATCACACTTGCGCACACCATAACGATTAATAGCAGCATTTTCTTTTTCATATCCGTCGATTTTAATTTGAAACAGCAAAAATACATTTTTTTCCCAAACCGATTGTTACCTAAAATTCTGTATATTTGCCGTGATTATTATTAACAAAAATATTAGAACCATGAATGATCAAGATTTTGTAAATCAAAAACTTAAATTTGTCGAAGAGCTGATACTCCACACAGATGCGCATGTTTTTCTGACGGGAAAGGCGGGTACGGGAAAGACCACTTTCTTGAAAAGTCTGCCCATGAAGACCGCCAAACGGATGGTGGTGGTGGCTCCGACAGGAGTGGCAGCCATCAATGCCGGCGGTCAGACCATCCACTCCTTTTTCCAACTGCCTTTCGGCCCCCAAGTGCCGGAAAACGCACAAGACCACCCGTCCGGAAACAGCTTCCAGTCGCGGGCATTAGCCTCCCAATTCCAGAAAATCAGAAAGAAAAAGCTGGATCTTATGCGTGCCCTCGACCTGCTCATCATCGATGAAATAAGTATGGTGCGGGCGGATATATTGGACGCTGTGGACGCCGTGCTGCGCCGCGCCCGCCGGTCCACGAGACCTTTCGGCGGCGTGCAACTGCTGATGATTGGCGATGTACACCAGCTGGCACCTGTGGCAAAACCGGAGGAATGGGAAATCCTGGCCCCATACTACGATACCACCTACTTTTTCGGAAGCTGGGTACTCCGAAACACGCCTTACCTCTGCGTGGAATTAGACCACATTTATCGCCAGCACGATACGGATTTCATCCAAATATTGAACAAGGTGCGTGACAACAAAATGGATGCGGAATGCGTCCGCGTGCTGAACACCCGCTATCTGCCGGATTTCACCCCGAACGACGATGACGGGTACATCACCCTGACCACGCACAACTACCAAGCCGACAGCATTAACGAAAGCAAACTGAATGTACTAAAAAGTAAAAGCTTGATTTTCAACGCGAACATTGACGGCATTTTCCCAGAAAGCCTCTACCCGACCCGAGAAACGCTGGAACTGAAAGTCGGGGCGCAAGTGATGTTCATCAAAAACGACCCGGAACCGGAAAAAGCCTACTTCAACGGGAAAATCGGACGGCTGACCGATTATGACGAAAAAACGGGCACTGTGGAGGTCCTCTGCGGCTCGGAACGGATCAACGTGCCCAAAATCCGATGGTCGAACATGGATTACGTGCTCAACGAGGAGACCCAGGAGGTGGATGAGGTGGAAATCGGCAGTTTCACACAGATTCCCCTGCGGTTAGCGTGGGCCGTCACCATCCACAAAAGCCAAGGCTTGACCTTCGACAAGCTGATTGTGGACGCAGGGAAAGCCTTTGCACACGGACAAGTGTATGTGGCACTGAGCCGCTGCACCTCGCTGGAAGGTCTCGTGCTGAAGACCAAAATCACATCCAACGCACTGGTCAGCGACTACAAGGTTGACTGCTTTGTGGGACAAATGCCCGAAAGGGAACCCTCCAAGGAGAAATTGGAAAAGCTGCGCCAACAATATGAACTGGAAAATTTACTGGAACTTATTGATTTTCAGCAAATTTATAAGAGCTTCAGCAAAATTGTCGGCATCGTGCTGGCCTCCAAGAAACTGTTTGAGGAGTCGCTGGTTCGGCATCTGATAGGCAGATTGGACCAAATACAGCACGAATTGTGCGATGTAGGGAATAAATTCGCAAAACAACTTCTTTCACATCAACAAGACAATCCTGTTTGTGCAGATAACCAGCCGTTGCAGAGTCGGTTGAAAAACGCGTCTGCCTATTTCAAGGAACATCTTAATGCCGCCGTCAGCGGGATTTTCGACCTGCCGTTCAAGACCGACAACAAAGCGGTGAATGAGCAGATTTCCGAAGCCTTGAAAAGTCTGAACACGGAGATTTCCGTCAAGGAAAGCTGTTTGGATGCGTGTACGGATGGCTTCAGTGCGGAACAGTACCTGCGGACGAAAGCCTCCGCCGCCCTGAAAGCAGAAAAGAACAGTAATCAGCCCGTTGCCATCAAGGATGACATGATGGAAAAAAGCACCCTTTACAAGGCGTTGGTTGCCTGGCGCGCCGCAAAAGCCGAAGAAGAAGATGTCCCGCTTTTCCAGATCGCACCCAATCAAACCCTCAAAGGCATCGCCCGCGAGAAGCCCGTTTCCACAAACGCACTTAAGAAAGTGGACGGGATGGGAACGAAACGTGTCAAACGCTATGGCGAGGAAATCGTCACCATTGTGCGGAAATACGCCGACAATCCGACGGATATGCCGGACGAGACGTACGCGCAGCCAACAAAGAAGAAAGGGCAAACCTATCAAACCACCAAAGAAATGCTGGACAAAGGGATGAGCGTGGAGGCGATTGCCGAAGAGCGCAAGATGGCTGTCAGTACTATCCACGGGCACCTTTCACGGTTGGTGGAAGAAGGCTTTTTCGATGCCGACCGTTTTGTGGATAAGGAGAAATGCGCCACTATAAAGGAATATTTTGAATCTGTGGATGATACCAGCCTCAGCAGCGCCAGGGAAGTTTTAGGCGATGAATACGAGTTTTGGGAACTGCGCACCGTGCTGGCGGAACTGCAGCGGAAACGCAGTGACTAATTTTTTTCGTCATTGCCTTTGGGGTTTTTTAAGAAAGGCAAAAGTACGAAAAAAACGGCTATTGGCTATTAGCAGTTAGCTATAGGCCGTAGAGACGCGCCATGGCACGTCTCTACAACGGTATCTCACTTTTCGTGGCACTCCACAAAATAATACATCTGAATGCCATATTCCGGTAAATATTGCCCAACGGTATCTCGTGAGCTCCAGTAGGAACAATCCATGACGGATTCGTGAGTGTAAATATTCGTTGCCACTGGGTAATCCTGAACACTGTCTGCTAAAGTGGTGTCAATGATGTCAGACGTTGTATATGACACACATTTACATGTGTGAAATTTACCGCACCCCGTCGCCATCATCGCGATAACTGTCAAAATAACATAAAAAATCTTTTTCATCATATTATTCATCGTTAATTCATCGTATCATTCATTATCGTCCGATTCCAGGGCTCCGCTTCACTCCACCTTGGACTAAAATACGACGGGCCTTCAGCCCTTTTGGAACATTTATAATTCATCATTCTTAATTTAAAACGCGTATCCAATTCCTCCCGAGACAATCCCCTTGATGCCGAATCCTGCCTCAAACGTGCCGAAGAGCCGTTCGCCGCCGGCACGGATGCCAAAGGCGGTAAACTGGAAGGTCGGATACACTTTTTGGATATTCTCCCAGTAGAACGACTCATACGGATCGGCATAAAATACATTCCCCAAAAACAAAGTGGCTCCAGCTGCAAGAGCGGAATAGAGTGTCACGTGTGGGCGGTTGAAATAAGAAAACCGTAGTTCAGGCATGAGCGTTATGCAATGCATCCACCGCTTATTATATACTCGATAGGCGTAATCTGTTTGGTCTTTGTAGTAGGCATAGTTCCCCATTGCGCCTGCCCAAAGCCATTTGGTCAACCGATAGTGGTAATTGAGCGAAAAGACCGGAGTGGCCCTCCAAGCGTGACCGACGGCAGACCAGTTGCCATCTTCAGCCATCTTCATGTCTTGTTC
>JAEEGI010022057.1_pt1 | contig 12611 bp, 13 predicted proteins | sample 8958751 | NCBI WGS metagenome assembly JAEEGI01 (sample SAMN16246545, study PRJNA631951) | gut metagenome | biome: gut microbiome; feature: rumen; material: KS-attached | host: Bos | place: Iran: Karaj | collected 2018-10 | reverse complement strand
TTCACACTACAGGCGACAATGATATTAAATATAAAGGAGTTCCTATTAGATGCCTATTCGGCTCTTAAAATTCTTAATCATCAAAAAACAGCCATCTTGGGCGGTTTTAAAATACTTGACAATTAAAAATATAATGATAAAATTAAAGTATAAGAGACATAGCTCTAGGAACTATATCTCTGGGTTGTGGTCTAACTAGTATACACTAGTTAGACTTTTTTCTTTGGCTATATCGCCGTACTGAGAGTTTTACGGTAATCTGAATCCGCCAAAGCGAAAAATACAGCCACCCACCCTAAACGTGTCTTATCTTTTTCCTCGCTGACTCAACTAGTTTAGTTTTTTGATAAGCCAAAGGCTTCAAAATCATATCATGCGCTGGTGTGTAGCGGAGTTCCGCGCAGCCAAACGAACGTTTAAATTCCGATACACCATAAAATCGGTGTGAAGTTTCATCTGGCTCTACAATTCCCCATAGATTATAACGGATACAGCCACGCTTCCTGGCTTCTTCCATTGCAGCCATATGAAGCAAAGGCGCCGCCGAATACTTGGTGCCAAGTTCCGACGATACTCCATAGTGGTAACTTGCCTCCGGCCCGTAAAAAATCATAAAGTTCTGCGCCAATACTTCCCCATCTTTGCGAGCCGTATATATCAGTATCTCCCTACCTTCGCGAAATGCTTCAAATTGTTTAGTGAGAAACGACGACGAAAACGCTACATATTTCTGTCTCTCAGCATGCAGTTTTTCTAACCGGCAAAACTCCTTAATCGACGCGTCATCGGTATCCGCCGTAATTTCAATTTCATTTTTGGCGGCTTTACGTAGTTTGCGGCGAAATCCTTGTGACGCTCCCGCTAATATTTCTTCTTCGGTTTTTCGTAAATCTAACACACCAGCAAATTCTACCGATAAATACATTGGTGCCTTTTTAAGCCCCAATTCCCCCATCAATTTCAAAGCATCATTTGAGAGCTCTAATTGTGGTCGCACGCGTACGAACACACACCCAAGTTTTAATCCTTGCTCGCGGATATCATCAAAAACCATCTTCACGGCTTCTTTATCTTCCCAATCTATAATTGGCCCACCCGCAATCGCCATATAACGTCCGCGCTTCGCTGTCTCTACTACTCCGGCATAGGCACCAACAATCTCTTTATCATCCATCAGCAGTCGTCGTACAACCTTCTTTCCCCTATTAAGATGAAATTCGTAAAAATCCCATGACTGCAAGAAGTTGGCTTCCTCATGTGAGGTTACAAATTTGTCCCACTCTGAGCGACTTTTAGCGTCTATTATCTGTTTACTCATAGATGTCTCCTTTTCTTGCGCGCAGTCTCCACAATATAATCCTTCAGATAGCCAATTTTTGAGATCACAAGATCATGCGCCGGCACATATTCGACCACATCACTACTAAACCCAGTCTTAAAAGTCGTTACTCCAGCATAGCGATGGTTGGGTTGTCCCGCCGGAGCAATTCCCCATAGATTAAATCTCTTGCAGCCATCTGCTTTCAAATCCCGCATCGCTCTCCAAAGTAGAGCATAAGCTCCAGGTAATTTACGGTTAAGTACAGTAGATGCCGCCTCATAGTAATCACCCTCATGTTTATCGTGGATGATTAATCCATATGCTACCGCCTCGCCTTCTGCCGTTTTCGCTATATAAATATCAATATTATTACCAAATGCTTCCCTTTCAGCTAGCAAAGTTTTTAAATCCGGCGGTACAAAATTCTGTCTTTTTGCAGTTTCAGATTGAACTTTATGAAACTCTTCAAAAATTGTTTTATCGCGACTCTTTTCTACCTTAATTCCAAGCTTATCAGCTCTGCGCACTTCATACCGAGTCTGCCTTCGCATATTACTTAGCAGTTCTTCCTCAGATTTAGTTAAATCAATCACTACGGTGTGTTCTGCCGCTAGATGCATTGGCGATTTTTTCATTCCCAAATCTGCTAAAATCTGCAGATTTTTCCGATTAGCCAAAAGCTGCGGACGTACTCTCACAAAAACGCACTTCTCTTTCTCAGCTATTTCACTAATCTTCGCAAAGACTTTCTTTGTCAGTTTTTTGTCATCCCAATCAATTAAGGGTCCACACGGTATTTCAAGGTATCGTCCACGCTTAGCATCTCTCACTATCATCTGTGCCCAACCTTTACCGTCAAAATCCTCAACAATTACTTTATCCCCCAATATTTCATTCATCTTGCCGTATTCTGGCGACTGCAAGAAATTTGCCTCCGGATGGTTTTTTACGATAGTAGCCCAAGTCATTTTTCCTCCTCCCATAAATACTCTCTTACGATGTCAATTGCTGGCATCAAGTCACTTCTACGATAATAATTTGGGAAATTAATCACATGTTCCGCTACTGATACCGCAGTCGGGCAATCATGCTCAGGAAATCCAAGTTTCTTATAATAACGTTCTGGCGAAACTGGCTGTTTATACCACAAGCCGTCGAAATAAAATCCCGCTTTTGCTAATTTCTTTAAGACGGTATCGCGTTCTTTTACAAAACAAAACTCACGTATCGGCAACTCACCAGATTTACGTAGAATTTTAAACTGCTTCAGTGCCAATTTAGCTTCAAATTTACTAATTTTTCGCTTCAAATCCAAACGATTATCGGCCGATTTCTCCACGAAATGGATCGTCACTAACATCTTCATTAGTGCACCGCCTAGGTGTAAAAAGGTTAATTTACGACAAGTCCATCCAAACAAAGGATAAAATCTAGCTCTCAAATGGTCAGAGAATTTCGGCAATTTACTAGGCGCTTTAATTCGGTGCTTAACAGGGGCACGTAGTACTACCGCCCCACCAGAAATCGTATCAATTACCTTATCCTTCCCAAAAGAAAATGCCGCAGCCGCACCCACCGTGCCACATTCCCGTCCATCAGGATATTTTACCCCAGCGCAATGCGCCAAATCTTCGATTATCGTCAGACCATGTTTTTCGGCAAATTGTTCAATTGATACAACACTGACTGGATTTCCTAAGCTATTTTGTATAATAATCCCCTTAATTTTATCCTGAGAGACTTTGACTTGCCTGCTCTTAATAGCTGCGTCCAAAGTGTTAATATCAAAATTTAAGTCTTCTTTAGTAATATCTGCAAAAATCGGTACAAGACCAGCTGCCTGGACAGCCTCATATACCGCATAGCAGGTAAAACCATTCACAATTACCGCATCACCTGGCTCAAAATATGATTTTAATGCAATCGCCAGTGCTGAGCGCCCATTTTTGCATAATATCGCATCGCCTTCGTAGCGTTCCTTTAAATATGCACACAACTTATCGCAGTGTTTCTTTCTTCCCATTGCGAAAAGATGACGCAACACATCGCGTCCCCGATAGGTTGCTGCCATACCTAAGAAATATCGCTTCACTTATTTAGCCTTTCTACAAGTGTGCCTAAAGCTCTCGCTAATTCATCTGGACTAGAAATATACGGTGCATGTGTCCAATTCGCATAAAACTTTAATTCGGCGTTTGGTAATTTTTCGTACATCATCGTTGCTTGACGTGGTGGCGTGGTGGTATCCTTTTTGCCCCACAAAATGAATGTTTTAGTCTCCACTTTTGTGAGATCCAAATTTTTATCCGAATCAATCATATTGACTAAAGTTTTTTTCATATTCTCTGGCGCTTTTGAATAATCTGTCGATCCAGTAATACGATGGAAGGCTTTATCGACTAGAGGAATTTTCTTAAGGGGTTTACCAATCTTCGCTACTTTTTCTACCATCTTCTTTTTCATAGACGGTTCATAAATCCCGGCCGCGTCTAACAAAATCAAATATTTCAATTTTTCTGGCTTTTCTGCGCATAGATTTAGCAAAATTCGTCCGCCATTTGAATGACCCAGTGCAATCGCTCCGTCTGGTATTTCTTGGTCTGCCCATTTCACATAATCAGCAATGGTAAATTCCTTCTTCGATTCCTCAGTAAGACCAGGTACGTGTAGCATTTTAACACTAAGGCCCTTCTCTCGTAAAAGTTCAATTGTTTTTTTCCACGGCTCCACCGTATAAGTCCACCCGTGTATTATGTAGAGATCAGCCATTAAGCCCTCCTTTTTGATTGTTAACGCACCTATATTTAATCATTACGAATCCAACCCCCAACTTCTACGCCGCGCTACAGCAGCTTTTTCGCGTCGGCAAAGTTTCTTTGCGTCTTTTGGATTAGCGAGTAATTTCTCAATAATCCACTCTAAATACTGACTCCCCTTAAAAATCAACGTTTCTCTACCCCGTACGCGTTTTTCAATATACTCTAAAGCTTTTCGAGGGTCAGTCGTCGCCACCGCCGAAATACCGAGTTTTTTAAGCTCTGGCGCTGTAAACTGTTTGGTGCGGCGACCTACTAGGATTACCTTCTCTGGTTCCACATCGGCAATTAACTTAGCCAAACGAATATGTTCCTCCTCAGTCAATGAGCCTTGATCTACGATGTCACCGATAATCAACCATTTATGTTCGGCGTGCATTCGTTTTGCCATATCAAGCACCGACATCATCGAAATCATATGAGCGTTATAACTGCTATCAATGATATCAATTCCCTTAATACCCTTAAAATGCGAACACCTCCCAGGCGCAATTTTGAGCCCCGTAAAATCAGGGTTGAACTTAAGCTTCAAATACTTCATCAAATCTTTTGCCACAAACAGATTAAAGGAAATATCCTTTGGCTCCGGATGATCAAAATGGAAAGTAGTGTCACCATAGGTAAAATCTGTATAATCTGGATAAACTACATATTTCTTCAAATCCGATTTGTTAATCGGAATTACCTTAGCATCAATCCCCTTTGTAGCTTCCACCATAATTTTAGATTTAGCATCAATATAAACTCGCTTAGTAGTATTAGCTGGTAAATTAGCAAATTCCGCCGCAATTGCTTCTTCTACACTCTTAAATTTACCCTCATTTACGATTTTTTCGAATTGTACAGCATGCGACAAACCAATTGATACCCAGATTGTTACCTCTGGTTTTAGCCATTCAGCCAAAAACTCCGCTTCATGTGGGCGTTCCCCGTCAATCTCTACTACATAGAATTCTTTTCTTCTCCAAGTAAAAACAGCTTTAATTGGTGCAGCGATTAACAGCCAAATCCAACGTAACTTAGAACCCCGTATACCTTTTAAACCTAAGACATCAAAAGGTATTCCAAAAGCTGAATTGGCATCGTGTGAAAAATGAGCTTTCTTGCCGATTTCGTGTTCTAGCATCATCATCATTGTGGTCTTACCCGCCGAACCAGTTACCGCAATAATACGCGGTTTCCATCTCTTAAGTACAAGATTCGCACAATGTCTGAAATATCGAGCCACTACGAAATAAAAGCGTTTCTTAAATTTAGCAACACTCATGCCCTAATTATATCACATCTTGCATTTTTAGTGAAAGTATGGTATAATTACATAGAGAGAGGTCCCTAAGGGACCATTTTTGTACATTAATAGGAGGAAATAGAGGATGAAACACATGTATGATGGGCTATATCAGAAGTTTATTGCATCATCTAGAGTGAATACTCTTTCAAAAATGGCGCACTTATATCTAGTAATCTTGGCGGGAGGTGAAGGAACGCGCCTCTTCCCTTATAGTAATCCAGGACGTCCAAAACAGCTTTGCCCTATTGGTGGCAACAATCCGCGTACCAATACTTTTATAAAGCGTACTATCGCAAACTATATCAATTGTGGTTTTAATCGTGAACGTATTATAGTTATCACATCTAACGATTACCAAACCAGATTAATCAAACGCCAAATCACAGGCCCAGGAGGAATCTCACTAGATAATATCTGGGAGATCCCTTCCAGTTTTGGTTACTCCGGTACTATGGTTGAAACTACCAAGAGGATTACTGAATTCGACAGCGAAGCCATCATTCTTAATACTCCATCTGACCATATATTAACACCTGATTACAAATTTATTGAAGCGGTTTTTACAGCCGTCATCAATGCCGAAAAAGGCTATGTCTCTGCAATCGGTGTCAAAACCAATAACCTAGACACCGTCATGGCTTGTGGCAATATTATTTATGACCAGGAAAAACTCAATAATGGCATCACTATATCCAAAGATTTTATCGAAAAACCGGGTATAACACGAGCCAGAGAGTTGATTAAGAATGATATGTCGGTTTGCAATACGGGCATCTGTGTTTGGCGAGCTGACGCTTTATTGGAATACGCTCCAAAAAACACTAAGGACCTCACTACCGAACGCTTAATGAGAGCTTTCAATGGTCACTTAAGGATTGTAGTAGGAAAATTCCAATGGCAAGATTGTGGTACTTTGAGGGGCCTTTATTCAGCTTTGGATAAAATGCCACACACCCAAAATGTTGTTTTAGGTGAAGGGAAAATTAATCTAGATAATAGCTGTAAGCGTAGCTTGTTTTACGCCGATAAAGGCTTATCATTGAATGTTAGCGATACTTCAGACTGTGCAATAATTTTTACTAAAGTCCATAATCAACCGGTATTACTCATTTCGCATCTCGATGAAAGTCAAAAAATCAAAGAACTCGCTGAAGACTACTCTCGACACGAGAAAATCTTAATTGATGACTTTTCACTTGGGGCGCGCAATAACAGGGTTCTATATTCGAACATGTATTATGAATATAGTGTCGGATTTGTTAATGTAGAAGATTACATTGTTCATATTGTTCGCCGCTCTGATTATGGCGATATTGAAGCAGAAATCTTCAAGAAAAAATCTACTTCCACCAAATAGTAACACTTCAAAAATCCCCGACTTTTAGATCGGGGATTTTTCATAAATCAATTACATCTTAATTTCTGCATCAACACCTGCAGGGAGTGAAAGGTTTTGTAAACTTTCAATCGTCTTAGGAGTAGCATTCGAGATATCAATCAAACGCTTATGTACTTTCATTTCAAACGCCTCACCGCCAGTTTTATAAACGTGTGGCGATTTCACTACAGTAAAAGTACTGCGTTTGGTTGGCAACGGGATTGGCCCGCTGATTGTAGCACCAGTACGGATAGCGGTGTCTACGATTTGTTTTGCACTCTGATCGATCACGCGATGATCATAAGCCTTTAGGCGGATTCGGATCTTAAGTCCTTCCTGTTTTTTTTCTGTCATTTTTCCCTTTCTCCTCTATAATCTTAGATGAACACCAGGAGAATTGGTTCGTCAATAAGTTTTTAGAGGTAGATAATTAATTTATATCTACCTCCATTATAACACTTTTATGCTGTATGTCAATTCGCTATCTGTTTTCCGAAAATCTGCGGATTTCTGAGTAATAGTAAATGTTTCCCAGTAAGAATAACCCAATAAACAAGAAAAACGTGCCAGTAATTGGGTAGAATAGCTCTGCACTTTGTTCAAGCATTGCCGCAAATATCAATCCAATCATCACGAGTAGTGACATAAATGGTGCAAAATATGCCAAGAAAAACACTGTCCTGCCATATAATGTATTTGCAAAATCCCGAATTAATCCGCGCATTTCTTTTACGCTGAGTCTATAAATATTCTTTTTCTCCGCCATGATTCTCCTTATGCTTATAAAACCATCATAGCATACATTATTATAAATCAAATACTTGACTAATAAAAAAAGTGTATTATAATTATAAACATAATAGGTTATACAAATAAAAAGGAATAATAAAAATGAAAAAAGCTAAAAGAATAGTTGCAGCGGCTACAATAGCTTTGCTTAGCACACAAATAGGTGGAGCTAGTGTATTCGCTTTGAACCCATACAATATTCGTTACGAAGGTGGAAACCCACTCGGTGCTGATAATGTCAATATTGAACCAGAATCCATAAACCGATTAATCCCACTACTTAACGCTGATATTGTGTCGACTACACCTGTCTACCCAGAAAACTGGGAAAGTGGGTATGTAAAAGATTCGGGGGGTATGTTATCCATCTAAATATTATACAATTCATGAAGGCTCTTCGCCTATGTTAGGTGGGGCTCCTAGCAGACATAGTTTCACTATTTCTAACGGAAAATTCCGAGCAGACGTCGATATTTTAGATGAAGTGACGGAGTATTTGGGTGAAGGTGATTATGCCATTGCAATAAGACCAAACCTCAACTTCATCTATGCTGGCTGGAATGTTTATTCAGATGCAAACTGTGAAGATATTATTGATTATATATCTCCCCTAAATTACGGTGATGGGAGGATTTTTCTTGAATTGAAATCGACTCTCTATAAAGAAAATACCGATACGCCTTTTGTAACAAACGCTATGGCTTTTGGTATCTCTGATATAGATGCTGCGCAATCATACAAAATATTGAGCGAAGGAAATGAACTTAATCCAGAAATCATGTTTGCCTCTTCAGCTGAGTCTCTACAGCCAGAGCAGAGTAGCCCCTTTAAAAATATGTTCGTAGATAGCGATGGATATATCTATTCTGAATACGATATCGTCACTAAAGACCACATCGAAACAACTAATCGTAGCAATATATATGTACAATTATATCCTTCTACTCAAGCTGAAGGTGTTCATTTCGTCTTCGGTTTTGCCGGTAATGCAGCTAGCGGTATAGAGTACTACACCATTCAACATAAAGTTCAATACGATACCGACGCTAATGGTGAAATCACTGGTATCGTCGACGAAGATAGATATGATGGTGAATATGCGAGCGGTTCTCTATACAGAGCAAAAAACAGTTATAGGTTTTCACATTGGATTGCAAATGTAGATGTATATTTGGAAGATGGCACCCTAATTAGGGCTGGTGATCCTATCACGAGTGAAGAAATCAAAACAGTCGTAGTGGATAGAGATATTAAATTCACTGCCATTTTCGAAATTGACGTAGCTGTTCCAAACACAGGCGCCTCTACTTCAGAAACTAATGCTGTAGCAATTACCTTCTCAGTTTTCGGGATTTTACTAGGCGCTTTGTTGATTCGCTCCCTACCTCGCTTTACACATAGGAAGATAGGTTTCGATAAATAGAACAATAAAAAAATAACCCCTCACGGGGTTATTTTTAAATGTATCAAATTATTTGATAACCTTGGTGATAACACCAGAACCGACGGTCTTGCCACCTTCGCGGATAGCGAAGCGGTCTTGATCGTTCATAGCCACAGGAGCGAGCAATTTAACCTTGAAGGTTACCTGATCGCCAGGCATGACGATTTCTTTGTCAGCTGGAAGTTCGACTTCACCAGTTACATCAGTAGTACGGAAGTAGAACTGTGGTTTGTAACCCTTGGAGAACGGAGTGTGGCGACCACCTTCCTCTTTCTTCAAGATATAAACCTGAGCTTCAAATTCGGTATGTGGGGTGATAGTACCTGGTTTGGCAATTACCTGACCACGTTCGATTTGGTCACGCTCAATACCACGGAGGAGAAGACCAGCGTTATCGCCAGCTTGACCTTGATCGAGAGTCTTGTGGAAGGCTTCAATACCAGTAACGACTGATTTTTGAGTTTCTTTAAGACCAACGATTTCGACTTCGTCGTTCAACTTGATAACACCTTGCTCAATACGACCAGTAGCAACAGTACCACGGCCTTTGATTGAGAAGACATCCTCGATTGGCATGAGGAATGGTTTGTCCAAATCGTGTTCAGGAATGTCGAAGTATTCGTCCATCGCAGTAACGAGTTCCATAATAGCATCTTCGCTTTCCTTGTCACCTTCTAAGGCCTTAGTAGCAGAACCCTTGATGATAGGAGCGTTGTCGCCATCAAAACCATATTTGTTAAGGAGTTCACGTACATCCATTTCAACGAGCTCAACGAGTTCTGGATCAGCGAGGTCCATCTTGTTGAGGAATACGATGATTTTTGGTACGTTCACTTGGTGAGCCAAAAGTACGTGCTCACGAGTCTGTGGCAAAGGACCATCGTTGGCAGCAACCACAAGGATTGCACCATCTACCTGAGCAGCACCGGTAATCATGTTCTTAATGTAGTCTGCGTGACCAGGCATATCTACGTGTGCATAGTGACGCTTTTCAGACTCATACTCCTGGTGAGAAGTAGCAATGGTGATACCACGTGCTTTTTCTTCTGGAGCATTATCAATTTGATCATAAGCGACTGCCTTGTTCACGTCGGACGGCAAGCGCTTTGCGAGTACGTTTGTAATCGCAGCAGTTAAAGTAGTTTTACCATGGTCGACGTGACCCATAGTACCCACATTAATATGTGGCTTGGAACGGTCAAAATTTGCCATTCAATCTCCTTTTATATTATTAATGTTTGGAGCGCTAATAAAAACCAGCTCCAAAACTCTACCATACTATTTTAGACTATTTTTGCTAAATTGTAAAGAGGAAAATATGTTTTTGTTTAAATAAAAAATGTGGCCCATTTATGGGCCACGTAGATAAAGTTGTTATAGTCTTTCACGAACATCTCCACCAAAGAATGACTTTGGTTTTTTAAGCAACCATATAATAGCCTCAAATTTAGCAAGGCTTCTCAGCGGTTCCTGGTATTTTGTTCTAGTAGCAAATTTGCTCAGAAGCTCCGCATACATATCCGATGTAGACCTTGTTCTCGATTGGATGTCTGCAAAATCACTAGACAGATTTCTCTTGATGTGTTGAATTATCTCCCAGCGTTTATCATCCAATCGTTTTTCGTGGTTAACTAGTGAGAATGGGTTTTTATACCCTTCTTCCGGAATCATTGCAATAATTTCCTGTTTTGGAAACGAAAAACTCATTTCAGACTCTCTAACTGGCCTGTCGTCATCAATCTTGTGATGTGCCCAGTATATAAACTTGACATCTATATTCTCACCATCAGACTCCAATACGGTATTCCAACCTAAAGGGCTTTTTCTTTCTACGGGGCTACTATTCTCTACTTCCGTTTTCTCCTTAGCTTTCTTTACTTCCATCATCTAACCCTCCTTATAAATGTGCAAAGATAACAACTTATACTACAATTATAGCATAAATAGGTAAAAAAGTCAATTATTACCATTTACATTTTATAAAATTTATGGTATAATTAAAAAAGTTTGTTATTTATACAAAAGCAGTTTAATAGATGGATTTTAAGGAGGGGTTAAAATGAAAAAAATTAGCGTGGTGCTAATAATCTGTCTTTTTGCTTTATTCTTTTTAGTAAGCTGCACTCAACAAGAGGAAGATACAGCGGAAGAAGAATGGTACAACAACGAACTTGTTGCCCAAATCGATGAAATGAAACAATCCATAGATGACCCAATTTTCTGGACATCGTCTGAACGTGTTATCAGAATGGCGGGAGAAGCTCTAGAAAAGGACTACCCAGTTTCAATAGATTTTAGGTTACAGGTTGGTGACAAGACTAAGATAGTTACAGGTTATGAAATGTATCTTGATGGTTCTGTAGATTATTGTAGAGAATTTAATATTTCAAGAGTTATTTTCGAGCTTGCCCATGACAATGTCGTCATTAGCGCCCACGTATCGGGCCAAACTGTAGAAGTGACTGGTATTATTATCAGATGGCAGGCTAAGAAGCATTGGTTTTCTAAAGAAACGATGGACTTCTCGGCGTGCGAGTTGGATTCTGAAGGCGGTTGGGATTATGCCAGCACCGGCAAAATGGAGTTTTTCGGTATGCCTCACATCATCAGTGTAGAATACGAAATCACTGGAGTTGAACTAACCTTCCTTTCACCAGTTAAAGATGAAAAAACTCTTTCAGACTTGCGTGTCCGTGCCCTCAGATGATCCATCTTTCCTAGTCCCCGGTTTCAAATCGGGGATTTTTCTATGTCTACAACCAATTCTGACAAAACCACCCTCTATGGAGGGTGGTTTACGGTCTGAGAACTTAAGATTATTTAGAGTTTCTTTTCTCAATAATCTCTTGCGCCACATTCGGTGGTACTTCTTCGTAAGCGTAAAGCTCCATCGAAGAAGCTGCACGACCTTGAGTCATACCACGAAGGTCACCAGTATAACCAAAGAGGTTAGCGAGTGGACAGAAAGCCTTAATTAACTTAGCGCCACCATTTAAATCTTCCATTTCGTCAATGCGACCACGACGGGAGTTAATATCGCCAATTACATCGCCCATGAATTCTTCCGGAGTGGTAATCTCGAGCTTCATAACAGGCTCAAGAAGCACCGGATTAGCCTTCTTGATACCTTCACGAGTAGCTAAGCTACCTGCAAGGGTGAAGGCGAGTTCAGAAGAGTCGACATCATGATAGCTACCATCGTAGAGCGTAGCCTTGATATCTACAACCGGATAGCCAGCTATAACGCCACCCGCCAAAGTATCCTCGACACCCTTTTGTACTGGCTTGCGATATTCTTGAGGGACTACGCCACCCTTAATCATATCGATAAACTCGAAGCCCTTACCAGGTTCGTTTGGCTCAAATTTAATCCAGACATCACCATATTGACCACGGCCACCAGACTGTTTAATATGCTTACCTTGTGCTTCGGCAGTACCGCGAATGGTTTCACGATAAGCAACTTGTGGAGCACCAGTATTGGCCTCTACGCCATGTTCACGTTTCAAACGATCAATAATAATTTCTAGGTGAAGCTCGCCCATACCGGAAATAATGGTTTGACCAGTTTC